>JGI12316J15309_10007242_pt1 | contig 59711 bp, 46 predicted proteins | sample MarCyaLeptolynsp_FD_15309 | JGI IMG/M metagenome (IMG submission 15309)
GCCGTCCCCACTGACAGTGTTGCCAGCATTGAAGCAGCCAGTGCGCCTGCGGCAGCCATTTTTCTCATCGACTTTGCCTCTACTCTTCTGTCGCGTCTTCCTCGGCCGATTCTCGGCCATCGGGATAAATCGTCAGATCAACATTCCCGCGCAGGATGACACGGTCACCATCGTCTTCAATTTCATACGAGTCTGCGCGCACATCGCCAAGGGGTCCATTACCGCTCAGCGGCTCCAAACCCTGGACCCGGCCCTCCTGCACGAAGACCCGGGCGGCTGTGGTGCTAAACTCATAGCCATCCGAATCGCGCACTTGCACCGCCTGGAACAGGTCGAGGAATTCCGCATTCTGGTAAAACACCCCGATCGGCGCGCCGACTTCAGTGCCCTTATCATCAACCAGGCGCGGATTGACGAGATCGACAATGCTCGAATCCGCCCGGCGACGGCGCGCTTCTGCCGCCGTGATAATATAAGCCTCGCCGGCAATATTGCGGCCTGTGAAGCGGGCATTGACCATGGTGATGACTTCGTCGCCAGCGACCTGATCAATCTTCTGGCTATTGCTGGACAGCGCGGTCGCAGCAATCGGCCCGATAATCACGCCGGCGGAAATCGCCGCGCATGCAACAAAGACGACCCGCAACCAGCCCACCGTTGACGAACGCCGTCGCGCTTGCGCCAGCGTCATCTGGCGTTGCGGCGCCCATTGGGCCAGCATTTCTGTGTGCGCAGCGTTCATGTTCTCGTCCTACGCCAAAAAATGGAGCACGAACAGGGCAGTGCCATGACAGATCCGTCACACTCGCTCAGCTATGTGCAAAAATATCCGTTTCTTCCCATCCGAGCAGGTCGAGCTCGGCCCGCACCGGCAGGAAATCGAAGCAGGCCTGGGCCAGGTCCGTCCGCCCTTCCCGCGCCAGCATGGCCATCAGGCCTTCGCGAATCTCATGCAAGTGCAGGACGTCGCTGGCAGCATATTGCAATTGCTGGTCGCTCAGCTCAGCCGCGCCCCAGTCGGACGATTGCTGTGACTTGTCCATATTCGCGCCGATCAGTTCGCGCGTAACATCTTTCAGGCCATGGCGGTCCGTATAGGTGCGTGAGAGTTTTGAGGCGATCTTGGTGCACCAGACCGGGGCGCAATCAATGCCCAGCCATTTCTTCATCATCGCCACATCGAACCGCGCAAAATGGAAGATTTTCAGCACCGATGCGTCACTCAGCAACCGCTTCAGATTGGGGCAGTCATAATCGCGCGAGAGTTGCACCACATGGGCCGAGCCGTCTCCGGCTGAGAGCTGCACCACGCACAGCGCGTCACGGACAGGGTTCAGCCCCATCGCCTCTGTATCAACCGCAACGATCGCGCCGAGATCAAGCCCGCCGGGCAAGTCGCCCTTGTGTAGAGTAATATTGTTCATGCAACCGGGAATAGGCCCGGCGTCTCACCCATGCAAGCCCATCTGCGAAAAGGCGTCCTGCACGCCCATTCAACGCTTGCTCTTGCAGCGCGAAACAATTAGGGATTTGCACCGCGCGGAGAGGTGGCCGAGTGGCTGAAGGCGCTCCCCTGCTAAGGGAGTATACGTGATAAGCGTATCGAGGGTTCGAATCCCTTCCTCTCCGCCACGCAGACAACGCGTTCTCTCTGAAAATAGAACCCCTCGATTTATCGCCGACAATTCCGCGACTTAGCGGGACTGATTCTGGCATTGTGCCGCGAAATCCCGATCAAATCGTCTCCGATTCCGCTGAAATAGCGATAAGTCTCCCGGCACCTGCGAGGTGGTCGGGTTTCCCAGATAACAGGGAAATTCACGATTCTTGATTTGAATTGTCCCTGCCCACTCTGTGCAACTTAGGGCATACACCTTTATCTGTTGGTGTTTCTGGCCAATTCCCGCAATCCAAAACAGGGAATTCAAACTCACTGATCAGGGAACTGAAAATCTCTGAACAGGGAATTTTGTGCGCGTCTTAGGAAACGAAGCCCGGACGCTGCTCGGCCCAATTCATCGACCATCTGCGGCGCGAGAGCTGCGCGGTTGAAAGATCGGGTCGCTGTTTGCCCCCAAGGATCGCGCGCAAGATCTCTGGCGACAAAAATGCCAGGTCGATGTTGTGCGTGATGAAGTCGGAGCTGACATTTTCGCTCTCCGCAATGGCTTTGACACTCTCACCGGCTTTGATCCGATCAGTCCAATTCAGCGCTCGCAAGACCCGCCGGATCATCACTTGATCTGGCATTCGGTGTTGCTCATTTGGAATGACTAGCTTGGTTTCAACTCCGCGGCGGCGAGCTTTGAAAGGAACACGAACAGCTTTCGTCTGATCGGCCGTTAATCGAAACTGGATGTGGATCTCCCCCTCATGGATGGCTGCACACTCCACCAAGTCGAAGACGTCTCCTATTTCAATCTTGCTTTGCGCTTGAGCAGTTCGGTATTCCGGATCAGTTCTGATCGCTGTCTGAATGACATGCTCTACTTCTTTCGCAGGGAACCGGCATCCCGCTTTTGGATCGGTTGAAACATAATACCGATATCGAGTTGTCCCTTTACAGGCGTGGCTGGGCGTCAGTTTTCGGCCTTTGGCGTCATAGAGTTTTCCGGCAAGCGGAGACCGTGACGCAGCATTCGACCTTCGTTTGCGTTCGATCCGATTGCTTGAAAGCGTCGCCTGCACCCGCGCCCAAAGTTTGTCATCGATGATCGGATCATGCAATCCATCGAAAACCTGTTCGTGGTGTTTGATCTTTCCGATGTAGAGCGGGTTCGACAATAGGTGATACATACCGCCTCGATTGAACCGCCCTCCCCCGCGCATTCTCCCGGACTTGAAAACCAGAACGCGGGTTCGATAGTTCTTTACCTCGGCGTAAGTCAGAAGCTTTCGAACGCAGCCCACGCGCACATAGGCTTCGAACAGATGTCGGAGGCGAGATTGCCCCGCGGGCTGTGACAGACGAGATAGCGATAATCGGCAGGTTGGTCCCCTAGCCTATCGGCATAATCATCAAGGACACTTTGATTGGCCGCGGACTTCACCTGCACAATAGCGCGCGCGTTGGTCGCTGGTTGCTCAAGGATGAGATCGGTATCCTTCTGCGTGCCGCCGAGGCTCGACACGCGGACCCAGCCAAGCCGCTGGAAAAGCAAATCAACCAGCACTTCAAAATCGCTTTCATGTAATGACGCGATCAAAGGCGACAGGCTAGATGTGAATTCATCTCGGGCCGATTTGGCTTGGCGGATCGCCGGGTTTTCTTCCGCATTGATCAGACGGATGGCATAGTCTTCTGCGTCCACCCGGCAGAGCGTCTGGCGATATGAGCCGGTCTTTGTCAGCTTGGTCGAGATTTGATCCAGGAGAAGCGGTTTGCCCTGAACATCTATTGCCGCCCAGGATCCAATCACGCGCCTGTAGCGGCTTCCTGAGCCGCCTGATGGGGTCGTTTTTGGTATGACCTTCGCCCCTGCCCTCGCCCACCACAATTGCCCGGCATGGAATGTGATCCAGAGGCAGTATTCATCCATTTCATAGAAGTCCTGGACTTCACGCGCGGCTGACCGCGGGTGCTTCAGCCCGCGTGCTGATCCGATGGCTGCTGCAACGCCGTCCCAGTCACCTGCGAGGCATAGTTCATGTGGGGCATCATGATGGCCGAGGGCGATATAACCATGGGCCAAACAATCCTCCGCCCAGGCATTGCCCTGCCCAAGTTTGATGTATCGCACCGCGCTCGGTTCGACCTTCATCGATTGCACTCTATTAGTCTCATTCATGTGTGCTGTGGAGCCATGCGTTCGGGCAGAAGTCAACTGACAAATGAGACTTATAGGCTGTAGACCTTTACGATGCACCGCAGTCCTTAGAAATCATGAAGATTTTGAACGAAGTCGGACGGCTCATTCGCAAGCACAGAAACTCAAAAGGCTGGAGCCAGGAGGAGCTGGCGGATCGCGCCGGGGTGCACCGAACGTTCATCTCAAGCATCGAGCGTGGGGTGCGGAACCCGACCGTCACGTCACTTCACCGGATCGCTTCAGCGATGGGACTGACCGTCAGCGAACTGATGGATGGGTTGAGGAAAGGCCGGGGTTGAGACGCGGGGATATTCGATAACTCCCCAATATGGGAAATCCGGTCACTTCGTCGTGCATGCTACTATTGGCTCAAAGGTTAGCCCAATCCAATAAGCGTTGTGCGTTTTCACCGCGGACTTGCCAGGACATGCATCGTACGCCGCCGCCCATGTAACACACAGTGTCAGATCTAACTGGGATGACTTGTTTATGTGTCCAAGACCGAACGCTTTCCAATGCGATCGCGTCTTCTGGAATGCCAAATTGCGGCAAGTAGATACGGTCAGGCGTCACCAGCATGTTGGTGTACAGTCCACAGGCCGATCCAAACTTATCATCATAGATGTCGCTGCCATCATACGGTGTTGTGATTTCGTGGATCACTACACCTGGCAAGCCAGCGAGAAGATCGGCTTTGAGGTCGGCCGAGTAATCTGGATCCTCTGGATAGCTGTTAATCACCAGCACGTTCGGATCTATGAAGGCAACCACGCCGTCAGCATGTTCTAGTCCGCCCTGCTCATCTGCCTCAATGAAAGCGACATGCTCTAAACCTGTTGCGTCAATGATGAGATCGCGGCCTTCGCTTTCATTCAAGCCGTTATCTCGAAGAAATTTTCGGCTGATCACGGCCCGCCCGGCATAATCGTCCACGAAGTTCCCTCCGTCATTTAGCAGGTCAGATTCTCTAAACTCAATACCGACCCGCTCCATCATTCCGGCAAGTGCTTCCTGGACTTCATCGGCAGCATTCTGCCCGTCCTGAGCGCCACCCTGCCCCTCGGCTGTGTAACGAAACATCACCGGGTCTGCTGCGTTGGACAGACTGAAATCGCGCGCCCAGATATCGTCTTGCGGTGCGATCGCGACATGTTCATCGCCCAAAGCCTCTGCATATCGTTCATACGAAGCTTCATCCGTCAGGACGAGGAAATCGTCGTGGGATCGCACAGCCTCTGCATAGGTCACGTGGAAATCGAAAATATCATTCGCCACGGCTTTGTAATACGCATCATCGGATCGCGGCGCGGCGACGACAATCAATTCTCGATCCTGGGACATATCTGCTCGCTCTCCTTCCGTCGGCAAGGTCGCACCCGAACCACTGCATCCTATTGCAGCAAAGCTGAGCATCACAATGTACTGGCGCCACATTTCATTCTCCTTTTCCTAACCGTTCGGCCTCACCGTTAAAGACCGAAGCAGCCGGTTTTAATTTCTGTGTATTCATCCAATCCGTATGGCGACCCTTCTCGACCGAGGCCTGACTGTTTCACTCCCCCAAAAGGAGCAACTTCCGACGAGATCAATCCCGTGTTGATTCCAACCATACCAGCCTCTAGCGCTTCGAACACGCGCCAGACACGATTCACATCCTGGCTGAAAAAGTACGAGGCCAATCCAAATTCACTGTCATTGGCATAGGTCACCACCTCTTCCTCGGTCTCGAACCGTATGAGTGGCAAGACGGGGCCAAATGTCTCTTCGTGAGCGACCGTGGAATTGGGGGAGACATCGGTCAGAAGTGTCGGGTGGAAAAACAATGATTCTGGCGCAACGCGGTGACCGCCCAATAGGACGCGAGCCCCCTTGATTACGGCATCCTCAATGTGCGCTTCGACCTTCTGACACGCCGACTCTTCGATCAGTGGCCCTTGCGAGACGCCCGATTCCATACCGTTTCCGACTCTCAAAACCCCGACCGCCTCTTTTACCTTTTTGGCGAATGAATCATAAACGCCAGATTGGACGTAGACCCGGTTTGCACAAACGCAGGTTTGCCCGGATGCACGGAACTTGGACGCCATAACGCCCTCAACCGCTGAATCCAAATCAGCATCATCAAAGACAATGAATGGCGCGTTTCCGCCAAGCTCGAGGCTAAGCTTTTTGACCGTGCCAGCGGATTGACCATAGAGGATTTTGCCAACGTTCGTTGACCCCGTAAAACTCAGCTTACGAACACGCGCATCATCGCAAAGAACCCGCCCAATCGCCGGCGCATCGGTCCCGATCACAACATTGATAACGCCGTCAGGTACGCCAGCTCTTCGCCCACATTCAGCGAATGCCAGTGCAGATAGCGGCGTTTGCTCGGCAGGTTTAACGACCGATGTGCAGCCCGCGGCCAAAGCTGGAGCAATTTTTCTTGCGATCATTGCGCTTGGAAAATTCCACGGCGTCACTGCAGCAACAACGCCAATACCCTGTTTCACGGCGATCAGGCGTTTATCGTCGGTTGGTCCGGGAATGACTTTTCCATAGGCACGCACAGCCTCCCCCGCGAACCATTTGAGAAAAGCAGCGCTATAGGCAATCTCACCTTTGGCTTCAGCCAGCGGCTTGCCCATTTCGATAGTGAGGATCGTCGCCAAGTCATCCTGATTTTCAATGAGGATGTCGTGAAATCTGAGAAGGATATCACTCCGTGTTTTCGCCGACTGAGCACGCCACTCTGGCAAAGCTGCGGAAGCTGCATCAATCGCGGCTTCGGTGTCCCTCGCATCCATGTCCGGAAGACGCGCGATGACATCGCCCGTCGCTGGATTTGTTACATCAAAACTCCGCTTTGACGATGCGCTGACCCACTCTCCGCCAACTAGCCCAAGTTTCGGAACGAGGTTTGGTTCATTTAAAACCGCGTCAATTCCATGCGTCATGTCATAACTCGTTTCATCACATCCGAGAGGATTGTAAGCGCTTCATCAAAATGGTCATCGGGTATGGTTAGAGGCGCCAGAAAGCGGATAACGTTTCCATAGACGCCGCAGCCCAATAGGATCAGACCTTGGTTCAATGCGTCTTGTCTGATCGCAGCAACCAGATCGGCACGCGGTTCACCGGTGGACGGATCAGCAAACTCAGCAGCGACCATAAAGCCGAGCCGACGGGTTTCTTGTATCTGAGGGCAGTCGCTTTTCAAATCACGCAAGAAGCCTTCAAGCTTTTGACCGAGACGTTCGCCGCGCGCACACAAGTCTTCATCGTCAATAACATCCAACACCGCATGAGCCGCTGCCAAGCCGATCGGAGATCCCCCGAACGTGCCGCCCAAGCCTCCAGCGGCGGGAGCATCCATAATCTCAGCACGTCCACCCACGGCAGAGATTGGATAACCGCCACCTAGGCCTTTCGCCATCGTGGTGAGGTCAGCGCAAACATCAAAATGCTCCATAGCGAACATCTTACCGGTTCGAGCAAATCCGGTTTGAACTTCATCAGCGATCAATACAATGCCGTGCGTGTCGCAAATCTCGCGTAGTGCCCGCATCAGCTCTGACGGGACGATATTGAACCCACCTTCTCCCTGAACGGGCTCAATGATGATCGCTGCCACCCGGTCTGGGCCAATCGATGACCGAAATAGCGAATGCAGGACTGCGAGCGAAGCGTCTACAGAAACGCCGTGGCAAGCGACAGGAAAAGGCACGTGGAATACGTCCGGCACCATCGGACCAAACGCGCCCTTGTAAGGTTGCACTTTTCCGGTCAGCGCCATGGCGTATTGGGTTCGTCCGTGAAACCCGCCTGAAAAAGCAATAACACCGGATCGCTTCGTATGGGCTTTGGCAATCTTAACCGCGTTCTCGACCGCCTCAGCCCCAGTGGAAAGGAATACGGTTTTCTTCTCAAAATCGCCCGGCAGTAAAGCGTTCAATCGCTCGGCGAGGGATATGTAGCTCTCATATGGAACAACTTGCGCGCAAGTATGAGAGAAAAGCTCCGCTTGCTTGACGACGGCATCAACAATTTTTGGGTGACTGTGGCCAGTATTCACGACCGCAATGCCGCTGGCAAAATCGATATACCGCTTACCCTCAACATCCCACAATTCCGCGTTTAGCGCCTTTTTGGCGTATACACTCGTCGCCATTCCGACGCCGCGAGCAATTGCATCGTTTCGACGCGTGGCGAGATCACTATTCAACATATCCAGACCTACGAATTGAGAAAATCAAACTTCATCGAACATGCCGATTGCTCGCGGCATTCCCATATGACGTTTCTTATAGATCGACCGCGGATGCTCTATGCGACCTTGGCCAGGTCAAGGATGGCGTTTAGCAAAACGGTTGTCCCGAGCGTGGCCTGATCGGGTTTGGTATCTTCGATTTCGTTATGACTAATGCCATCTTTGCACGGAATGAAAATCATCCCGGTTGGTGCAACGCGCGAGACATAGACCGAATCGTGTCCCGCACCGCTCACCATCATTCGAAACTCTGGGTAAATACTAGCAGCCGCCTTTGAGATTGATTGGATGCAGGATTCGTCGAACGTGACTGGAGGCGAATGCCAAATTTCCGCTAGCGAGACAGGACATCTTTCAGTCGAGCTCGACGCAACAAGATCGCGAAGCTCAGCGTCCATACTGCCCAGAATCGCGGCATCTGGATGTCGCAAGTCAACCGATGCGGTCACGCGACCTGGTACGGTATTGGTTGATCCGGGAGAAGCATTTAGCACTCCAACGGTGCAACGCGCATCCTCCCCTGCCCGTTCCGCTATTGCGTAGATTTCAGGTAGCAGTGACGCGAGCACCGGAACAGGATCCTTGCGCATTTTCATTGGCGACGGCCCGGCATGGGTCTCAGCACCATCAACGGCGAGCTCGTACCAGCGAATGCCTTGAACCCCGGTCAACACACCAATTTCGGTATCTTCTGCCTCCAAGATCGGGCCCTGCTCAATATGCAGCTCAATGTGTGCCCCTAGTTTGTGCGCCCCACATGCGGTTGACCCTTTGTACCCTATGGCGGCCAGCGCAGATCCGAGTGTAGTCTGTTCGTCGTCTTCACGCGCATAGGCATAATCCAGGTCGAATTCACCGCAATATACACCGGAGCCGATCATCGCCGGCGTAAAACGCGCACCTTCTTCATTTGTCCAGACCACGGCCTCAACCGGTGCTTTGGTCGTGATCTCGTGATCATTCAGGCTTTCGATAACTTCAAGCGCAGCCAGAACGCCGAGAACGCCATCAAACTTTCCGCCGGTCGGCTGCGTATCAAGGTGACTACCGGACGCAATCGGTAACGCATCCGAATCTGCGCCTGGACGACGCGCAAAAATATTTCCCATCGCATCCACATGAATTGTACACCCAGCTTCTGTCGCCCAGTCGCAGAACAGGTCTCGTCCTTGTTTGTCGAGATCGGTTAATGCCAGCCGACAGACGCCGCCTTTCGCCGTCGCGCCGATCTTCGCCATTTCCATGAGGCGCGACCAGAGCCGTTCTCCATTGATTGACAGGGTTGCGGATGGGCTGGTTTTGGTCATAACGCGTCCTCTCGGTTTGCGTCAGATTTTCGATGCCATCACGCATCCGGGCAATTGGCCTTTTGTTATAGGGATGACGCGATAGATGCATCCAGAGCATCAATCAGTGGACCGAGTTTCGATTTCACTTCAGCGGCGCTTCCTATGGACCGTTGGTGAATGCCCTCGCGGACTTGCGCCGCGCTAGCCGATGTTTCTGGCAGCGTGTTTCCCGCGATGTCCAGAAGACTGTTGTCCGCGGAAAGCTCCAAAAAGCGCAATATGTCAGAGAGCGTTTCTGCTGGCCGTTGTACCAATCGCTCATATTTCACGATCTTTACGCGTTCGGCGCCGCCTATATTTTGCCAGTGCGTCATCAGCGCCCGATGCGCTGGAAGATACGCACCTATATCTGCGAGGTCGTTAGCATAAGGATAGTGACGACCAAAATGGGCGCGAAACAGCGCATAACCCTGGTCCAGATCGCCCCTGTCCATGATCAATATTCGGGCGCGCGGCAGCGACTTCAATATCAATCCTACGTTTAGCGAGTTCGCCGGCATTTTGTCCGTGAAATACCTATCGGCGTGAAACCGGCCTGAGACAGACTTTAAATATGCTGTTCCGACGGACACTCCATCTAGTTCTATGGCGCTACTGATCAGGTCTTCATAAGAGCGCACGACATGACCGGCCAGACGCACTTGCCTCGTAAAACAGGCTGTGAAATCGGGAAGCTCACCGCAGGCAGTAACGTGCGAATGAGCCGACAGAATTCGCTCCAGCAGTGTTGTTCCGCTCCGCGGTAACCCTAGTATAAAAATCGGTTGAGGCGCTACGCTGTCACTTTCGTCAATGATCGGGACCGATGAGAACGCGGTTTGCAAGTGCTTCAGTCTGCGCAAATCGGCAGCGACATCATAGGTTTGCAATTCGGTCAGCGCTTTTGCGCTCAGGGCGAACGCATCGAATGCGTCTCGCCAATGACCGCAATCGTTCAGTTCTTTCCCCAACGCGGATGCAACTTGAACTTCGGCCTGTTTTGGCAAGGACCGTTCGAGCAATGCACGAAGCTCGCTGATATGATTGTCTGTTGACGACCAACGTTTTAGGTCGGAGCGATTGCGATAGGCATCCCAATGATCCGGAAAAGCCTTCAACAAACGATCAAGAACATTCGCCGCACCTTCCATGTCCCCAACCGCACGTAAACACATGGCGTAATTGTAGGCATGCGCGGAGTTTCGAGGTTCCGCCTCCGCCGCTGCGCGCGAATGCTCGAGGGCTGCTTCATGGCACCCCGCCTGTGACAGTGTCGCCGCAATGATAGCCTCTTCATTGCTTGTCAGGCCTGATTCAGCGTTTTGATTGTTCGTCAGAGGTCCAATGATGGCAACTGCTTCGCTTAGCTCGCCCGCAGCCGCATGACACTTTGCAAGCGTCACAACGGATTTCGTGCTGGGAGAGATCGCCGCCGCCCGTTTCGCCGCCTCTAAAGCGGGTGCAGCAACGCGCATTTGGTATCGACACTCTGCCAGCGTCAACCAAACGCTGGCATTCGAGGCATTCGTCTTCAAAAAAGTCTCGCAAGCCTGCGCGGCGCGATCGAATTGTCGAGATCTGTAGTGGGATTGAATTTGATCAAGTGTGGCCAAGCCCAATCCCTCTGCACGCGTTTGGAAACCTCCCCTCGAAGACGAAGCGAGGTTTCCGAAATGCTCTAAAACCGTTTCGTTAGAGACAACATAAATGATCTCGGACGAATAATGAAATCATTGGTCAAATGCTGCCCGAGCACCGAGTTGGCACGAATGTCATCAGCAGCAACAACTCCGTCTTCATTGAGCAGGTTGTCGATCGAAGCCCGAATATCCCAATCATCTGTGCCGTATCCGGCACCTATGCCGATGATCGAAAACCCTTCCAGTTCACGATTGGCACCGGGATCAATGCTGACCTGAGTAGCGCTATTGTAGGTGCCAGTCAAATCAGCGAACAGCTCACCATTGCCCATGGGCTTGTAGTAAATTGCGCTCCAAGAGAGGCTGTGCTCAGGCGTGCCCGGGAGAGAGATACTAGATGGGTTTGGCGCGGCGCCAAAGAAGACCTCATCAATCGCCAATTGCGAAAGAGATGTGAGCGATGCATCAACATAGGTATAGCTTGCCGTGACGCTTAGATTGTCATGGAGCTCGCCCGCGATTTCGGCCTCAAACCCTTTGCTTTCCGCATCACCCGCATTAATCACAGCGACCAAAGCATTCGGCGTTACCAAGGAGTTGAGCTGAATATCCTCCCAATCGATTTGGAATGCCGCAATCGTATAACGCAAATCGCCCAGGTTGCCTTTCAGACCGACTTCGAAATTGGTCACGGTGTCTGGCTCATATGACTGCAAGGCCGGCGCGACATCGATGAATTCAAATGCGAAGACGTCGAAAATGGCCGCGGGCAACGCGTTCACACCGCCTCGACGAAATCCTTCCGACCAGGTTGCGTAGACTTTGTGATCATCATTGAGATCAAACGACGTATTGGCTTTGAAAATTGTATCGTTGATTTCGGTGGAGCTTCCAACATCGCGCAGCACCGCCGGATCAATTCTCGCGGTGAAAACCGCTCCGTTTTGTTGCTGGACGTCAAAGTCCTGCCAGAAGGCTCGGAACCCACCTGTGACCTGCCAGCGATCCGAAATATTCCAGGTCGCCTCGCCAAACAGAGCGGTGTCTTGGAATTCCTGTTGGAAATCGCTGATATATACGAGGTCGCGGACGAGCGGAATCCCGTCGGCTTCGGTGAAGATCCCGAACGGACCTCCTGTACCACAAATCGTGGTGTCGTCGTTCAAGCCTGGGAATAGAGGATCAAACGGGTCAATTCCATTTGCTGCGCCGCAGGCTTCGAAGAAAGTTTGGTACCCGGGGAAGAAATCGCTCAGTTCACCATCATATTCCTGAGATCGATAATAAGCTCCAATCGTCCAATCGATCACATTGGCGCCATTCGAAGTCAGTCGGACTTCCTGGACGAATGAACTGTCATCAAGACCGGTGTCTTCCAAAATCAACGGGCGTGGATGTGCACCATAGGTGGGCTCAAAGAACTCGAAATTGAGGTATGTGCCAGTAACATCTCCAGTGCCGTTTCCTTCAACGCGAGAATAAGAAGACGAAGACGCAAGCGACGCAAAACCGAGATCGTATGTCCAATCCAGTGACACAAGGTCGACATCACTCTCGAACGGCGACGCCGCAAAGCTGGCATTGTCGAACTCACCAGCGCCGGGGAACGACGGCGTCACCGCCGAGAATGATTCTGATTCATTGGTTTGATGCTGATAGGAAACCTGCGCCGACAGTTTGTCATTTGGCTCCCACAACAAGGCCACGCGCGCATTCCAGACGGTGTCTTCGTTCAAGTCATTACTGCGAAACGTCGCCGCAGGAGATGTGACGAGACTACTTGGATCAACCGGCACAGGCGCGCGCTCGGCATCCAGCTGGTTGAGATTCGTATAATCAATGAAGCCCGCGGACCGCTCGTACCCAACGTTCGCACGTAGCGCGACTTTATCTCCAATAGGCAAATTGAAAATTGCATCCAGACTGTAGTCTGGCGCATCAGCCTCTTCTGTGAAACCAACCGCTCCGATCAGAGTGGATTCTGAGACACCCAGTTCAGGCTGATTCTGAATGAATCGGACCGTGCCGCCAAGCGAGCCTGACCCATACAGGGTACCTTGCGGGCCCCGCAACACCTCTACTCGGTTGATATCAACGAGACGCAGGTTGGCAAAAACCGGCGTTTCATCGACATACGTCGAAACTGGCGGGACCGATGCCAGCGGCTGCGTGAAGTTGCTGATATCTTCCGCATTGATGCCGCGAATGTTGAGCCCCGAGCTAACCAGGTTTCCGCGGGCGCCCAGATCGACAAAATTCAACCCAGGAACAAATCCAGCCAGATCGGAAACACTGTTCAGACCGAGATTTTCAAGCTGCGCGCCCGAAACTGCGGAAATGTTATAAGGAACGTCTTGAACAGATTGCTCTCGCCGGGCAGCTGTCACCGTGACGACTCCAAGCTCTCGGGCGTCTTCTGCCTCAGAGCTCTCATTTTCGTCTTGTGCGATCGCTGGCGCGACACACGTCATCATTGTTGTCGCCATTAAGGTCGCGATGAAAGATTGCTTAAGCGTCATTGAAGTCTCCCAGTGAGGTTTGCACCCCCTGTTCGCCCGAAAGCGACAGGGTTTTATCTTACCACTCGACGCTAGTGGGCGGCCAATCGGTTCGCACTATGACATTTGTTATAGCCGAAACCGAACTCTCCTATTTCATTGAATAAATGAAAAAAATGCCGCTATTAAGCGGCATTGGAAGTTACGGAGGTTGTTTGTTTTCGCTCTCGCTGCCTGGAACACACAGCCATGCGACCTTAGTCTTGTTTTTGATAGACGCGCTCTCCATTGAGATAAGTCGCGAGAACGGAGACTTGCCGCATCTGATCAACTGGCACTTCGAACAGGCTTTGATCAAGGATGACAAAATCAGCGTATTTTCCGGGTTCAATGGAACCGGTCACATCATCGTGGCGCATCGCATATGCGGCGTTCAATGTATACGCTTTGATAGCAAAAGCTGTCGCGTCTACACGGTCTATGTCTTCTTCGTACCAGCGGATCATGTTCTGAACGCTAACCAATGGCGACATATAACTCACATCCCAATCGCTGCTGAGTACAACATTCGCTCCAGATTCAGCGAGCTCCAACACCGGTGTTTCAAGCGACTCTGTGTTATCGACCAAGCCGACATCTTCAAACACACCATTATCGCCGTTTTCGTCGGCGTCATCGAAGTTGATTTGAATATTGGCGGTCGCTCCCAGCTCTGCAAATCGATCAATGTCATCTGGGTGAACAATTGCGAGATGCGTGAGTTGATGTCGCGGTGCAAACCCTTCGCCGGTGTTTTGCTCGCTAGCATATTCAATCGCGTTCAGCGTTTCACGTGCAGCGCGATCTCCGAGCGCGTGAACGTGAATGTCGAACCCTACTTTTTCTAGCTCAGCGATATATTTTCCCATGCGTTCTTCAGTGAAATATTCCACACCGAAATGCCGATGCTGGGGATGCACTAAGCGGGTATAAGGTTTGAGCACGGTGGCTGAATTGTTCGATATCGTTCCGTCTGCGTAAATCTTGACCTGACTCAAGCGTAGCAACGAGCCGTCTTCATATTTGCCATCGCGATACATGGACTGGAGCACAGCAAGTTGCTTGTCATCTTCCATGTGTGGATAGGCCCAGAGCGCCATAACACTGCGTGTTTTGAGAACACCTTCTTCTTCAGCCCGCAACCAGGGATCAAGATTCCCGCGCTCCCAATAGACGCGCGCGTTTGTTGCTGATGTTATGCCTTGCGAGGTCATCATATCCTGGCTCATCAAAATGGCCTGGTATCGCGCCTCCTGCAGTTCCGGTGTAGCGCGCAATGCGAAGTGTGAGATCTCATCACCAGCACTGTCGGTTAGGATGCCCACGGGTTCGCTCGTCTCTGCGTCCTTAATAACGATGCCGCCCTGTGGATCGACCGTGTCAGCGTCAATGCCGGCAAGTTCCAGCGCCTTGGAATTCACCCAAAATGAGTGGGCTGACTTTTCCATCATTGCCGCAGGCGTATCCGGCAGCGCCTCGTCTAGAACGGCTCTTGGCGCCCGATTGAGCGCGATCAAATCGGAGAGCATATGACCGCCGCCCATAACCCACTCGAGTGGACGCTCGCGCTCGCCGCACTCACGAATATAATCAATCCAGTCTTCCGGGTTTTTGGAGTATTGCCGAACTTCTTCCAACCGGCACCCATAAAAGGACCGAAGGCTGGCCCCTTCCAACGGATGAATGTGCGCGTCCTGAAACCCCGGGACGACAAAATGGCCTTGCAAATCAACGGTTTGCGTATCAGGTCCGACAAAATTTCGGATACCAGCATCCGATCCGACATAGATGAAAGCGCCATCCTTCACTGCAAATGCCTCAGCAGATGGTCGCTCACTGTCGACTGTGAACACATCACCATTCACGTAAACCGTATCAGCAACTTCGAACACGGCACCTGTCTCCAAAGGCGTGTTTGAACACGCACCAAAGACAAGTATTGCTGACGCAGCGAGTATAACGTTTTTCATCAGTCTTCTCCGACTTGATAGGTCATCAGATTACGAACCCCATGACACCAAAAAAGACAGCGGCGATGGCTGCGGAAATCACGGCGTATGGGAATTGTGTGAATGCGTGGTCTGTGGTCGAACACCCCGACCCGCGCGCGGCAAGAACAGTCGCATCACTGTAAAAGCATGCATGGCTGCCAAATACGCTGCCCGACATCATCGCGCCCAGCATAAGTGGAATGCTGGCATCCAGTGCCAAGCCAATCGGGGCGATGATCGGCACCGAAACGGTGAACACCCCCCATGGAGACGCGGTCGCAAAAGCAATCAGGCCCACTGTGATGAAACACAGAACTGGAAACGTCTCAGCGTTGAGAAATGGCGTAATCGAACCAACGACGAAATCGTTGAATCCCAAGGTTTGGTTCACGTCGTTCAGCATGAAACCGCCATACACCGTGGCGAGCGGCAGCATCATATGAAGAAAGCCGTTGAAAGACGTATCGAACATCTCGCCGAGAGGGAGTGCGCGTTGCACCGCCATGAATGGAAGCGTGACGAACAGAGCCGCGATCACACCCTGGAAAATGTCGATATTGAAATAGACGGTAAAACCAATCAAAGCCCCCATTGCGATGACGAACGTCCAAAGCGTTCCTCTGCCGTCCGGGTGTGTTTCAATCTTGTCATTCTCATCTCTGGACGAAACACCGTTTGCCTCAGCGTCGCGCTCAGCCGCGCGCATAGGGCCGATGAGAGGAAACACCTGACTTGCCACTAGGATTACTATGAGGAGCGCGATCCAAGCATAGAACATGTAAGGGATCGCAGAGATGTACGCCATCAATCCTTGCCCATCGGCGGCAAGACCCTGGTCCTCAATCAAAGCACTGAAGAAGATCGCCCAGGTGGATATCGGTATCAGCAGCGAAATTGGCGCTGCAGTAGAATCGACAATGTAGGCAAGCATTTGTTTCGAGACGCGGAACCGTTCTGTGACATGCCGCATCGATGAACTGACGGCCATCGTGTTGAGGTAGTCATCAATAAACACCGCAATGCCGAGAAAGACTGTCGCAAGCATCGCCTTGCGTTTGGTATCCACAAAGCGGGTGAACGCTGAGCCGAATGCAGCTGCGGCGCCACTCGCCGAGAGCAGCGCAATCAGGCTGCCAAGAAGCCCGCACACCAGAATGATCCATCGCACAGTCTCATTTCCGAGCGTACGCAGAGCAACGTCAGCAAATCCAGGCACGGCGGACGGTGCATCGAGGATCAACAGCCCAATAAACACGCCAGCCAATAGAGATTCTGTTGTTCGCCGGGTGAAAACAGCAAGCGACAGGACGGCTGCTGTCGGAATCATGGATACAATTCCAAATTCAGTCATGGATGGTCCTCCCCGTTTTTCGCCGGAAGCGATATTGAATTTATGCTAGAGCGCTTGGCACCGGTATAGTAGGCGCGTGCATACTCGAGCCGAGAACGCAGGTCGTCTTTATCGCTTTGAAACAGTTTATCGAGGTCTCCGGACTCCCAATATTCGAGTTCTCTGTCCGGGTCTGGCGTCAAAGCTTCCAACTCATTCAAAGTGCGAGTAATTCGCGCCAGGGATGGGCTTGCCGCTTCATGACACGCCGAATCTCCATTACGATCCTCTACAAAGAATGCGCCCGTATGTGCGACCGACCCGTCCGCGCCAACGGCTTTGACGGCGAACCATCCTGGTCGGGACAGATCCACCGGAACATTGATTTTAATGCCAGAAGCCGGCGTTTCGGGCCGAAGCGTGTGAACCGTAGAACCGCAGCGCAGGATGTCGACCTGAACAAGTCCGCCTCTGATGGCAGCCAAGCCTGCCCACCCGGAAACGAGATGACCTGGCTCAGCGGTTGCCTGAATCGCGCTGCCGATCTCTGCCCCGTCTATTGTGACATCAAGCAATGGCCCTGTGGTGATGAACATGCGTCCGTCGCGCACCCCCTCCAGCCATCCCGAAGCGGTTAACCCATCCGACAAAAGAATATAGTTCATCATAGAGCCGGGTTGATCGAAATACGGATGATCAGACCCGGCGCTCGGCGACAAGCGCTCACCAATGTTCAAGTAATCGTACCAGAGGTCAGTCTGGAGCCGGCTATTTTGGAGTATTTCGACAAAATCGATCACGCCTTCCGGGACCAATAAGGCGAGACCGAGAGCGTCGTTGAATTCACCAGATCCGACATGCGCAAACCCGATCAAAGCGCCCTGCTGTCGATAAGCCGCGAGCGTATCATGATAGTCCGTGTTTCGCCCCGCGTTTAGCACTGGCTGGGTCAAATTCACGGCGATGATATGCCCAAACAGTGCCGTGCGAGGCCCTTCCACGCCTGGCGATAAAATGTGATCTTCGATATGCCGGCGTCCGAGCGCCGAAAGATCATATTGCGGGAAGTATCGCCTCGCGAGGTTCCAAACTTCGAGCACATGCGTGATGTTCAAGCCTTCTGCTTGCAATGGTTTGGTAATCTGAGGATCTGCCCAAGGCATGCGCCGATCAAGGTGCACGTGCAGGTCACCTGAAAACCACATATCATGGCGGAAGTCTGACGCCTGACCGACCCGCTCGAGATCGATCTCCAGCTTAAGATCCTGATCAGGAAGAAGCGTGACGGTTTTCACTATTGGCTCAATCGCAGGTCCCTTGCTGACCACGATGGTGAGGTCGCCGGCATGCGCTGAGAGATCGTACACTCCGTCGCTATATTGATAGTAGCGATTTTCGTGCGGCCAGAATTGTTTCGCGCCGCCGGTAAAATCGCGCAGCTGCAAAGTCGAGATCAACTCACTAAAATATTGCACCGGAAGTGCACTGTTAGAGGATGCGAGCGCGGCGCCACGATCATCGTAAACGCCAATCCTCACCGGCGTTGGAACACCGTCAAGCAGCGTTCGAACGCTCAACGTGGCTTCGCCGTCTGTCTTGTTCTGCATGCCGTCGATCTGGACGCTCCCTCCGCACAACGTAAAGGCGGCATCAAAGCGTTCATCCGGATAGATGGTACTGAAAGCCGCGATCGCGATATCGGTCGTTTCCATACCGCGGCCCGCAAACCGGGCCTCTGGTAAAGTCACGCGAACATCCTGGAGTGCATGACTGGGAGCAACAGCAACTTCTTGGATGGGCGAAGCGTTTCCGTTCGCATCGTGGGAGATGAGCAACCGGGTTGCGCTTGGTGCAAACAGTCTGAGCGCCAGTTCCGCATCGCCTTCACCATCGAACATCAATGTGTCATCGACGTCCAGGGCGACAAAATTCGCGCGGACACAGTCAGCGCCTCCTTGCTTGTGATAAGTCGGCATCTCGCGGTCGATCAGGGCAAAAAGACCGAAACTGTCTGGATAACCAGCAGAAACCGAGCGCGATACACCATCCAAGTAAAGGTCGAGAATAACCGGCGCGCGCGGGTCGTCACTGACACCGGCAATCGGATGCGCCGCGGCGCGATTGGTCAAACTGCTTAAACACACAATGCCCACGAGCAGTGTACTCAAGACAAATCCCAGCGAGGATCGCACCAGAATCACCCGACCGCGCCCCGCATTTGAATCCAGACGCTGTGGGTCGTCAGATATGAGTCTAGCTGCTCCGGCCCCATCTCTCGGCCATATCCCGAAAGCTTCACCCCGCCGAACGGTAAGGATGGATCGATAGGATTATGTGTATTGGCCCACAATATGCCCGCTTCAAGCTGATTCAGCGTCTTATGGGCCCGATGCAGATCATTGGTCCAAACGCTAGCCGCCAGCCCAAACTTGGAATCGTTCGCCAGCGCAATCGCCTCCTCCTCCGTGTCAAATGCTGCACAGGATAGAACCGGACCGAAAATCTCTTCACGAGCGATCGCAGCGTTTGGATCGACATCGGCATACACGACCGGGCGAATGAAGTGTCCTTTTGTACCAGGATTATCGAGATTGCTCGTAACCCGGCGTGCCGAGGAGGCGTCCCCCTTCTGAATGTAGGATGAGACACGTTGATGGTGTTGACTTGAGATAAGCGGCCCCATCGCGGTCGTCGTCGCCAAACCACAGCCCAGTTGAATTTCATCGGCTATGGTCGCTACGTGTTGAACCACGTCATCATAGATTGCGCGTTGCACGTATAACCGCGAACCCGCGGTACAGACCTGCCCTTGATTGAAGAAAATCGCCGATGCCAAGCCGTGCGCGATCTCGGCTGGATCGCAATCATCGAACACAACCATTGGAGATTTACCGCCCAGTTCGAGTGTGGAGGGTTTGACCTGTTGGGCTGCCGCGTGCGCTACCATCTGACCAGTATTTGTCGATCCAGTGAACGCAAGTTTGGCAATACCATCATGCTCGATCAGCGCCGCTCCAGCCTCCGCGCCGTATCCCGTCACGATATTGACCGCGCCAGGTGGGAATCCGACAGCATCGATCAGGTTTGCCAGTCGCAAGGTTGAAAGCGAGGTGAGCTCAGACGGTTTTAATACGATGCTGCAACCAGCCGCCAGAGGAGCCGCGAGCTTCCAACCGGCCATCGACAGCGGAAAGTTCCAAGGCGTAATAGCACCGACGGGCCCGATTGGACGCTTTTGAGTGTACCCAAAAACTTGAGAGCCCGCCGAGTGATTTGGAGTTCGCCCACCAATTTTTGTGGCCCATCCGGCCATATACCGGAAGAAACGAACAGTGCCATCGACATCGATCAACGCTTCAGAAAGCGGCTTGCCATTATCGATCGTTTCGATGCGCGCCATAACTTCGCGATCGTCTTCCAAAGCATCTGCGAGCTTAAGAAGAAAGCTCTGGCGATCGGTCGGCGTTGTCTTAGACCAAGCGCCCGAATCGAACGCGCGCTGCGCTGCGCTGACCGCGCGATCCACATCGGCCGCATTCGCGCGCGCAATAGAGCAAATCTTCGATCCCGTCGCCGGGTTTTCAACGCAAATATGTTCGCGGCTTTCAGACGGGACGAATGCTCCATCCACGAACAACAAATGCTGTTGACCGACGAATGCATCCGCCTTTTCCTGGGCCGACTGATCCAAGGTATCTGGCATCACACGCGTTCCATCGACCACAGCTTTTCGACGGTGAGCCCTTCGGTCGCATCCAGGATCGCGGCGCGCAAAGTCTCGATCGCCCAATCGATTTGCGATTTCGACAAAATCAATGGCGGTGAGAGAATGATGTAATCGCCAACGTTGCGGGCAATCATTCCGCGCTCATATGCGGCGCTGGCCACTCGCTTTCCGATCGCGACCTCAGCGTCAAAGTTCGATTTCTTGGACTTACTGGAAACGAACTCAATTGCCATCATGAAGTGACTGCCGCGCACGTCGCCGACAATCTCCAGATCACTCAGCGAGCGAAGACGTTCTTCAAAATAGGGGCCGACTTCCCGCACGTGATCACAAAGGCCCTCGCGCTCCATGATTTCGATATTCTTCAACCCGGCGACACACGAGACCGGGTGCCCCGAGTAGGTAAATCCGTGGGAGAAGACGCCATCCCCAGTCCGCGCGTTTGAAATACCGCGCTTGATTTTGTCGGAGAATATGGTGGCACCCAATGGAAGGTAGCCAGACGAAATTCCTTTCGCCGTTATGATCATGTCCGGAACAATATCGTAGACATCCTGAGACGCGAACATGTGCCCGAGGCGACCAAATGCGGTCACGACTTCATCTGAAACATAGAGAATGTCGTGGGCGTGGCAGACCTCCAATGCCCGTCGATGGTATCCGTGCGGCGCGACGATGACACCTCCGGCGCCCATGATTGGCTCAGCAAAGAAACAAGCGATATGCTCTGCTCCAATCGCTTCGATTTTCGCTTCCAACTCTTCGATGAGTTGATCACAATATTCGCCCTCAGTGAGCTCTTCGGGTTTGCGATACATATGAGGACACGCCACATAGCGAACCAGCGGATCAGCACCAGTCGCCAGCGTATGGAACCTTGCATGATTTGATTTGATGCCAGTTATTGAAGCTGCCAGAAACGTGCTGCCATGATAGGCGTTTTCGCGCGCAATGATTTTCTTCTTTTCAGGGCGGCCATCCGCTTGGAAATAGTAGTGCGCCAACCTAACCGCTGAATCGACAGACATCGATCCACCCGTCGTGAAGAAGACGTTGTTTAATCCGTCCGGCGACAGATCCGCGAGCTTCTGCGCCAGTTGTGCTGCCGGATCCGTCGTCATGTCAGTAAAGGTATTATAGTACGGCAGGCGCGTTACCTGGGCTGCGATAGCATCGGCCATTTCCTGCCGGCCATATCCGATGTTTACGCACCAAAGCCCGCCAATTCCATCCAGGTATTTTCGTCCATCAGCGCCATAAACATGCACTCCTTCCGCACGGTCGAACACACGCGATCCTTGATCCAGGAATTGCGGAAACTCCGCGAAGGGATGAAGCACGTGACGCCTGTCACTTTCGAAAGTGGAGTTGCGCATAGGCTGCATATCCTTCCAGTTAGAAACGCGATGATCGCGGCTATTCAAGGAAGATTATCGCTTCGCCACGAGCGCACTATTGGCCATTTGTTATAGATGCTGCTGCGCGTGTTATGGTTTCGCTACAGTCTGCTCTATGGTCATAGAAAGCCGCACGAAGAAGTTCAGAGTCAAATGTCGAATCTCGAGTTGAAATCTTACTGGAACGATGCCCTCGCCGCGTTATTGGAGGATGCGCCGTTGCAGTCGGTTTGGGATTATGTGTTTGACGTTTTTCGCTCAGAGTTGAACGTGAGCAGCTTGAGCGTAATCGAGTATTTCGGCGACACCATGCCTGCCGTCCTGTACTACAAGGCTGACGACGACCGTGACGGCCGTCGGATCGAAGCCTACCAAAACGGGGCTTATCTGCTCGATCCGTTTTTCAGAGCGACTTTGGATGGTCCGCGCAATGGCTGTTTCACATTGAAAGACTGCGCCCCAGATGGGTTTGAAGGGGGCGAGTATTACAACCGGTTCTTTAACGCCTACGGAATGACCGACGAGATAAATGCATTCTACGCTCAATCCGGAGGTGAACATATCGCGCTTTCTGTGGGACGCGAAGCCGGCGCCGAAAAATTCGGCAACCGAACTCTCGCTGTCCTCGACACAGCCGAACCGTTCCTAAGCGCGATTGCCCTACGCGCAGCGACGTCCGAAGCGAAAAATAGCGACCCAATCGATCGATCTTTGCGGGCGACATTTCACTCGCGATTGAAGATTGCTTTGGAAGCACTAGGGACTTCAATTTTGACGCCTCGCGAGAAAACCATTTTGGACTATTTGCTGAACGGATACTCGGTCAAAGCCGCGGCGGAACGACTGGGCGTTTCTGAGGGCACCGTGCGGATTCACCGTCACGCAATTTACTCGAAACTGGATATCGGGTCTCAAACTGAACTGTTTGCGCTCGTCATTGAGTCTCTAAAGGGGCTTGCCCCGGGCAATGTCGACGACCCATTGAAGCCCTTATTACCGCCGCCCTATCCATAGTGTTCAATTGTCTTGCAGCGGCACGTGAGACCTCCGACAAACCGTGCGCAAAGCGAAACTTGAGGTCACGCTCGAAACGCCAGGCAACGAGGTAAGAAAATCGCGGTGCAATTTTTCATACCCGCCCAGTCCATCACAAATTACACGCAGCAAATAGTCGCTTTTTCCGGACATCAATACGCACTCCTGGACTTCGTCGCGTTTTACCACCGCACGTTCAAATCTGGCCAAAGTCTCATCTGCTTGGTCGGCAAGTGAAACGGTAACGTATACGCTCGCGCCAAATCCTATTTTCTCTTCGGATACAATAGCGCGGTAGCCTTCAATAATGCCTTGATCTTCAAGCGCACGAGTTCGTTTGTGACACGCCGAGAGCGACAATCCGACTTGCTCGCCAACGGACTGGAAAGACGCTCGGCCATCTTTCTGCAATACGCGCAAGATTTTGATATCGAAGAGATCCATGATCCAAATTTTCGCGAATTTGGGGCAGATCGCTATAGATCTTTCATTATAGGCTAAATTTCTCGTCCGATATTTCGAAACATTCCTGATCTCACTCGCGTAAAACATCTCAAAACGAGGAGACGAACATGCGTATTGGTGTACCCAAGGAAATCAAAACTAAAGAATTTCGCGTCGGCCTAACGCCAAGTGGTGTGGCCGAACTCACGCAGCGTGGTCATGACGTGTGCGTAGAGCGGAACGCTGGAATTGGAATTGGACTGACCGACGACGCCTTTATAGGTGCTGGCGCGAAGATTATGGATGAAGCGGCCGACGTGTTTGCCAACTCCGATCTGATCATCAAGGTCAAAGAACCACAGCTCAACGAATGCGCCATGCTGCGTGAAGACCAAACGCTGTTTACCTATCTTCATCTTGCGGCCGACAAACCGCAAGCCGAGGCCCTCGGCAGGTCCGGCTGCCTAGCGATTGCTTACGAGACCATCACATCCGACCGAGGCCATTTGCCATTGTTGCAGCCGATGAGCGAAGTCGCAGGTCGTATGTCTGTGCAGGTTGGTGCGGCGGCGCTTGAAAAATCTGTCGGCGGTGCAGGCGTTCTTCTCGGCGGCGTCTCGGGCGTTGCGCCTGCGAATGTCGTGATTATCGGTGGCGGCGTTTCCGGCGAAAATGCGCTGCAGATGGCAATGGGCGCGCGCGCCAATATTACTTTGTTTGAACGTTCGCTTGATAGAATTGCAGAACTCGACCGCATCTATGGTGACCGGGTGAGCATCATGTATTCGACAGCATATGCCATCGAACAGGCGTTGAAGGACGCTGACCTTGTCATCGGTGCAGTCCTGATTCCAGGCGCGGCCGCGCCAAAATTGGTGCGCCAAAACATGTTATCAACGATGAAACCAGGTTCAGTCCTCGTCGACATTGCTATTGATCAGGGCGGTTGTTTTGAAACGTCGCGCCCCACAACGCATGATGACCCGACTTATGTGGTAGATGAAATTGTCCATTACTGTGTTGCGAATATGCCAGGCGGCGTTCCGAAAACATCAACCATGGCTTTGACCAACGCCACGCTTCCTTATGTTGTCCGACTCGCCGAACAGGGACCGCTCGCTGCGGCACGTGCCTGCGAACACCTGCAAGCCGGCGTCAATGTCTATCAAGGTGCGATCACGCATGACGCGGTCGCCGATGATCTGGGCCTGCCGTTCAGGCCTTTTCTGTCCTAACGGGTGTCGCGCTAATGTCGGAAGCAATTGAATTCCAAATCGATCGAGACCGCGATGGTTTGCACGAGGTAGTTATCGTGGGTGGCGGCGCAGCCGGCTTGCATCTCGCCACTCGATTGGCCAAACGCGATCGCAAGCAAAAACGCTTGCGCGTGACACTTGTGGATGAATCGCTCACGCATATCTGGAAGCCCTCTTTGCACGAGTATGCTGTTGGCGTGAAAGGCGTCAGTGATGATGAGATCAGCTTTCTATCCCACTCCGTCTCAAATGGATACGAGTTTAGGCTCGGCCGTTTTGCCGGGCTCGACGCTGAGAAAAAGGAAGTGTTGCTCGATGCTGTCAACGATAGCGACGGCGATCCGCTGGCCCCCAAGAGGCGAATTGCTTACGACACGCTGGTGCTTGCCATTGGCAGCGTCAGCAAGGATTTCGGGATCGAAGGTGTCGCCGAGCACTGCTTGTTTCTAGATACGCCCAGCCAAGCCAAAATCGCACAGCGGAAACTGTTCAACCTGTGTCTAAGCTATGAAACCGGTGCAATAGAGAATTCGAACAGTTCGATCGAAATTGTCGTTGTCGGGGGCGGCGCAACAGGGGTCGAACTTGCGGCTGAATTGCGCGAAGCCACGCGACGATTTTCACGGAACGGCATCGACCGCTTGGAATCACCTGATCGGTTCCGCATCAGATTGATTGAAGCGGGCGATCGTCTGGTGGCGAGCCTGCCTGAAAAGGTTTCAACGACTGTAAAATCCGAACTCGAGCGATTGGGCATTGCCGTAGAGTGTAATGCGCGAGTGCGTGCTATTGATCAGACGTCCATCTCCCTTGAGAGCGAAAAAACTTATCCTGCACACTTGGTGGTCTGGGCCGCTGGTATTCAGGCCTCACCGGCCTTGAATGCTCTCCCGGGCGTTCAGCATGATCGCATCGGCCGAGTTAAAGTGAATCCAATGCTCGAGATACCGGAACTGCGTGGCGTGTTTGTGATCGGTGATGCTGCACATTGTGAGTGGAGACCTGGCATCCCGGTTCCCCCAAGAGCGCAAGCTGCCTCCCAACAGGCAATTTATCTAGCAGAACAATTACGTCGAAGGATCGCCGCCAAGCCGCTTAAACCCTTTACTTACAATGACCAAGGCTCTCTCATTTCGCTGTCTAAGCAAAAGGCGGTCGGCGCATTAATGGGAAGATCAATTGGCACCGTGACGATCGAAGGCCGATTGGCGCGACTGGCCTATTGGGCGCTCTATCGGGCACACTTATCCGCTGTGTTAGGCCCGCTCAGAATGTCACTGTTGACCATTTCCCAATTTTTCGCTGACCGAATTCGCCCCAGACTAAAACTCCACTAATCTGAGAGGAATTGCCAGCGCAACGGAAACGGCCAGCTTCAATTACGAGGTTAGACGTGAAAAGATCTGGTATCATTGAACGTGAGAGATTCTAGGTGCCGACTCTGTTATGGAACTACGCCCCGCACCCTAAATCTACGCTGCGATCGTCCTTCGCACCATTGCTCGAAACAAGGGTGAATCCGGAGACAACAAAGGTGGAACCGAGAAACCGATTTTGCCATTCGGTTTGATCAGGATTTTGTGAAAGTTCCATGTTGGCAAACCGAAAATTCCGAGGCGGCCAAACAGCCAACGATAGAAAGGATGCTGCCGCAATCCGATGACATGTTCTTTTTGAGCGAGGTGGAAAGTCACCCCAAATCTAGCTTCGCAATAGTCCGCGATTTCGTCGTTGCTTTTTGGTTCTTGCCTTGCGAAATCGTTGGACGGCACACCAATCACAACAAGACCTTGGTCTTTAAACTCTCCATAGAGTTGTTCGAGTGCTTCGAGTTGCGGAGACAAGGCGCAAAGCGAAGCAATGTTGACAATCAGCACCGGGCGGCCTGCGAAATCTCGCAAGTGCATGGGCTCCCCATCCAGTCGAGAGAAACTGAAATCGTGCGCGGTCTTATTCCACGGATTTAGATCATCGATTAAAGACAATACGCTCATGAGTTCATTCTCCGATTATGCGGTACGAATAATCAACCTAGCTAGAAATCTCATCCTAATCTCTGATCATTTTGGTGAGCTCTCGCTTCGGCTTAGGTCGAGAACCGATTCTGTTTTTTTAGGCAGAAGGCGGAAACACTGGCCAAAAGTCGACAATTTCGCCTTCGTCATAAACGGCGATATCTCCGAATTGTAGAAAGACAGCTTCGCTTTGCCGAGGTCGGAAGAAAACGAACTGGTCGGGTTCAACATCAAGCGCTCGCCCCCCATTTAACATTTCCTGATTAGATGACCGACCAAACGTACTGTTGAATTTCAACCCTGGAGGGTCGATAGGATCTGCCTTCCAGTAGCCACCGTGCACGAATACAGTTTTTCTTCTATTGGGGTCCCACGCCGTGTTTATGCCATCCATAAATTCTAATGCAGGCAACTGGGTTTTTTTCGAGGCTTTTATCACCGGCGTCGCAATGAAACTGGCGGGCGCGTGCGGTGCGAGAAGCTCTGTATCAAAATGCGATGGTTTAACTAAACAAGATCCCGCTGAAACCTCGTTTGCGAGAGAAGTATCAGAATAGTATCTGTAAGTTGGACTTCCAGCAGCGTTTCGTACAAGCGTTTCCATGGTCGTCGCGTCGAAAATGCGGGCCGCTGTTGCCAGGCACTGCTCGTACTTTTTCCATGCACTCGTTTTCGCACTCTTACGCCAACCCATGATTTGTGGAACAGAAGCTAGGTGCGGTTCGTATCCCATGAATCCCGACAGACGTAAGTACTCGTCAGCCTGAATAAAAGCTAATGCTTCCGAGAGCGTCTCGTCAGGCACGAATCCTCCGCGGTGCAATCCGATGTCCAGTTCAATATTGACACGCATGGGCTGGCCAATCTCGTTCGCCAACTCGCTGTACTGTTTCAATCGCTCAGGCGTATCAATCAGCCACTGAACTTGTCGCGTCGCAGACGATACCTGGCCGGGCATTTTTTCAAAGTAAGACCTCGCCGCTTGCACTGGCAAAGGCTTTCCCAGCAGTTGATCGGCTTCCGGCATTTCTTTGGAAAGCGTTGTCAGCATCGGCTCATTAAATGTCATCAGTCGGTTCGAACCGGAGCGATCTCGAATATGCTCGATCAGTTTCACTGACGGCAGCGACTTACTCACGATACGATACGCCATTCCATCGGGTAAGTGGCTCATGAGCGTATCAATGTTCGAATTCAATCGAGCTCGATCAATCACTAATGTTGCAGTCGCAATGCCCGCATCGAACAACGCAGATTGAACACGAAGAAAATATGGATCTCTCGGGCCACTCTCATCGCGTGGTTTGTTTAACAACGTTGCAGTGCCGGCAACACCTGTTCCCGCGATCAATAATTGTCGGCGAGACAGGTTCTTTGCGATGGATTTTGCTTTTTCGAGCGACTGTTGCACTTTGTCCATCACCTTACTCTTCAAACAACTCAGCTAAATGTTCATTGAGAAACTTACCGGTCGGGTCGATGTCCTTGCGCAGCGCAGAAAATCGTTCAAATTCCGGGTATAGCTCACCTAGCTGTTGACGCCGGAGCGAGTGCAGTTTCCCCCAGTGTGGACGCCCCCCGCGATCAAGGTACATGGGCTCAAAATCGGAGAAAAAATAGTCAAACCGCTCGGCTCCGCCCGCGTGAATTGCGATGGATGCACGCGCTCCGTCTTTGAACGGGCTGAGCCATGCGGCGTCGCTGGCGACATGGCGATATTCGAGAGGAAAGTAAGAATCTTTTCGACGATCCAACATTTTTATCACACGCCGTACTGTGGACACCCCCTCTTCTCGTGGCAGATGATATTCCATCTCATTGAACTGAGTCGAACGTGTCGCGGCCAACATGTACGACGATATATCCACTCGTTCTTCAACCAACCCCATGGTCATGTTTGACTTGGCGGCTCGTCGCCGGAGCCACGGTGCCCAACCGAGTTTATCTCTCAACATTTTGAGAGCCTCTAAAGCCTCTTCGTCGTCTTCTGGGGACTCTTCTGTGATCGATTCTTCTGTTACATTTTGCAGTATGACTGCTCCAATTCCCGTTCCTGGAAAATAAAAAAACTCAAAGTGGCGATTGTCCGACGAGAACTCATCAATTCGATCGAGAATTTCCTCGATTTCCAGGACATGAGTTTCGCGTTTGAGTTTGTATTGCGGTACAGTTCGAATGGTGTATCTCGTAATTATCCCAAGCGCGCCAAGACCAACGAGACCGGCATAAAAAAGGTCACTATTGGATTCACGTGTCACATCTAGAATGCTGCCATTCGCAGCGACCATTCGGAACCCTTCAACGCAGTCGTGCATCGCTGTTAAATCGGCACCAGTTCCGTGTGTGGCCGTTGCGAATGCTCCGGCCATCGTTTGAACATCAATATCGGACAAATTCTCCCACGCGCGACCGATGGCATCGAGATCCGATGAAACCTCAAACAGACGGGCGCCCGACCCAAAGGTCGCTAAGCCCGTTGTGTCGTCATATCCAACGAACGCGTTGATTGAGTTTGTTTCGACGATTACGCCATCTGTCGGTGTCAGCGCAGAGAATGAGTGGCCGCTTCCGACGGGACGAACGCGGTCAGAAGTCGCCCGTAAAAAGTCAGCAAGTTCTTCATCCGAGCTGCCTGAAAAAATGTTACGTGGGTTTGCCCGCTGATTGCCAGACCAATTTCTCCAACTGGTTCGGCCTTCAGGCGCTTGGTGCATACCGGGCTGATAGTCGTCGCGTTCAAAATTTCGCCCGTCCCAACTCAGTTTTTGGGTGACTGGCACTGCGGCGAGCAACCCTACTCCGCCAACACCAATCATGGCATTTCTTCGTGAGATTTTCATTGAACCTGCCTCCCAACAAGCTAATTATAGAGTACTCTATATTTTTTTCCTGTCAATTCTGGCCTGTTCGCGCTATTCTCATCCGCATGGTCACACCGACGATACAAACGGGCACCTCTAAGCCTGCAACTAGCCTCGTCATGCGAATGGACTTCGATCGACGCAGATCATTTTGACGTGATGGACCGGGTGATAGTTTGCTCCCCAGTTTGATTGAAAAGTTCGGTCGGGCTACATCCCAAGAGATTCACACAGTTCACATCAACCAGACGTCGAGCACTTAATGAATACGCCTAAGCAAGAACGATCCAGAATTTCCTATGAAGGGTTTCTGACCGCCGCTCAGTACCTGCTGGAAGAGCATGGATTGGATAAGCTTTCGTCAAACGCGATCATCGAGCGCGCGGGCATGACTCCGCCAGCATTTTATCGGTGGTTTGAAAACAAATATGAGGTGCTGCGCGTATTGAGTGATCGATTGATGAGTTCTCAAAATCAGATCATTCAAACCGGCGCACCAGACCGATTGCCGACCATAGAAGAAATCAAACGCCAAACTCAAAAAGGCCTCCATGACACGCTCGGCGTGACGCGCAATTTTCGGGGAGGGTACGAACTTATGGTCTCAATTCGCGCAATCCCCGAGTTGGTGAACGTGAGGCTCGACTCACATGAGAATATGGCTCATGTGATCGCAACCAATCTGCTGAACGTTGGCTATGACGGCGACAGAGCCGAGATCATTTCTAAGGCGAGGCTCTCGATAGAAATCGGATACGCGACCATCGAAATGCTTTTCGAAACAGACTTTGGCGATTGCGATTTTTTGATTGAATCGGCAGCCACTGCAATCGCGTCATTGTGGTGACTTACGCCGGAGTTGTCAGCGGAAAGTGAGCCTTAACCGCCCCGCTTTAGGCTCGGTCTATGACTAAATCTCCGTTTCGCTATTTCAAAACGTCACCAGGGAGTTGTCAGCGCAAACCGCCCTGCCCGGTCGATTTGAATCGATCTAATCGATTTGGATGAGCCAGAATCCCTTTCGCTATTTCAAGACATCACCTGAGATCATCCAGCTTGCGGTGATGATGTACGTACGATTTCCGTTGTCTCTGAGAAATGTCGAAGACCTTCTGCATGAGCGGGGGATCGATATCTGCCATGAGAGCGTGAGGCTCTGGGTCGATCGATTTGGTCCAGTCTTCGCCGGAAAAATCCGAACCAAGCGCGCTTGCTACATGCGCCAACACACTCAATGGCAGTGGCACTTGGATGAGGTGTTCGTGAAGATCAACGGCGTTCAGCATTACCTTTGGCGCGCCGTCGATCATGAAGGCGAAGTTCTAGAGAGCTATGTCACTAAAACCCGGGATAAGCCTGCGGCGCTTAGGTTTTTGAAGAAAGCGATGAAACGGTACGGCGCTCCGAGAAAGGTCATCACGGACCGACTTCGCTCATATGGCGCCGCCATGAGAGACATAGGAAATAGCGACCGCCAGGAGGTCGGTCGTCACCTCAACAACCGGGCAGAGAACAGCCACTTACCGTTCCGACGAAGAGAACGAGCGATGTCGCGATTTCGAAGGATGAGCAACCTCCAGAAATTCGTTTCAACCCACGCCTCGTTCCACAATCACTTCAATCTAGACCGCCACATCAACCACCGCTCTACTTTCAAATCGATGAGAAACGCCGCCCTCTCAGAATGGCGCCAGCTTCTGGCTGGATAAGAGCCCCTACTCCGTAAGATGCTGGAGACCGGTTCGCGTTAGACTGACAGCACCTCGGCGGGCCATGGAGGATGATGTGGATTTTTAGCAAAATACCAAATTTCTTATCTGATTGGTGCTATGACTTATTCGCGCGAAACCGACTGAAATTTGGTCGCGACACGTGCCCGATCCCAACGGACGAACTCAAAAATCGAATGTTGCATTGAGCCCACATTAGCGAGGACTCAAACAAACCAGTTTCATAATCTGACAGACCTTTTTATACAAATCGGCGGCGACCACATCAGAACTCAATTCTCACGTCCGTGTTGCATTAGCCAAGCGCGCCGAACTACTTGCGAACCAGTCTCAGAGGTTAGCCTTCGTCGTTTCCAAGCAGCCTGACTTGAGTCATCGACTAACGGACGAAATTATCACACTAATTAGAATTAGTCTGAGTTTAACAAGGCGTCACCATATCGAACGCTCTGCAGATGTTCAAAAGAGAGCGCGCCATCGAAAATGGCGTCCATGACATCACGCATGTCCGAACCATCGGTCCATGTGTTTGGATCATGCAATCTTGACACGGACAAAATACGTGGGTCATCTGATCGAATAATTGCACAATCACGGCGATAGTCGTTCAACGAAATTGCACTGCTAGATGGACAATTTCCGGTAAAATACGCAGTTCTAACTCCGACCCCGTTGTCACGATCGAATGAAGAAAAGTAAGAAAACCCAATTGTATCCTCGCCTTGCGAGATTTTGTCCAGAAAAACCCCAGCCTGCCCCGAACCAGTAGTGCGATTGAAGTAGATAAAATCTCCGGGCTGAGCATTTTGAAACTTTATTCCTCGGCCTACTCCCTGAATCAAAAAAGCATCTCTCGCACCGACCCCGAATGTCCGATCATATTCAGGAATTCGAGATTCAATGTTGAACACGTAGACCCAAGCTTTGAAGCCGAACACTGTCGGATTTAGAAAGTCTCGCACGGAAAAGCGTTGGCTGGGTAAATCGTTTGAATTTGCAACCGACCAGGCCTCCATCGAGCGAACTATCACCTCCAAAACGATGCTAACGGTACTCGTTGTCCCCGCATCGCGCACGTGCGCTACGCGCTCGTCTCCAAAGTCGAATTCTCCTGTGAAGTTGCCATTGAGATCGTAACCAAGCCCAGTCTTCGTTTCAATAAGTTCTTCGACAACCTGCAAGATAAATGGGTTCATCGTGTCTAGACTATTGGCACTTGTTGCGGTGGTAGCCTGAATGTTCAAATCGCGCCCATCCGCTGAGCCGGCCTCTGTCCCGTCGAGTTGGTCTGAGACATCTTTCAGATCGAGTAGTAGCTGAGCATAGCGCGCGTACTGACTTTCAGGATATGCGCTATTAAAAGCGTCAAAAGGTTCCCGTTCGACTGTAGCCATGGCATCCTGCCACGCTGCCTGTTGATCTTCAGGCAATTGTTCCATGGACGGAATATTGGACCGATCTAAAGTCAGCGGGCAGCTTACGAAACAAAAAGTTCCTTCGAGCCCGTCTTGAACAAACGGTTGACTATCGATTTCACGCAATTGACCGACGCGCCTTTGAACGGCTTTGAAGACGTCGTAGTAATCATAGCTCGGCTGAGGTAGTTCTTCTGAAAGCACCTTTGCGAAAAGTCCATCATCAGGTGTAGTCGCGCCGTCGGCCGTCGCAAATGCCAGAAACAAACCTGCCCTGCGTTCCATCCGAACAAAAGACTTATCCGATCCGCCGCCTCGAGCGGAAGTGATCGGTAACGTATTTCTGCAAGCATCCGAGATGATAAATACCGCCTTAGCGCGCGTAGAATGCATGTCTCCAACCAGAGCCGCCAAAGAAACACCTCGATCACGAAGCTGCCTCGCGTTTTCGATCACCGCACCTGTCGGCAGAAAGTAATTCGCTCGCACACCTTGATTATCGTCATATGAACCGCCGTGGCCGGAGTAGTAATAAAACCCCACCCCTTCACCCTTCGTTCTGGAAAGGGATTGGGCAAACAACTCCTGCTGATCAAGCATTTGATCGCGCGTGGCGTCCAGAACAACTGTGATATTGTCTTCCAAAAACCCGGAACGCAGCAGCGCGTTCTTCACTAGCTCGACATCTTCGTGTGGCAGGCTCAACGGTCCTACTTCGTTGGGATAAGACTCATTGCCAATTAGGAGCGCATATCTCAGGCTCGGCGCGACTGAAGAAACTTCCGCAATTCTATTCCTTGTGTCCATTTGGTTGGAAGAGTCGGATTGATTTTCTTTGGCCTCAAATAGAGTCAGATTTTTTTGCGATTCGAGCACTAGGCGAGGGTCAGGATCATCCGTGCAGCCGCCAACAAACAGTGAGATAATTATGAGGACGATGGAACCACTTAGATTTCGCATTGAACCCTCAATACTCTTTGAAAATTTCGAACAGTTGCAAGCAATGACGTCATCCTCGTTAATCCGCGCCCCCTCGACCGAAAACTAGGGGAATATCATTTGATAGTCACCTTCAGATGTTTTGGTCGATCACAAGAAAAAGCATTCCCGGCCCAATAGGCTGTATCTCTCAGAGTTCCACACGCCATAGGGCATTGTCAGCGGAAATTGAGCCTTAACTGCCCTGTTCTACGCTCGGCTTATGAATCAAACCTCATTTCGCTACTTCAAAACTTCACCCGAGATCATCCAGCTTGCGGTGATGATGTATGTCCGCTTTCCGCTCTCACTTCGCAACGTTGAAGACCTACTGCATGAGCGCGGGATCGACATTTGCCATGAGAGCGTACGGACTTGGGTCGACCGCTTCGGTCCGGTCTTCGCCGGCAAAATCCGAACGAAGCGGGCGTCTTACATGCGCCAGCACACGCAATGGCAGTGGCACCTGGACGAGGTCTTTGTGAAGATCAACGGCGTCCAGCATTATCTTTGGCACTCTGTCGACCATGAAGGTGAAGTGATGGAAAGTTATGTCACCAAGACCCGTGATAAGCCTGCTGCGCTTAGGTTTCTGAAGAAAGCGATGAAGCGATACGGGTTACCAAAGGCAGTCATTACAGACCGACTTCGATCCTATGGCGCCGCGATGATAGAAATCGGAATACACGACCGCCAGGAGGTCGGTCGCCACTTGAATAACAGAGCCGAGAACAGCCACTTGCCCTTCCGGCGGCGAGAGCGAGCGATGTCGAGGTTTCGAAGGATGAGCAATCTACAGAAGTTCGCCTCGACCCACGCTTCCTTCCACAATCACTTCAATCTAGACTGTCACATCAACCACCGCTCCACATTCAAATCGATGAGAAACGCCGCCCTCTCGGAATGGCGCCAACTTCTGGCTGGATAAGACTCCCTACCCAATCGTTTCTGGAGACGGGTTCGCATTAGACTGACAGCACCAATATGGGAAATGGTTGCTTCGCGTGTTTCTATGGAGCATCCTCTGACCGAGTGCGATTGCCAAGCGGCTTGAGCACATAATCGACCGAGGCGAAGCTCCATTTCTCCGGATAGGCTTCGACATTGTCCGCCCAGGTGTCGCCGAGAGCGTTGAGATCATCGGCCGATATCGAACCGTCGCTCTTGGCTTTTGACTGCAGAATCTCGAGAATTCGGTCAATATCGTATAATTGCCCAAATTCGGCTGGCACGCCGACCACGAGTATGCGACCAATCTCCTGATCCCGAGCCTCATCGAGAATGCTCGCCTGGAATAGTTCCAGCTCACTGTCAGGGATGACAAGATTCCTGCCTGGTTTCAGGAGATTGTAAGGCTCGATTGAGACAAATTCCGACGGGAAGATCAAATTCAGCCTGTGATTCTCGAGCCGATCGAACACCAGCAGATGCCCGCTACGCGTGTTAGAAATGAAGAGGCGAAAATAGGTCTCGTCCTTAAGTTCCGCCCGGCCCTCTGAATCCAGCTCAAAGTCGACGCAGGTGTCGGGAGCATTGTAGGGCATGCATTTTTTGATCTCGACATCGATAGAGCGCAGGTCGTCGGATTCAAAGATTCGTTCAAAACTGAGAAATTCGAGTTTGACCGGTATATCGGAGATTTCCTGCTTCAAACTGCGTAACTCTGCGCTGTCGTTGGTCTGGACGTCTTCGTTCAGAGACACATCAAGCGATTCCAGCGCTTGTGCCTGATTGTTGCCTATCAGCCCGCTAACCAGCTGTTCCAGCTCCTGACGCACCGACGGGTCGTCAAGGGATTGTTCATCCAGGGCAATGTCGCGAATTGCGAGAAATACGTTGGACGGAATGAAATACGCGCTTTCGGATCTGGTGCATTCGGCGAGACGTTGCGAAACACCGCCGGCGCGAATGACATCGACGGAAGGGTCGAACAGGTCCGCAACAATGCTAGTTCCACAGCTGCTGCGGCCTGACCAATCGATCAGTCCAAAAGACCCCGCGATCAGAGCCAACACGATAAGCGCTGAAATGCTGCGCAGGCGTGAGGTCACAAAATCCGGCAACCGGGTCCGCGTCGACGGTCCCGTACGCGGTGCTGGCGGGGTCTTTATCGGCTGGGCATGAGCTCGGGTCTCAGATATGGTGGGCGCACCCATCCGGTTCTTGATCATTCCCAAGAACGCGTCCCAGCTTTCGATTCTGCGATCTTTTATGGCGCTAGTCAGGTCGAAAGGGCTGGTGTCATAAAACACCGCTGGCAGGTCGGTTCGCGGAATCGCGCTTTTGACGAAGACCGGCAGCAATTTTTGGCGGTCGTCGGCAAACATACAAGCGCGCTGCACCATGCGGTCTTCCAGCGCGGCCGGGCTCCAGACGCCAATGACGAGCTTCGATTCGGCCAGTGCGCGTTGCAGAAAGTCGGCATAGCTGCCGCCGCCTTGGGGCCCCCGGATTGCATCTGAACCGTCGACGGCATGTTCAAAAAAGACTGAGAAACCGACGGAGGACAAAGCTTCGGCAATTTGAGACGCTTCCTTGAGATCGTCAGAAGTGTAGCTCAAATAAATGTCAGCCATTTGTGTCCCCCAAGCCACTCGCCTAAAGATTGTTCACATGGTCCGCCCTGAGCGCAAGCGTTTGTGAAACACCTTGCGATCATTGGCTAACATGTTAATAGACTGTTAACTAGGTCCGTTGGTTTTGGGGAAGGCCTATGCTGAGATTTACTGCGATTGGGTGTATCGCCGCTCTAACTGCGATTGGCTCCGGCGCCGATCCCACCTGCACGTCCTGCATTACGATCGAGAAAGAGCAGTGGACTTGCGTCAATGAGCGTTTGAGCGATTTGCAGAAACTCGAGTCGCAACCCGGTTCTCTGGAATTATCGGTATGCCGAGAGAAAAAGAAGAAAAGAGTCACATTGGGAGTTGGCGCTGTTCGCTTCCAACCGTTGGATGCTGGAGCAACATCGAACAGCTTCCTGGCCAGAGGGACCGCGTCGGACAGCTGGGTGATCAAAAATCCCGGATTAGGCTGCCTGCTCGACAGTGCAGATCAGATATCTACGGCTTTTGGTGAAGGCGGCACGAAATTGGTGACGGTGAGCTACAGCCCATGTGATCTAACCCTGGGTTGAGCCTTAGGATGTTCTCTCGGCGTGGATTTTTGTTTGGTGGGACGGCTCTCCCAATGCAGATTGGGTTGTCTCGACTGGATCCACGTGCCCTCAGCAATCTGATTTTCCCGGACGAAACCAATCGGTGCATCGCCGTGCTCATCGGCCTGGACTTCGAACAGACTTGCAATTTCGCATCCATCCAACCAGAGTTTGCGATTCAGAGACTGTCACAGGCCCTGTCCAGTATCGACCTCGACAGGGTTAGCAATCACTGTGTCGAAATCACCAGCAACACACTGGTGCGTCAGGACAATCAGTCTTATGCGGCCGCGCTGGAAGCGGTATTGAACCAAGTCTCCGACGAACTGATCTCGCGCAACACGAATGCCGTGATCTATTATTTGGGGCATGGCGCGGTGATCAATGGAGAGTTTCACGGCATCATGCCGGATCTCAGCACGGTCCCGCTCGCTGACATCCTCAGCCCGTTCGATGAATCCCGGGCGACGCTCGGAATTGTCGATGCTTGCCGAGTGTCATTGGCCGCCTATGGCATCAATTCTGCCGATTGCGGATTGTCGGACGATCAGTTCGGGATCGATTCAGTGGATGTCGCCGAGATCGACTTTGCCTATTTGAACACGGCCATTCTTTACTCCACAATGAATGGGCGGGAAGCCTACGCCGATCCCGACATTGTTGGCCTCGATCAGACTTTGTTCACGCAAGCCCTTATTGAGAATGTCGCGACGCCGCTCTCGCTTGATCAGCTACGAATGGTGATCTCTGCCAATATGCGGACACTGTCGCTGCAGTCCGGGTTCCCGTCTGTTCAGGAGCCCAGTCTCTTGTCGAATCTCGATCGTCCGATTTTTCTCGCCGGGGCACCCTCTCGGGTCGGGCCCGCCTTTCAGAAACGACCTCATCACCCGGGATAGATCACATTGAGCTTTCGTCATCACTGCGCCGCGCTTACATTACTCGCTCTAATTGGGGGCGGCAGTGCAGTCGCTGATGATACCACGTTGTCCATCGTCACCGGATTATGGAGCGATGATCTGACCGAGCATGACCGGCTAAGTGATGAACCGCCAGCGATTCCACTACTCGGCGTGAGTCTGGCCGGCAAGTTGCGAGAAGACTTGGCGGAAAACATACCTATTCTTCCTGCGGTACATTTCTCGACCTCATTGAAATATGGCGAGACTGAGAATAGCGCGGTCAATTCAAAACGGATCAGCGGCGATTTCTTCCTGATGGCGCCGACCAATCAGTATTTTTCCTTCGCCACCGGCTATCGCTATGAGCGGGCTGAGGATCGCGCCCTGGGTGTAGCTGGCGGACCGGCGACAGTTGGCTCAGCCAAGACCGAGCTCAACTCTGTGCGTCTCGGCATTTCCGGCACGTTGCCAGTATTCCAGGGCGACGAAACACGGGTCTTCACCTCTTTCTTCGTGGCGGCAGGCCATCAGGACACCGAATATCTCGACAATACAGGAGCGGGTTCAGAGAGTAATGGGTTTGCCGGACCGGAGCTGGTGATCGGGTATGGCCGCGATATCGGCAAGTATGAGATTGATCTGCGCTATCGCACCGCGCTTTACACGGTTGATCTTTCTGGGTCCTCATCTGGCCAGACTCAGAATGCCCTCTTTTTGTCGCTCGGCCGAGTGTTCTGATTTCGACTCATCGTCGGAATATCAACTGAAGCAAGCCGCCCTCGCGACTTGATCACTGGGTAGATCGCGTCGAAATGGGAACAGGATCAAGGCAAGACCATGCGTTTGGTATCAAGATTTGGAGGCGTTTTTTTAGCGTGTCTGTTGGCGACGCTTTCTGCACACACGTCCGAGCTGCGCCTGGGTCTGGTCATTTCAGCCGGCGATTATCCGGAAAAGGTCGGTGCTCTAACCAACACTTATGCAGATGGCGACCTGATTGCCGAGACGCTTGAGACTCTGACGTTTAAGGTCACCCGTTCGGTTGACCAAAATCAGGAGGAGCTGCGTAAGACAGTTATCGGTCTGGCCGATCAGATCACCGCTGCCAAACAAGCCGATCCCGCTTTGAACGTCTCTGTGGTGGTCTATGCCTCCATGCATGGCGCCGTCGCTAACGATGGCGAGCGCCTGCAAAATTACTGGCTGCCAGCCCACGAACAAATCAATTCGCCCGCCAGTCTGATCACCTATGGCTATAAAATCGAAGGCCTGATTGGGATGCTGAAGTCAGCCGGTGCGGACGCACTGATCGTGGTCTCAGACGCCTGCCGGAACGAACTGAAGCCAGCTTTTTCCAAGAGCAGTACGAAGGGGTTCGTTCGGGTCAATCAAAGAAACAATGTCATCCTCGCATTTGCTACACCCCTGGGCGAGACCACACCAGACGATGGTCTGTTCGCGCGGGTCTTCGCTGAAAAACTAATGGCCCCTAATCTCAAACCAAACTATGCGATTCTAGAGACGATCGAAGACGTTGGCCGAAGTCGACCCTTGGGTGGGCGCCCATACTGGACTTCTGGCGGTCTGCCGGACTGGTTCTGTCTGAACGGGTGCCCGATCGACACCACCGAAGAGCTCGGGTTTCTGGAGCGTCGGGTCGAATTCCTGGAAGATCAACTGGGCGATCTCGGTGCTGGGCGGCAACAGTTCACGCAGATCAATCCCTTTCTGCTCGGGCTCAATCGCAACCAGCTGAACGAGATGATCTCGGATGACGGGTTCCGCGATGTATTGTTATCGCGCAAAGACATATTATCGCGATATGAGATTGACACGCCGCGGCGCCTGGCGCATTTCGTCACTCAAGTGTCGATTGAGTCTGATGATTTGCAGCGGCTCGATGTCAGCCTGAATTTCAGTGGCGATATGCTCTGGCGCCTATTTCCATCCGCCTTCGCCAGCCAAGCTGAAGCCAGGTCCTTCAGTGGCCAGTCGCGCCGTATCGCCAACCGGATTCTAGCCAACAAGCTTGGCAATGGCGATGAAGAAAGCGGGGATGGCTGGCGCTATCGAGGACGCGGCATTGTCCCGCTGCTGGGCAAAGCCAATTATGTCGACGTTGGCACCGCGATTGGAGTGGATCTGGCGCAATCACCAGAACTCGCGTCGCAGCCACAAATCGCGCTGGAGATCTTTGCGGCCTACTGGCGATCGAATCAACTCAATGAGCTAGCAGATCAGGATGATCTGGCTGCGATCACGCTGAAAGTGCACGACTCAAACGACGATTTGGATTCCCGTGAATCGGTCCTGATAAAATGGCTAGACCTGTTCGACGCCGAACTGTAATGGCTCCGGCCTTGTCGAGCGGGTTTCCACGACTCGACTCCGGGTTAGTCTGTGCATCTTTGTTCAAGTGCCCCAACCACATGCACCGCAGCCGCGTTTTGGTTATGGCAAAGCTGCTCCCACAAGTAACGGAACCGTACACACATGAGAGCACCGCCTCTACTCCGCGGCGCCATAATTTCTTGGTGCGATCGCATACGGTACGATTGTCATTCCCCAGCCCTCAAAATTATCTGAATTGCGTTCGTCGGATAGCGAATATCCGATCTGATCCAGTATCAAGTTGGACATATCATCCGAATTCGACGTGTTGTTGGTGAAGTCCATGGCCGCCCAATCCGGCGAAACAACCATGAGCAGTCTGCCCTCTCCGAATGGCCCTTCGGCTTTGAAGGGTTCGTCGCCGGATGGAATGCGTCCTTCCACCGATCCATCTGCCACCAATTCGATCGATCTGGAGTAAATCTCGGTCAAAGTCCCATTGGCGTTCATATCGACAATAGAGACTTGACCCGGGATGTCGCTTTTGAAAGTGATGAACATACCATCGCCCTCGATGAAAGAGTTCGGGTCCACTCCGAGCTCGGACTCCCCAACGCCAGGTCTCGCTAACCGGTGCATGCGGACATCCACGCGATCAGGGATCAGAGCAGACCATTTCTCGAGCTTTTCGGCGGCTGCCAACATCCGTTGATGATCCGTCTCGGGCGCTGAGACTGGAAGCTGGAAGCCGGTCACATGGGTTGAAATAAAGTCTGCAAAGGCGGAGAGCCTTGTATAGATTCCGTAGGTTGCCTCATTGTTGTCTTCAGCACCGCACCATCGACCACTTTGTACGATCCCAACCAAGTACGGACAGCCTTCTTTGTCGATTTGAACTATCGGGCCACCAGAATCTGTGTTGCAAGAATCTCGCGAGCCTGTACGAAAACCGGCACAAAATTCAGTCTGGCGATCTATGGAACCCGGATTACTTCGTATGCACGTTCGATCATCAACCGGTGGCACCAAAGCCGCCAGCAGTCTTTCTGAACCGGAGAGGTAGGATGAACCATTAGACCGTTGTGATACGCTCATTCCGCCCAGCATGATTTCTTCGTCTGCATCTCGATCTCTTGGATCAAGCGTAAAGCCGAAGCCAGCGACGAATGCTCTTCCGCTCAATTCGGCGTATGAACTAGTAAGGCCGAGCCGTCCGATAGCGCCGCTCCAACTCTCAGACAGTTTTAGCAAAGCGATGTCGTTTTCGCGAACGGCTCCAGGCGCGTAGTTTTCGTGTATGATGACCTTCTCAATCGCGATCACGCTCGCGCGATCGTCTTCATTCAGGTGATCGGTTCCTAGCGTGGCGTATAGTCGCCCGGATATTCCAGCCATTGTGTGTCGAATTCCAGGACCAATTCGAACTTCATCGCTTGCGTTAGAATCTTCTTCACCTTCATATCCATACACGCAATGCGCTGCTGTGAGCAGCCAATCTGACGCGATGGCCGTGGCTCCGCAGATATGTATGTCTGGGAGTGAGCTATCAGTCGGTCGGATGCTAATCGATGCGAAGCTCGGCCATTCATCAATTGAGGCCCGATTGCCCCCAACGACGCGGTCTTCTGGTTCACCGGCTGTTATAGGCACACATTGCTGTGCCCACGCTGAATGAGAGATAAACCCGAAAAAGAGTCCTGCGATCGCCAACATTGCTCGCGTCATAGATCACCCAGCGTCGGATTTGACCAGCAACATTGGGTCAATTGGTTTGTTCCGACCACCTGCATAAAGGCGCCAACAAAGATGCGGCCCCGTCGCGCTCCCGGTTGCTCCCACAGCCCCCAACCGATCGCCCTGCTCGACAATATCACCGACCTCAACATCCACCTCTGACATGTGGAGATATATCGAGGTTACACCTAACCCGTGATCAATGAAAACGACCCCGCCCTCATAGTGGAAATCGTCTGCTGCAAGCGTGACCAATCCTTTTGCAGGCGCAACCAGTTCTGTACCTGTGGGAACGGCCATGTCCAGACCGCCATGAATGCGTTCTACGCCGTTCTTGATCCTTGCCGCGCCCCAAGGGCTTGTTTGGGTCCAACTAGTTTGTATGGGCGAAATCCAGTCTTGCAAAAAACCGTCAAGGTTCGCTCGGCTATTCAGAGCATTCGACTTTTGATTGCGCTCTTGAGCCTTTTTCTCAGCTAATCCGTCCACTGTCCGGGTTGATAAACCCTCATCGGGGAACAATTCATCGTGTCCCGAAATAGGCTCTTCGATAGACCTTGACCCTATCGACCGCGCAGTGTTGATGACTTGCCCAGTCGCGTACTCTCTTGGCTGGATAATGAATGATTGTTGCTCATTAGGATCGATGTTGACCTCTATTTCGCCAGTATCATTGCGGCCGATCCCATAAAAGAAAGCGCCTTCCAGAGTTCTGCTGACCAATTCGCCATTCACATTTACCGCGCGCTGTGGGGGGTACGCACCTCTGACAAAACCGCCTTGGGAAAGGACTGGATCGATAATATTGAGCTCGGCGTTTTGAACTTCTGCAGCCGCAGGCGGACTTTGATCGGGCATCTCTCCTTCGAGAGATAGGTCACTCACGCGGTCCGATAACGGGTTAGGGCGAGTACTAGTTTCCTCGATTGGTTTACGCGGGAGATACTCTGCAAGACCTGTTTTGGTGGACCAATCCGGGAATAAAACACCTGCAACATAACCGCCTCCTAGCAATAAGGCGCTGTATACTGTCAGCAAAATAATCCGCATTTTGTGTCCCCGGTAACACTCCAATGTTAACTAAACTCATGACGCGTCAAGGATGCAACTCTTTGTGAACGGAAAAAGAGAAATTCTTAATCGTAACAAAGAACCCATTCGATCATAAAATTGCTTTGCTTCGATTGACGAGCCCTATATCGAAGTTCTGAGACTACTTTGACGGCACACCAAAAACATAAAAACTGGGATTGTCAGCGGAAAGTGAACCTTAACCGCCCTGCTCTAGGCTCGGCTAATGCCCAAAAGCCCGTTTCGCTATTTCAAAACATCACCAGAGATCATCCAGCTTGCTGTGATGATGTACGTCAGATTCCCGCTGTCGCTTCGCAACGTTGAAGACCTACTCCACGAGCGTGGTGTCGACGTTTGCCATGAAAGCGTGAGGCTCTGGGTCGATCGATTTGGTCCAATCTTCGCCGGAAAGATCAGAACGAAGCGCGCCTCATATATGCGTCAGCATACGCAGTGGCAATGGCACTTGGATGAGGTCTTCGTGAAGATCAATGGCGTGCAACACTATCTCTGGCGCGCCGTCGATCATGAGGGTGAGGTTCTGGAAAGCTACGTTACCAAGACCCGCGATAAGCCCGCTGCACTTAGGTTTCTGAAGAAAGCCATGAAGCGGTACGGCGCTCCGAGACGGGTCATTACGGACCGATTGCGCTCGTATGGCGCCGCCATGAGAGAGATCGGGAATGAAGACCGCCAGGAGGTCGGTCGCCACCTCAACAACCGCGCGGAGAATAGCCACCTGCCCTTCCGACGAAGAGAAAGAGCGATGAGCCGCTTTCGAAGGATGAGCAATCTACAGAAATTCGTATCGACCCACGCTTCGTTCCACAATCACTTCAACTTAGACCGCCATATCAACCACCGCTCAACATTCAAATCGATGAGAAACGCCGCCCTCTCTGAATGGCGCCTGCTTCTGGCTGGATAAGCCTCCCTGCCCCGTTCGATGCTGGAGACGGGTTCGCATTAGACTGACAGCACCATGGCAGGAGATCTTGACCATCAATCACAACACTTTCTGGCGAAGATGCGCCGGCAGCAGCCGCGATCGTCGGCATGACGTCGATATGCGCAACAGGCGTATCTATAACCGTTCCCGGTTCAACCCGGTTGGGCCACTTCACAAAGAGCGGGACACGAATACCGCCTTCAAACAGGCTTATTTTCCACCCCCGATACGGGGCGTTGAGATCCGGCAAGCCCACATAGCCCGCACCGCCATTGTCACTGCTCAAGATCACGATCGTATTTTCGGAAAGCCCTTCTTCTTCGAGCTTGTCGATCACGCGTCCGACACTACGGTCCAACGCGTGAAGCATCGCAGCATAGACCCGTAATCGATATGGCTCGATGTCTCCCACGGCATCAAAGTCTTCTTGCGTCGCGTGAAGAGGCGTGTGAGGCGCCCAATGGGCGAGGTATAAGAAGAATGGTCGGTGTTTATTCGCCTCAATCACTTTGAGGCTTTCATCGGTCCACCAATCCGTGAGGTAGCCACCGGGCTCGAACGGCTCACCCATATTAAAGGATGCCGCGTATTGACCGCGCGCCCAAAGAAATTGGTCGATTGGATCAAAATCGAGTTTAGCATTCACGGATGTCGGATCGTCTTCTGGCAAATAAAGGTGCCCATGCATCAGAAGGCTTTCGTCGAAGCCCTGGGCATTTGGCCGGCTCTCTTCGCTTCGGCCAAGGTGCCATTTGCCAATGTGTACAGTGTGATAGCCTTTATCCTGCAACAATTCAGCAATCGTAACTTCGCTCCCAGGCAGTCCTTTGTCATCATAGGCGATAGAGTTGGAGCTTGTGCGCGTCGCATATTCAATGTCTGGAAGTGCGCCGCGTTCCATTCCATTTGCAATGGTGGCGACCACCCGCCCCATGCCTTCTGGCATCGGCGTAAATTCAAATCCGTGACGGGTCGGGTATCTGCCTGTCATCAGCATTGCGCGCGACGGAGCGCATGTGCCGGTGCCTGAATAGGCTTGGGTAAATATCGCGCCGTCTGCCGCGAGTCGGTCGATATTAGGCGTCGGCACGCGCCCATCGGCGACACCGCCTCCAAACGTAGAAAGATCGTTGATCCCCAGATCATCTAGCAGAATGAACACGATGTTTGGCGGTTGCTCCGCAGCCGCCTCAGAAGGTGTAGAAGGCCCCTGCTGCCAGATGACCGCTTCATGCTCTGCCACCGGATAGTGCATGGACTTCACGCGCTCTAAAACTAAGTGGGTCAAGATCGTGGAGCGGTTGAACCAGGCTATGATTCCTGCACCGATAATTGCCGCCAGCACGACCAGAATCGCTTTTTTCCACATCCTTGCTTCTCCCATTTCTGGCCTTGGCTAGGCGACTCACTCGCAACAGCGAAACCTGTTTTTTACGCACCAAAACACGCCAGCGACGCATTAAGCTCAATGCGCCATATCTATTTTATGGCAGATGACTTGCCATTTTATTCTTGAGAGCGCAAGGTGCCTCATTCAACACAGCCGACCAAGCATTTTGATCTTGGAGTCTTTTGCACAGGAAAGGCGCGTGATGAGACCTAGAATCCTCCAAAAGTTCTGTCTTTTGGCCTTCGACCAACTATGTCGCCCATCCAGCCGAATCTTAGCTAGCGTTTACGCATCAGCGCGTTATTTCTTTTTTTGCAACTTCGTCTTATATTGTCAGATAGAACGCCAATAGCAGGAGCGCGATCTTGAATAAGTCAGCAGCGCTAAAAAAACTTTTTCCGAAAATGGAAGAAGAAACCAAAGACGGACGCCGACTGCGTAGTGGGCGCAGCCGACGACAAGTCATCGAAGCGATGTTTGAACTTCTCGCAGAAGGTGACATGACACCGAGCGCTGTTGCGGTGGCTGAGCGTGCCAATGTCGGGATGCGTACCGTGTTTCGGCATTTTGAAGACATGGACAGCATCTACGATGAAATGGCGCAGGAAGTTGGCAAAGCAGCGATTCCGATGCTCGTAGCACCATATGAAACAACAACATGGCGAGAGCGCTTGTTCGAATGCGTCGATAAACGCGCGGAATTGTATGAAACTGTCTTTCCGATGAAGATGTGCGTGACGCTTCGCCGGTTTCAATCAGACTTTCTAAGCAAACAACACGAAAGTGATGTCTTTTATTTGCGATCCGCGTTGAAAACCATTTTACCCAAAGAGATAACATCCAATCGAGAGTTATTTGGTGCGATAGAGGTAGCGCTGGATTTCTCCACTTGGAGGCAGTTGAGACAGGATCAGGACCGCTCTGTTGAGAGCGCAAAGAAGTCAATCAAACTGACTCTGGCTGGGTTGGCCGCCACTGTCGACATCGACTAACCAAACCACACGGCGAGCTTGCGCGTTGCCTCGCCAAGACCTTGCTTTGCGTAAACCACACAAAAAATGGGCGACCTAATCCAGGCCGCCCAAAGTTTGAAGGAGTGTTCAAGACGCTAGTGCTTGAACCGCAAGGTCACGCCGTAAGTGGCGGGATCTTGTATGAACGCGCCTCTAGCACCCACATTCAGCGGAATATTGAAGGTCACTGATCGCGTGATTTCATCGGTGACGTTTTTGCCCCAGATCTCCAGCGTCCACCGATCATCTGGACTAGAAATGCCGGCCCGCAGGTCAATTTTCGTGTTGGATTCTTGAACGTCGAACGGATTGGGAGATCCGTCGGCCAGTACAGCTTGCGTACTGGTGCGTCGGTCACTTTCGTATCGCGCCGATGCGCTGATGAATCCGCTATGCCCTGCATCCGTCAGATCCTGCGAATACTGCCCGCCGAACAAGGCCACCCACTCAGGCGCATTCGTGAGCGAGTTTCCGCAAAGACGCGTAATCGTTGGATTCGGATTACCGCCGTCGCAGCCATCTGGATACTTGGCATCGGCATAGGTCACAGCGCCATTCAGGACCAAGTTTGGCGTCGCCAGGAATTGCCCTTCAAGCTCGAAGCCATTCGACTCTGCCTCCGGCACGTTAAAGGTCACGAATTGAACGCCCGTGAACTCCAACACCTGGAAATCCTCCATCTCTTGCATAAAGGCGGCAGCATTGATCCGCGCGCGTCCCCCGAACAAGTCGGCTTTTATGCCAATCTCAAACACATCGATCTTTTCAGAGTCGAAGGATGGATCACCGAATATCGGGGCGACTGGATTCATGGTGGCGATGCCTTGCTGAACCGCTGCACTGTTCGTGACGACGGCCGACGACGGATCAAGGTTGAAACCACCAGACTTAAAGCCGTGGGTGAACCCGGCATAAGCATTGATGTCATCTGTCAGCGCATAACTTGCCTTGATCGTATAAACGAGCTCATCGTCCTCAAAGGTCTCGTCGTAGGTTCGAGGCGTTGGCAAAAGCGCTGATGTCGGAAGGTCTGCCGGCGCTGCTTGCGGGAAGCAGGTCAGCGCCAACGCTCCGCCGGCTAGGTTTGCCGGGATTGCGCCGCCGACGATATTTCCAATGATTGCCTGACAAGCAGGTGTATTCGCAGCCAGCTGATCGAACGAACCTTCTTTGGATTCATCAATGTAGCGAACACCAAGGGTCAGATCTAACTTGTCCGTCACACTGAGAACATTGTGAGTGAAGATCGAAAAGGACTCGCCTTCCTGCAAAAACCGGTTCGTCGTGAAGTTTCCTTCAGCACTCACACCAAGAGGGTTCGCTGGGCTTCTGGTAAGCGCCAGGAGCGGGTTTCCTCCGAACCCCTGAAAGACACCTGGAACCGCCAAGAATCGTGCACCGGCGTACGCCTGATAATCAGCACCGAGCGTCAATGTTGTGTCGACCTGAATATCTTCTTCTGAATAGTAAGCACCGACGAGCCAGTCCAGGCGATCATTGAAGGCATTCCCTTGCAATCTCAGCTCGTGAGACAACGTATCAAACTTTTGACCGCTCGGGGTTTGAGATGCTGGTGTTGTTGCGGTCGTTCCTCCCGTTGAGAACACGTCCAATCCTATGAAATCCGCTTCCTGAATGTTTGGTCCAGACTCATACTCTCGGATCGAACCGATATAGGTCAGGTTGGCGCCGCCAAGATCCCAGTTCAGCTCTGCCGACAGCCCCGTTTGTTCGCTCGGATCTTCAAAACGCGCAGCATTTCCGACAAGCCCCTCAAATGCATCGTCGAAACCGACCACCGGAGCGCCCCCATCTGCCGGCAATCCCGCCAGCGGAAATACTTGAAGCAGTGATGACGGAGATAAGTGAACCGCATCGCAACACAGATCATCAGAGTTGGCGTGATCGAAAATTACGCGAAGGTTCACATTTTCAGTCGGCTCAGCATAGAGTTGACCACGCACCATCCAGCGATCCTTAGATAAACTCCCATCCGGATTGTTCGGATCTGAACTGTCGAGAAATCCATCCCTCTCATTTACGGCGCCAGATAGGCGGACCGCAACCCGCTCTTCAACCAACGGCACGGAGACCCCGCCCTGCAGATTCAGTGCGTTAAAGTTCCCGACGGTCACATTGCCGAAACCCTCCACTGCATTGAGATTTGGCTTCTTCGTTCGGATGTTCAGAGCGCCCGCAGAGGTATTACGCCCGAACAGTGTCCCTTGAGGTCCTCGCAGCACTTCGATCTGCTCCAGATCCACAAGATCACCCAACGCGACGCCTGGTCGAGAGAGATAGACGCCATCCAGGAAAACGCCCACCGCCCCTTCTAGGCCTGCATTATTTCCGGTGGTCCCGACGCCTCGAATTCTTAGGGTCGACCCTGCAGACTCTGAGTTGGAGTTACTCATATTGAAACTTGCTGAAAGTGCCGGAAGATCAGAAATATCCAGCACGCCTGCCTGATCAAGCGCCTCTGCGTCGAGCGCGGTAACTGCAATCGGAATATCCTGAACGCTGGATTCACGACGCGTCGCATTGACCGTCACCGTCCCCAATCGGCGCGATGCTTCCGCATCGCCTGATTGCGCCGACGCCGCATCAGTCTCTTGAGCGAGTGCCACTCCCGTTGGAGCCAACGCAATAAGCGAGGCACCGACGAGCCATTTTTTGAGTGAACGTGATTTCATTGATTCCTCCCGATAAGTTTCGAATCTCGATTTCGAACTCTATTGGCAGATGATCTGCCATTTATATCGAGCTAACTTAACCTTACGGAATTCACAATACGAAATTTACTTTTTTTGGCAGATTATACGCCAATATGTGGCGCACGTGCTACACACGAGGCCTTCGACAGAGCCAAGACAACGAGTAAGCCGCTGATCGAGATCGGCGAGCTACTCACGCATCCCATCTAACAAGACCTGCATCCAGGGCAGGCCCTTAGCCCAATCCTGTAAAACCGTTTCGATGTTCAGCTGGCCGGCAAGCCCAGCTGCGCGGTGCACGCCTGCAGCCTGCCATGCTTCTGACCCGGACATTTTGAGCATCGCAGAACGCTCAGGATAAACAGCGATCGCGACCTCGTCCCATAATTCCTCGACCTGGCCCAGCGCGAGGAAGGTCGTGTCAGCACCAAAGATCAGGCGCCCCCCGAAATCTGGAAGTACCTTTGCGACCATCTCAGCATAGATTGCGTATGCCTCCCTACCCGTCAGACTGGTTTTGCGACCATCCTGGTATTCGGCCTTCTCTTTGAATTTGAGCAAATTTATCATGAAGATGGGTCCGTCAGGCCCCTTCTCCATCATCTTCTGGATGTGACTCGGATCGGTCGGCGCAACCTGATTAACGACTTCCATGACGAGTTCCTATATTATTGAAGTTGTTCGATTTCTTGTTGGACCCGAGCGGCATGTTACGGCTTCAGTGTCGACAATTGAGCCAGTACCGTGTCGCAATATGCATCTGGAATATCTTCCAATAGAAAGTGGCTACCACCCTCCAATATGATTGGCTCATAGGCTCGAGCGCCGGGAATGAACGGACGCACCGATTTATACCCAGTCGGCGCGACGATATCCTTGTCGGAGTAGACGCATAGAAAAGGTTTATCGAAGGACTTCAGCCTCTCCAGAGCGCGCCAGTTGTCTTCAAGCATGGGATTATCATTGCGTGTCGGCAGCATGAGCGCGAACGCGCGATTGCCGACAATGTAAGACGGATCCGGACAGGGAGCAGCGAAACCGGCTTTCACCGCATCGCTCATCTCAGTAACGACCAAGGCCGAGACCTGCTCCCAATGCGGCCACTCATCGGTTTGCCTCACCATTTCTTGGAACGGCAACAACACCTCTGTGCCTGGGCGGATCATTTCGGTGATTTCTTTTCCAGGTTCCCAAGTCGGAAAACCGGTATTGGAATAGATGACGCTTGCGACACGGTCCTGATTATTGGCGACCAAGCGCAAGCCAACGATCCCGCCCCAATCATGCAAGATATAATGCGCATTTGTTAGACCGAGCCCGTCGATCAAGCCCGCCTTCAACCACGCTTCGTGCCGGGCGATTGAGTAATCTTCCAAAGCTGCGGGCTTATCCGAACGCCCCATCCCGATCATGTCCACAGCGATCGCGCGATAGCAGGCCTTCGCCAAGACCGGGATCAATGCGCGCCACATATAGGACCAGGTCGGATTACCGTGGATCATCACGACAGGCTGACCGTCGCGCGGTCCTTCATCGACATAGTGCATGCGCAAAGTCCCACCTTCGCCGTCGGGAACCTCAACGTAATTTGGTGCGAATGGATAATCGGGGAGATTTTCGAAACGCGCGTCGGGTGTTCTGAGCACCTTCATGATCAACCTGCTCCATTCAATTTGCTTGCATGCCAACCTCTGTAATGGCATATCACATGCCATTACAAGGCTGTATTTTTTGGAGTCGGAGAGAATGAAGCATATTTTGGCAACGCTTTTCCCAAAACAAATCACAAACACGTATCCCGGTCAGAAGATTGCGCTCTACGTTTTTGTGCCGCTCACATTGATGCTGATCTTCCGCAGCTGCATGCATCTCATCGCGCCAGATGGCGGCGCACAGAGCATCGCCACAATCCCCTTAGACACCTACTCCGCTGGCGCTGCTGCGAACGTGATTGCGATCTTTAGCCAGTGGGGACTATCGCAACTCCTTTTGACCTTATTGTTCATATTGGTCCTGGTTCGATATCGTTCGCTGATCCCTCTCTTCTATCTCATCTTCGCCGTCGAAATGTTCGGGCGTATGGCCGTCGGGCATTTCAAGCCCGTCGTCACACTTGAGACGGCTCCCGGAGCCTCAAGCAATATGCCATTGCTCATCGCTGCCTTGATCATGCTGGGATTGAGCTTGATGCCCTCTAAGTCCGGGGCTGTCAGTGATTGATCTGGAAAATGAACTAGAAGCGTTGATGCTGCGCGGCCTCACCGAGGCCGCGCACATGATCTCCGCAAGCGGCCTGTTTATGGAGGCCATTGATCCAAGCACTCGGCAAGTTTGGATGTCGACGAAACCCGTCAGTCGAAAACAGTTCGACGATTGGTCGCCTGAACAACCGTATCAGAAAGTGGGATGTGATTACGCCTCTATGGATCGCGCAGCCTTCCGGCATGACCCGTCTGGGCGGCAACACGCCACCCAGACCAAGACAATTGATGGATATACATGTCTGCATGTCGCTGTGCCGGGCGATATGATACCGCCAGCCGAACCGGGATTGCCCGCGAGAATATCCGTTACCAAAGCCCATACGCTCGGTTTCAAAGCCGGACGAAGGGTTAAGTTCATGAACATCGGAGACGACCACTATGTTGAGGCGGTCGGCGATGGCAAAGCCGATGATGGTCTTCAGCTTCCGCCAACCGCGACACTTTCCGAGCTAAACCTAACGTCTCACTGGGTGATCGATCTCCCCTGCCCCACCACCACATTCTTCTGGTTCACAGAGAACGGCATGCGAAGCTTTCAGGGCCCGGTCGAGCTTCCCAACTTATAGGACCAACTATGACCGATCACTATACGCTATACGGCATGGCAGCCTCGCTCTATACGGGCAAGGTTCGCGCTTACATGCGTCGCAACCACGTCCCATTTCGTGAGGAGAAAGCTGGCGGCGAGCACTTCAACACCGTCGTGACAAAAGCGGTCGGGCGTTGGATCGTTCCGGTCATCGAAACCCCCAATGGCAATTATGTTCAGGACGGCACCGACATTCTGGACCATTTCGAAAGCCAAGGGTTATCGCAAACATCACTCTACCCTGATGACCCCAAACTACGCGTGATCGCGCATCTGTTTGAGCTCTATGGTGGTGAAGGCATGCTGCGCGCAGCCATGCACTATCGTTGGAATTTTGACGAAACGAATTTGACTTTCTTGCGCATGGCCTTTGAGGACGTTCTGCCCGACGGTCTCACAGCCGAAGAGCGCGAACCGGTTTTCTTGCACGCCAGCGGGCGCATGCGAAAGGCAGCCGTGGCGTTCGGCGTGACACCCGAGACTTACGAGACGATAGAAACGACCTACGGGAAATTTCTTTCGCTTTTCCACACTCACCTAGAAGAACGCCCTTTCCTTTTTGGCGGCGCCCCCACGCTTGGCGACTATGGCCTGTTCAGTCCTCTCTACGCGCACTTGGCACGGGACCCTAAACCTCTGCACCTTATGCAAACGACGGCACCACGCGTGTTCCGCTGGACGGAACGCATGAATATGCCCGAGAGGGTTCACGATGAAGCGGCGTTGAAGTCGGGCCCAGGATTGTACAGCTTCGAAGCCATTCCCGATACGCTCAAGGCCTTGATGCGTTTCATTGCAGAAGACTACTTACCCGAAATCACTTCCCATATCGAATTCGCGAATGACTGGCTGGCGGAACAAGACGCACCGCAACTGAAGCCTGGCGCACTCGGGCGTGGAATTGGCATGGCGACTTTTGACTGGCGCGGGCACACCATTCGTACGGCCGTGATGCCCTATCGGTTCTACTTGTTGCAACGTCTCACGGACGCCTTTGACGCGCTCGATGCGTCAGATAAGGCCGACATCGAGGCTCTGTTCGAGGAAACGAATCTCGCTCCTATTCTTCGCTTGAAAACGAGCCGGCGCGTGATCCGCGAAAACCATTTGGAAGGCTGGGCCTAACGGGTCAGTTCAAACGCCGCCAAAGTGTTCGCGCCCCAATCACCACGCCGGTGATTGCGGCCAGCATCAGAAGCAGGCCCAGGACAATCCACCCCCAATAATATTGCCATAGCTTGCCGACGACATTGCGCCCGATCGCCCGTTCGACCTGGTAACCTTCGGGGAGCTCGAGAATTCCGACCTCATTCGCATAGACGCGATACGCGTGCATCAGGTCCGCCAGCAGCTCCGGGCGCTCGGGCGCAAGGTCCGTCGTCTCACCTGGGTCATCGACAATATCAAACACGCGCCAGATGCCATCGCCATGCGGTGCAATATTTCGGACGAGCTTGTACTTCCCTCTGTACAAAGCGGCCTGGCCTGATGTTTCGAAGCCGACCGCATCTGTGTCCGCATAGACCTGCTCAGCATCACCGGACAAAACGGGCTGGAGCGTGCGCCCGGTCATTGGATTGGCGTTCGGGTTGTCTTGATCGACACCGGCCAAGTCGAGCAAGGTCGGCGCGACGTCGGTCATCACCGACAGACTATCGACCGCCCTGCCAGCTTCAATGCCCGGCCCCGCCATCAGCATGGGGACACGCAATCCCCCTTCGGCGGCGTGGAACTTGAACAAATGGGACGGCCCGGCATTGGCGCTCGCGCCGCCTGGTCCAAGAGCAACATAACTGCCCTTTTCGCCGAGCGTGTCGTAGTCGCGCGAATAGCCTTGCATATCGAACCACCATTGCCCACTGCCGCCCCAGGGGTCACCGGCTTCTGGTCCATTGTCAGAGGTCACCACGAAGATCGTGTTCTCATATTCGCCAACGGATTTGATATAATCGATCAAGCCACCCAGCTCAGCATCCATCGCCTCCAGAGCGCCGGCATTCACGGCCATGCTCTTAGCAGCAAGACGCTGCTCTTCTGGGCTGAGATCTTGCCATCGCGGGATGGTATCTGGTTGCGGGGCAAGCGGGGCACCTTCGCGGATCAACCCTAGTTCCTGCGCGCGCTGCCAGCGTTGCTCACGGATCGCGTTCCAGCCTGCCGCGTAGGTCTCGACATATTTCTCCGTATACTCGCTGGGCGCTTGAACCGGGATATGGACAGCCAGAAAGGCGACATAAGCAAAGAAGGGTTCGGCTGAATCTGCGTCTTCTTCCAGATAGGCCTGCATCTGGTCAGCGATGAAGGTGGAGGAGTAGAAGTCTTCCGGTAGCACCGCCTTCTCACGCCCTTCGAACCAAGGCGCATCGCGGTAATACGGCATGTAGGGTTTGTTTTCCCAATGATCCGCCCCCGACGCATCGAGAATGAAAGACCGATCAAACCCGTGATCGATGGGCAGATCGCCCTCGCCATGCCCAAGATGCCACTTGCCGGTCATATAGGTGCGGTACCCGGCACGCTTCAGCTTGGTGGCAATGGTCTCGACGCCTGGCTCGAGCGCCATCGTATAGCCCGGCTGGCCGCGATGTTCCGGCGGCAGGACTTCGCGAATGGTGCCGAGCCCTGCGAGGTGGTTGTCCATGCCGGTCAGCAACATGGCGCGTGACGGTGCACAGAATGGCGTCGCACGGTGCTGGCGGAAGAGCGTGCCACGCGCGGCCAGTGCATCAATGTTCGGCGTATGCGCCTCGCCGCCAAATGCGCCAAAATCCATCAAGGCGGCATCGTCCACAAGCACCACAACAATGTTGGGCCGTGTTTGCGCCTGCGCCGTCCAGCCGGCAAAGGCGAGACAAGCCGCGACCCACCACCGCATCATGAGATTGTCTCGCCGCTTTCATCCTCGAGCAGAACTTGCATCATCTTCACAGCGGTCTCGGTCGCGCTGTTTTGGTTCTGGCCGGTGACGATGCGACCATCGACAACAACATTGGTGGCGAATAAGTCGCGGAACTTAGACTCTGCCTCGAACACCACCCCAGCTGCGCGCAAATCACGCTCCGGGTGCATTGGTGTGTGCGTGATGCCGAGCTCCGTGATCTGTTTGTCAGTCACTGCAGATATGCGGCGGCCCTCGACGATCAACTGGCCGTTCTCATCATAAGCTTGCAAGAAGCCCAGAGGGCCATGACAGACGCCTCCGACGACAGCGTCGTTCGAATAGGCGATCGCCACTTTTTCACCCAGCTCCGCGGATTGGCCGAAATCGTAAGCCGCTCCCCAACCACCGGCGAGAAACACAATATCGTAGTCAGTCGTGTCGACCTGATCGATCTGATAAGAGCGCGTCACTTTAGACTGAAACAGCGGGTCTTTCAGATAGCGTTTGTCCGCAGTCGACGCGAGTGGCCATTTTAAGGATTGCGGCTCAATCGGGATCTGCCCACCACGAATACTGGCAATGTCGACGTCCATTCCGGAGTCGAGGAACGCGTAATACGGCGCCGTCATTTCCGAGGCAAAAACGCCTGTCGCCTTACCACTCTCACCAAGCGTGTCCTGGCTCGTGGTCACGATCAGTGCACGTTTTCCCGACAGGTCCATGGCTGGCACGTCATAGTGCGCGTGCAATCCCAGACCAGTGAGCAAATACGGCAGGCCCAGGCGGCCAATTACCAGCAGAAGAACCAGACCAATCGCGCCGTACTTCAAGATTTTCATCAACATGTTTCGCTCCTAACCTCCACTCGCATTCATTCGCCCGATTGGGCGATCTGGATTTCTTCCCAGGTCACGGATTTACTCCCGTCCGCGTCGAGCCGGGAGAAAGCGCGGCCATAAGCTCTGAACCTGCGGATTTGTTTCGCGCGTCCGAGATTGTGTTCGGCATTGGCGTTGATGAACGCCTTGAATTCGTCGCGATCCAGTGCGCCGTCTCCATCCGCGTCTGCAGATTCGAAATTTGCCTCTGCAATGACACCATGATTGTCGCTTTCCTGAGCCGATGCGGTGCCATTGAGAGCAAAGATGGGTGCCAGGACGACAGCCATGAGTAATGATTTGAACAGTTTCATGAGCTTGCTCTTTTTCAAATTGAGACGAGAAGGCCGCGGCTCGGCGCGACTTGATTGTCGAGCATGGCTTTCCAGACTTGGGCCGCCGCTTCAGCGCCCTCGATCGATTCCACACTCATTTTGTCTGAGATTTTCTTGGCGATCTCCGCACCCGCAGCGCTGCCCTTGTCCCACAGGACGCCAGGCCCCCATTCGGCATCACGCTTTGCAATTTGCCCAGGTGCGAAGAAGAACGTCGGCTTTGCACCTGGCAGGTCTTTCGCCCGTCCCCTGTTCTCCCAATGGGTCGCGCCGACCATGCAGCTTTCGACCATGTTCTCACCGAGTAAATTGTGCAGCGTCTCGGTCAGTTTCGCATTGCCGGACATATCGACATAAGCCGTTCGTTGGGACGTATCGATATCGCTTTCGTTTCCGTAGACGAGCGCTTGGTCGCAACAATTCAAAGATTCGACGAAGTACAGGTTTCCGGCAGACGTCATGCCAATAACACGCTTCGCACCATCCTGCTTTAGCAGCTCCGCAAGCCCGAAACCTGTTTTCGAAGACACTGATCCAATGATGACCTGGTCAGCCCCAAAATAGTCATTGTCGACGAGATAGTCATACAGAACGAACGAGGTCACAAAGAGTGGAAATAGGAGACAGCGTTCGGCCTCCATCTGCTGGAGAAAGTCCGGATCCGCTTGGGTCCGGCGATATTGATTGTACAGCGCGGGGAGTTCGAGGCGGTGCGGCGTGACATCCATGAAGCCGCCGAGCTTCACGTTTCCAGGCGTGAGGACGACCTCACTCGCCATTGGGAAGAAGCCGTAAAGACGTTCGCCGACAGCAATCTCGTCCGAACCCGACTCGATGACTTCACCGATGCCCCAACCCGGCACTTTGCCCCATGGGTCTTCTGCAGGATAGTACTTCCAGTATCCGATCATGTCGCCGCTGACAGCGTAAGAGACATTGTTTGAGGTCAGACCGAATTTCTCAAGTTTGACGCGAATCTGATTGTCAGCGAGCGATTGTGCTGACGCCTCGACAATTTTGGTCTCGCGGTAATTCTTTCGATTGACCCATATCTCTGTGACTGTTGCCATAGTATCTTCCTAAATAAGTCTGTGCTCGCCTCAGTGATCACCGCGTATGTCGATCAAGAGCTTCCCGTGATTTCTGCCGTCGAAGAGCATCTCGTACGCGTCTGGGAAGGTTTCGAGGCCTCTCAGAACGTGCTCTCGGAATTTCAAACTTCCGCTAGCGTATCCTCGCGCCAGAGTTTCAAGCGCCTCTGGGACGCGATGCATATAATCGCGCATCGTGAAGCCCTGCATTTTCAGGCTGTGCGTGACCACGCGCATATAACCCGCTGGGCCGCGAGCAGCAGCGAAGTCGCCATATTGCGAGATGCTGCCACAGACGACGATGCGCCCGCGATAGTTCATCCGATCAAGCACAGCATCAAGGGTCTCACCGCCAACATTGTCGAAGTACAAGTCGATCCCGGCTGGTGCCGCTGCATCGAGAGCCGCGCCGATATTCCCTGCTTTATAGTCAATGGCTGCATTGAGCCGGAGCTCGTCCGTCAGATATGCACACTTGATTGGACCGCCAGCAATACCGATTACGCGCGCCCCAGCCTGCTTCGCGAGCTGCGCCGCAATGCCGCCAACCGCCCCCGAGGCTGCCGACACGACAACTGTGTCGCCTTTCTGCGGCTGGCCAATATCCATCATGCCGAAATAGGCTGTGTACCCAGTCATCCCGAGCCCGGACAGAAAGAGCTGCGGCGGAACCTGGCTTGTATCGATTTTCCGCACGGCCTTTTCAGAGTAGATGGCTTCTGTTTGCAGACCGAGAAACCCGGTGACCCAGTCTCCAACTTTAAAACGCTCGGATCGGGTTTCGACGACCTCCCCCACCCCAAAGGCGCGCATCACTTCGCCCGGCTTCACCGGCGGCATGTAACTCGGCTTGTCTGTGATCCATCCGGACATACCGGGGTCAACAGACACCCAATCGATTCGAACTTTGATTTGGTTGTCGTCTAGCGCCGGGAGCGTGGCATTGGAGAGAGACCAAAAGTCCCGAACGCTTCGCCCAGCTGGGTAGTCAATGAGACGAACCTGTCTGACCATTTCAGCGACTCCGAGACCAATTGAGCATGCCAATTGTTTTGGCATTTGACTTGCCATTATATAAAAAACGAGATTATGACAAGACACCTTTTGCGAGACTCGGAGGGGGATTGTCAGCGGAAAGTGAGCGTTAACCGCCCTCCGCTAGCTTGGTTCAATGACAAAGAACCCGTTTCATTATTTCAAAACATCGCCGGAAATTATCCAACTTGCGGTGATGATGTATGTCCGGTTTCCACTTTCACTGCGCAACGTCGAAGATCTTCTTCACGAGCGTGGGGTCGATGTTTGCCACGAGAGCGTGAGGTTATGGGTCGATCGATTTGGACCGATCTTCGCTGGAAAGATCCGAACCAAGCGCGCCTCATACATGCGTCAGCATACTCAATGGCAGTGGCACCTTGATGAGGTCTTCGTGAAGATCAATGGCGTCCAACACTACCTATGGAGAGCCGTCGATCACGAAGGTGAAGTTCTCGAAAGCTACGTCACCAAAACCCGGGATAAGCAGGCTGCACTTAGGTTCCTGAAGAAAGCCATGAAGCGATATGGATCTCCGAGGGCGGTCATAACAGACCGACTTCGATCCTATGGTGCAGCAATGAATGAGATTGGAAACCACGACCGCCAGGAGGTCGGTCGTCACCTCAACAATCGAGCAGAAAACAGCCACCTACCCTTTCGACGACGAGAACGAGCGATGTCACGGTTCAGGCGAATGTCGAACCTACAGAAGTTCGCTTCAACCCACGCCTCGTTCCACAATCACTTCAATCTCGACCGCCACATCAACCACCGCTCTACCTTCAAATTGATGAGAAACGCCGCCCTCTCAGAATGGCGCCAGCTTCTGGCTGGATAGGAGCCCCTACCCCGTACGCTGCTGGAGACGGGTTCGCATTAGACTGACAGCACCGCCACGCCTACCCAATCAGATTCAGAACCCAATTAGGTCAAATCCCCTTGTGCGGCGGACGCGCTGTCCGCCATCCGATCTGTCGAACCCGCCATCAAACCGCGCTTTGGCTCCGAGCCAGCTTACCCTACCCCACCAGCGTCCCACCTTATGTCCGCTTTCGGCGTCAAAGCGGACATTCGTCAAAATTCGATAATTCACCAGTATGGGAAATGGCCGAAGACGGGATCAAATTCGACTCACAGCACTACGCTGCGGATACAAAAAAAAGCACGGCTCGCGGACGCGAACCGTGCAGTTTGAAGGACCACGATGAGTGATCAGCTACGTTAGAATGTGTAGCTGCCACCAAAGGTGATGCGGCGATCTGTCAGGCCTTGGAAGCAGAGCAGCGCACCTTCGTTGACGCAGTATTGCTTCACTTCGGATTCCGTCAGATTGACCGCTTCCACACCGATATTCAGGTGATCGTTCACGTCATAACTGATGCTCGCGTTTAACTGACCGCGTGCGTCCTGAACGACTGGGAAGCCCCACGGGAAGCTCGAAGTCGACCCGAAATCAGTTGACCGGTACGCATCACGCCAAGTGTAGCGCGTCCGAGCGGAGAGGCCGTACTTCTCGTAGTACAATGTGACGTTGTAAGCGTTCTCGGACAAATCGATCAACGGTTGCTGGAATGTGACATTCGTATTGCCGAGTGCCGCAAACACTGCGCTTGCGCGACTCGTGGC
>JGI12316J15309_10009197_pt1 | contig 59659 bp, 59 predicted proteins | sample MarCyaLeptolynsp_FD_15309 | JGI IMG/M metagenome (IMG submission 15309)
CAGAGAAGGCAATGGCATTGTAAGGGCGTACTCCAATCAAACGGGCGATTTCAAATTGCCGGAGCATGAAACCGATTAAGCCAAAGGCACCGTGGAGGGCAGTGAAGGTCCACAGACCTCCGAGTTGGCACCAACGGGTGAAGTTACCTTGAGCCTCGGGCCCCCAGAGGAAGAGTAGGGAGTGACCCATGCTGTCAGCGGGACTAGAGACAGCGACGGTGAGGAAGTTGCAACCTTCGAGATAGGAAGAAGCCAAACCGTGGGTGTACCAAGAGGTGACAAAGGTGGTGCCGGTGAGCCAACCTCCCAGAGCCAGGAAGGCACAGGGGAACAGTAGCAGACCGGACCAGCCAACAAAGACGAAGCGGTCTCGTTTGAGCCAGTCATCAAGGACGTCGAACGCTCCTCTCTGACTTGGTGCTCTTCCCAGTGCTATGGTCATAATTTCAAATCCTCTTACCTTACTAACTAAATGATTTGCAAGGATTTCGATATTGGCGCTTTCGCGCTTTTAACTGACATTTCCACAGATACAACCGTGAGATTCCTGCAAGGTCGGTCAGTTTAACTAACTCAATCTTCAAAGCAGGTGCCAGTTATTCGCATACCACAAGATGTTATTTAATCTAGTGGTTGCTTAACGTTTTTTAACTTATCACATTTTTACGCTGCTTTCATAATCTTCACTTAATGAAGATTGTGAAAGCAGCACTTATATTTAATAATAATTAATATCAGAAATTTTACAAATTGACACATAATTTTTCAAAATTTCTTTAGATTAGTCCTCCCTTACCTAAAAATGTCATAGTAAATTGCAGGCATGTGTTATTCAAAATTCTGAGATTGAGGCGGCAGAATCATTATCATGACGAAAGTAACAACCCAACAAGAGAGTAATCTACTTTGTCAGACAGTTTTAGGCTCTCGCCGGTTAAGTAACTATTGGTGGGCAACAATTGTCTCTTTGGGGGGGACAGGCTTTTTCTTGGCAGGGCTTTCTAGTTACTTCAAGCTCAATCTACTCCTTGTTGGTGATGCAGCACAACTACCGTTCATCCCGCAAGGAGTAACTATGGGCTTTTACGGTATTGCTGGTCTGCTCTTGGGCGTTTACTTGTGGCTACTCATCCTTTGGGATGTTGGAGGTGGTTACAATGAATTCAACAAAGAGATGAGCATGGTTAAGATTTTTCGCTGGGGCTTCCCTGGAAAGAATCGTCAGGTAGAATTCGGTTGTCGCATACAAGATGTTCAGTCAATTAGGGTGGAGATCAGAGAAGGTATTAACCCCCGCAGAGCTATCTATCTCCGTGTTAAAGACCGCCGGGAAATTCCTCTAACTAGAGTTGGACAGCCAATATCGCTGTCGAAATTGGAAAATCAAGGGGCAGAGCTGGCTCGTTTCTTGGCAGTCCCCCTTGAAGGATTGTAATTAGTCATTGGTCATTGGTCATTGGTCATTAGTTATTGGTCATCACTGATTAGTAAGGGTTTGACCCCTATTTACGTTTCGTCACAGAGTTTGATTTATTTCTCCTTACCTACTTAAGCTACAGTTTACACAGAGCAGTTCAAAATGGTTTAGTAGCTAAGGCTACAAGTAACGGTGAATTAAACATGCACATCAAAATCCAGCGCTGGTTATCATTAATGTTGGTTTTTGCTGTTCTGGTTTTAGGGGGATGTGGTACGCCTCAGTCGGCGGCTCTAGACCCAACAAACTCCTCAACTGCTGAAACAGCATCTAGTCCTATCGCTGACAATTCTAGTTCCCAAACCAGTGATCTTCCCAGATTAGAAGGAAAAGCTACGGTGGTGCTTACAGTCAAAGACTCCAAGATCACCATTGAAGTAGATGGAAACAATGCCCCAATTACAGCAGGAAATTTTATTGATCTGGTAGAGCGAGGCTTCTACGACGGACTAGTGTTTCACCGGGTAGTGCCAGATTTTGTAGTTCAGGGTGGTGACCCTCAAGGGAAAGACCCGAATTTTCCAGTAGAACGTTTGGGGACAGGTAGTTTTGTTGATCCAGAGACTTCTCGAGTACGTTATATTCCTCTGGAAATAAAGCCCAAAGCTGCGGAGACTCCTACTTATAGCCAAATTGTAGATAGCGTCTCTACTCCTATTGTGTTAAATCATTCTCGTGGTGCTGTTGCTATGGCTCGCTCCCAACCCGCAGACTCTGCTTCTTCTCAGTTTTACATTGCTCTGTCAGAACTGCCTTCTTTGGATGGTAGCTATGCTGTCTTTGGTTACGTCAAGAAAGGTATGGAGGTTGTAGACAATATTCAACGAGGCGATCACATTGAGTCAGCCAAGGTGACTCAAGGTAGTGAAAACTTGAAAAAATAGGGCTATTCTTTGAGTAATTGGTGGAGGTAGTTGTTACTGGCATCGGTTTGGTTTCAGCTTTAGGTGGACTCAAGCCTAGTTGGCAGCGTCTGCTTGCAGGTGAATCTGGCATCAGAATGCATCAACCTTTCCCAGATTTATCCTCCCTACCCCTGGCATTGATTAATCAGACATCACCTTCTTCTGTAGAGGAACTCACCCAGCGAGTTGTAGCGGCTGCACTTCAGGATGCTGCTTTGGAAACACCCCTACCAGATTGTGGTGTCGTGATTGGTTCAAGTCGTGGCTGTCAAGCCTCCTGGGAGCAGCTGGCGAGGGAGATGGGGGGACGCGGGGACGCGGAGATAGGGAGACAAGGGAGACAAGGGAGACAAGGGGATGGGGAAGAACTCCAAATTCCCGATTCCCAATTCCCGATTCCCAATTCCCGATTCCCAATTCCCGATTCCCGATTCCCAATTCCCGATTCCCAAACAACAATTCCAAACTTGGAAAATTGGTTGCATACACTTCCCCATCAAGCTGCGATCGCAACTGCTCGTCAGGTAGGAGCAGTTAGTCCGGTATTAGCACCGATGGCAGCTTGTGCAACTGGAATTTGGGCGATTGCTCAAGGCTTTGAGTTAATCCAAACTGGTTGCTGCCAGAGAGTAATTGCTGGTGCAGTGGAAGCACCTATCACTCGTCTAACCCTGGCAGGATTCGACAAAATGGGTGCTTTGGCAACAACTGGTGCTTACCCTTTTGCTCGGCATCGGGAAGGTTTGGTATTAGGAGAGGGAGCTGCTGTCTTGATTTTGGAGTCAGCTGATTTAGCCCTCAGTCGAGGAATTCCCGTTTATGGAAAATTGTTGGGTTTTGGCTTGACATCAGATGCTTATCATGGGACATCACCGAGCCCAGATCGGCAGAGTGCGATCGCGGCTGTAAAGCAATGTTTAGAGCGCTCTCATCTTTCTCCTCCCCAAATTGACTATATCCACGCTCACGGCACTGCCACTCAGCTCAATGATGAGAATGAAGCGGAGCTAATACAAAAGCTATTTCCTCAAGGTGTTCCAGTTAGTTCTACTAAGGGAGCCACTGGTCATACATTGGGAGCATCTGGAGCTTTGGGAGCAGCTTTTTGTCTGATGGCATTGAAGTATCAACTCTTGCCTCCCTGTTTAGGGTTAGAGCAATCAGATTTTGATTTTAATTTGGATTTAGTGATTACGCCACGTCGAGCTGAGGTCCAGCGGGTGCTGAATTTTAGCTTTGGGTTTGGGGGACAAAATGTGGTAATGGCTTTGGGTAGATAATGGGGTGAGGTGAAAAAACGCATCTAATTTGCACCAAATTCAATCATCAGCTTCTTGTGGAACAGGCATCTTGCCTGTCTGTGGAAACATGCAAGGTGAATGCGTCTAAGCTTATTCTGATATTAATACAAGGAAGGCAATCATCGGTTTGAGTAGTGCGATCGCTCCTTTTATTGCTATTGAAAATTACGAAAATACCGAACCATTTTATAGATTACCGAATCTACTGGCGTGACACAACTAAAAAGGTAGGTTGGGTTGAAGAATGAAACCCAACCTACATCTATTTCAGTATTTTAGGTGTGCCACGCCACTACGCTCTAGACCGCAAAATTTGTACAAAGGTATCACTAACAGTATGGTCTTTAGTATCAGCGGCATATTGAATCAATTGTTCCCGCAGTTGTTTGGCTTCAGCTAAAGGTAGTAAAGTCGCCAGTAAGAAGTATACACCCCGAAATCGTGGGTCATTCATATGGTCAATTAACCTTGTTTCTGTTTCCTCACTATCGCCGAGGAAGTTTTGTACCAGGAAGAAGTCCATAATTTTGTCGTGGCGGAAGTACCATTCTTTCTTGCCTTTCCCCTTGCTATCTGTCCACTGACGGCTCACTGCCATTTTGTATTTCTCATCTTCAAGAGATAATAATTCTTGGTAAAAATCCTCAGCAGGGAGCGCTTTTTCGTCATTGAGGCGCATTTGGTAGATGGCTTGGGAGAATTTTTTCAAAGGAAATTCGTATCGCCATTCTTGGAGGAACTCCTCTGCCATCTGATTATATTGTTGTTCTTGCAGGTGAAATAAGTCCGGGGTTTTGCCTTGGGAGAGCATCAACGAGACGAGGGTTAAATCCATGGGATTGGAGAGGATGCGTTGTGCTGCCTCTAACTCTTCTTTTGGTTGTTGGGGATTGAGGGTGTTTGTCAGGTAAGTGGTGCAAGCGTTTTCGTAATCGCTGCCTTGGACTTTGGCATCTTCAGGAAGCCTAGGCTGACGGGAGACTAAAAATTGCTGGATTTGGTTGGGTTCGAGGGATTGTAAGTAGTAGGTTTTTGCAGTTGAAGGGGGTGTCCATTCCAATGGTTGGGTGGTCATAATGATATTGCCCTGGAAATAGCGCTCGACAAAGTGGGTGATTTTGGCACGGGTATCATACTAAATCCGGTTTCCATACCCCCCTAACAATCTAGGCAACATTTAACCAGTGATAATTAGTGAGCTTTTTGATTTCTTCGGTCATTTCTCTGAGAATATTACAACGTTTGACTAGCACATACTCTAGCTCATCGATATTTTCAAAATACTCATTTACTAAGGGTTCATCGACTAACTTCCATAGTCTTTCTGCTGGCTGTAATTCTGGAGAATATGCGGGTAAATATTCGATGAATATCCCTTCTGGTATTTTGACTTTTTGACTGTGATGCCATCCGGCATTATCTTCCACTAATAAGACTTTTTTGTTCCCGGAGATACCTGCATCAACCGCAAAGGCTTCATAGACCAGATTTAACCATAAGGTATTGACTCTAGGAATCAGATACCAGAATGTTTCCCCTGTTTGCGGTCTAACAAATCCATACACATATAACCATTCATAACGATGACTAACTATGGCAGTTGGTCTCTCTCCGATTAAACTCCAAACCTTTTTTATAATTGGTTTTAATCCGACTCTATGTTCATCAAAAAACCATATCTCTATTTCTGAAGATGGATATTTTTCTATCAGTTTTTTTACTTTGTAAGGCCAGGTTTCAATAAATTTTGCTTGTTCTACTTCGTCGCCTTTCCTATGTTTCGGCCTCGGACTCTGACAGGAGTATCTCAGCTTTTTTAAGTAATCCCATCCCCTTTGATTCCAGACTTTTTCAATACTATTTTCCCTTTCTATCCAACGAGCTACTTTGGGTCCGGTCCAGATGCCACCATCTTCAGGTCTCGATTTTAAGGCTTGGGCTAATTTTTGGAGTTGTTTTGGATTTAATAGCGATTTCTTTCCTCTTAGGAAACTCTGGCTTTGATTTTTGCCATTTTTCACCCCCTCTTCCCCTAAATCATTGTATTTCTTCAGGATTTCTTTGGCGTAATCGTAGTTTATACCCACGGCAATCGCACTATTCTTGAGAGTCCACCCCATCGACACTTTCCACAGTAAATGCCATCTTCTGGATTCTACGTGATCTGAAGTTTTCTTGTACTTCTGCTTGAGTTCTGATGAACTCAGATGTGGCAACAATTTAGCTTTTTTAGGCATCTGATTTATCTCAACTAGCTTTGTTATATTATAAGTGGGTTTTCATAACCGGATTTAGTATCAGCAGTAATTTCGTTGAGTCCATCAATGCAGATATCGATCGCTCCACTATAGCCCTCTTCTGTCACTTTCCGGAATTCTGACGAAATTCCCTCATTACAGCCAACGACACCTAACGAGAGAATCAGGGTTTGACCCCCATTTTTCGGAGTCTGACAGAAGAGGGATAGATTAGGTTTTTCAGGAATTGTGCATCTTGAGCCTGTCCGTGGAGTTTCGCTTGAATCGCTTCAATCACTCCTTGGTTGCACTTTTGGGCGGGAAGGTAGACAATGATTTGCCGGGAGTTAGCCACAAGATGGCGCAGGAACATTGATTTACCCCACCCAGAATCCCCTTCTAAGACGATTTGCCCTTGGATACTGGGGAGAGCTTCGGTAATCGGTTTGGTTTCTCCAGAACCGGGAACTTTTACCTGAGATTGGGGGAAGTAGGCAAGGTTTCCGAAGGTGTCTAATCCCGCATCAGCTTGTAGGGAAGGTTTGAAGGGTTCAAACAGCTTGCGGCGCAGGTAGGGAATCCAGGTGAGGAGAAAGCCGACGTAGCCGACACCGAGAATTTTGCGTACCCAAGGGTTCCAGAAGAAGATGGCTTGGACTTGGGGGAATTTGGGGTAGGCGAAGATGAGGGCTAACCAAAAGGTAATATGGAGGAAGATGGTGTTGCGGGCTTTGAGTAACCATTGCCAAAATTCGAGTTTGTTAATTGCTGATTGTACGACAGTGGCTTTGGTAGGGTATACAGTCTTGAGATTGTTGTAATGGTGCTTCAGTAAGCCAATGTCCTGCCATCGCCACTCCAGTTTTTTATTGGCAGCAACAATAGCAATTTGTTCCGCTAAGTCTTTTCTTAATAGCTCTAATTCTTGACAATGTTCCCAAGTTTTGAGAAAGACTTCCAGCGTTTTCTTGCCGTCTTTATAGTTGAGTTGAGGAGGAGTTTCTTGAGGATAGCCCAGCCATTGGAGCAGGGTTTTGACTTCATCTGTACCGCCACTTAGGAAATAGGTAAAAAATCGCCATGCTTCAAAGCTAGACTGGTTTGGCTCGTAGACAGTATTCAGGATGACAACAACCTCATTGAGCTCCAGTTTTCTGATCTTACCCAAGGCTTCCGCTGCACTGCTACGAACTGATAAGTTCATTTGTTCATCTTTGAGGATGTCTGCTGCTTTTTTCGCAATATCCTCCGGTTTCTTTAGCACTGCTTTCAAATCTTGCGGTTCGTATTTATCTAATTGCCGTAAAGCATATTCCTTCACCTTGTCATGTCCATCATCAAGGGCAGCAACAATACCGTCAATCTGCCAAGGTTGAGGTTTGGGCGGTTCTTGAGCACTCACCCAAGGGAGGGAGAGGAGGAGGGTAAGGAAAAGGGTAAGGGGGAAAAGGAAAAAGGGGGAGAGTTTGCGGAGGTTGCGGGGAGTTTTGGGCATGGCGGTGGGGTAGAATGCAGCTTGGGGCAATGCACCTGAATTCTGATGTGGTTGAGAAGCTGGAATCGTTGAGAAGTCCGACTTCTTGAAGAAGTCGGACTTCTGAGATCTCCAGATCTCAGGCTAACCTTCACGACTTAATCTATTGTTATATCCGAGAATTAAAGGATACTGGAAATACTACAAAGCTTTGGTGGAGGATTCCGGATGAGTTTCCCAGCCCACTTATGAAGGGAAGCAATCTGTAAGGAGGCTATTGAGTCTCTCCTCTCTCATATATTGAGAAAGTGTCCCAACAAGGAACACCTTCAAATCCTCCTCAACCTGGCAGCTGCCAAAATGCAATAGAAAAATGCTTTACAAGTTAGCTGGTGGACTTTAAGGGTTTGGTTGTTGATTTGCGACTACAATACCTCACCAACAGCACAAACAAACCTACTCCTACCAGGTATTTCAAAAGACTGGGAACCTCTGGATTAGGAGAAAAGAATCCCTCGATAGCTCCTGCAATCAGCAGCATGGGTGCAATACCGTAAACCAGCTTTGCTGCTTGCAATCCGTACACCTTCAAGGCATCTCTCCGGCTGTAGTTGCCTGGAAACAAGATGGCTCTGGCAAGCAGCAAACCCGCACCCCCAGCAAAAAAAATAGCAGGCAGTTCCAGGGAACCGTGGGGAAACACGAACGCCCAAAAGGGATAGGCGAGATTGTTTTGGCTAACCAAAGCTGCAACGGCTCCAATGGATAGTCCGTTGTAGGCTAGTAGATAAATCGTAAACACTCCCGGCGGTGTAATTATCGGGACATCCTTGAGATACATGGTGACGCCCCCTATAATCGCGTACAAAGAAACAGTCAAATTGTTGATAGCGATCGCACTGGATGCTAGGGGCTCTACCCCCAAAATTGATCCCATCCACAGTTCTCCCTCATCCCGTACCTTGGTAATCAATTCTTCAGGCACCACCAGAGCCAGAAATGCCGGATCTTGCCAGGAAAACCACCAGCCGATGCAGCCACCAACAAAAAACAACGCCGTCGCTAGGGCAATGTAGCCCCACGATTGCTGAATTGTTTCTGGCAAGCCTGTTCGATAAAATTCTGCGATCGCTCGCCAGTCCCGATGACGCGATCCTTGATAAATGAGGCTATAGCTGCGAGATGTTAGACTTTGCAGCTCCTGAACCAGGCTCTCTCCCACTCGATGGGTTTTTGCCCGTGCCAAGTCCGCAGACACGGAACGATATAGGCTTGCCAGCTGCCGAATCTCTGCTGATGGCAAGGATTTCAATCCGCGTTTTTCTACCTGGGAAAGTAACTTGTCTAACTGTCGCCAGCTAACTTCCCGACGGGCAATCCAGCGTCGAATGTTCATGAACTTTCACAAACCCACAGGTTAAATTTCCTTGAGTCTAGGATACCCTTGACTTAAGTTTGAGTGCTGGGTTCTACATTCGTTGTACATTCTGGGGAAATCTATTTACCATGACTGAAAACTCAGGTTCTGGAGCGACCCTTCGCCCTTTAAGTGTTGGTAATGTTGTCAGTGCGGGAATACGGCTGTATCGCACTCACTCAGATGTCTACTTACCACTGGCACTGGTTGCCTATCTGTGGATCTTCGTACCAGTTTACGGTTGGGCAAAGTACTCCATGATTTCTGGGCTAATGTCTCGACTAGCGTTTGGCGAGCTGATCAAGCAACCGGAGACTGTAGGCACAGCTCGTGCTAGGGTAAAATCCAAACTCTGGAACTTTCTTTGTGTAGGATTTCATGTCAGTATCAGACTGTTCGGCATCTATTTGCTTGGAGTGATTGGGATTGGGATCATCGGTAGTGTTCTTACTGCAATTTCCCCTCCCTTAGGCATCATTGCTCTTGTCTTACTCATCATTACTCTGCTCATTATCCTGATCCGATTTTTCTCCCGGTTGTTTGTGGCTGAGATACCCTTAGCAATTGAGGGTAATATGACGGGTGCTCAGAGTGTTGACAGAAGCTGGCAGCTAACCGCAGAAGCAGTAGGTCGTATTCAAATTGTTGCTGTGGTTGCGTTCCTAGTGACACTTCCCCTGGTAGCCTTGACAGGTTATCTGCCCAGTATCCTCTTTATCATCTTAGTACCGGATTTTGCAGAGACTGGACTGGCTACTCTGATTTCATTTATCTTCAGTCTGGCAGGTGGAATTTTACTGCTGCCGTTCTGGCAAATTATCAAAGCTGTTGTATATTACGATCTGCGTAGTCGTCAGGAGGGACTAGACTTGCAATTGCGAGATCGCCGCTCCTAGAATCTCTGTCTGAGAGTTGAGCTAAGTTGAGTATGCGCCTTTTCAATACCATTCGCATTCAAACCCCTGAGAGCATTGAACTGGAGTTTACCTTGGCAGGGATTGGCAACCGGGCATTTGCGTTGCTGATTGACTACATCATCCTTAACCTATCGCTACTATCCCTAATAATACTTACGATTTTTCTGGTCTATTCCTTTGCATTCGACAATGTAGTTTTGGGTTTTGAGCTAAATTCCCAGTGGATTTTGGCGGGGATGGGGCTGGCAATATATGCCCTCTATGTAGGTTATTTCGTGGGCTTTGAAACGCTTTGGCAGGGACAAACACCGGGAAAGCGCTGGGTAAAAATTCGTGTCATTCGCGATAATGCCCAGCCTATAGGATTGTTTCAGGCAACATTGCGATCGCTCTTACGCCCCGTGGATGATATTTTGTTCATTGGGTTTTTTCTTATCCTGTTGGGCGAACAGGAAAAGCGTGTTGGAGATTGGCTTGCCAGTACTCTGGTAGTTCAAGCAGAAAATCCTACTGCTGTAGCACAACTTGATATTTCTCCAGCTGCTCAAACTTTGGCGCAGCGGTTATTAGCAAACGAAGATATGTCCCGGATGCTACCGGATGATTTTGCGATCGTGCGGGAATATTTGCAGCGGAGATCACAGATGACAACCGATGCGCGAACTAGACTAGGCGCAGAGCTAGCTGAGCGAGTCAGGGAGATCCTTGGGATGGAGCAGGGGATCTGGGAGGTTGGTGTTGATCGCTTTTTAGAAGCAGTATACCTGGCTTACCAGCAGCAGTCCCGGGGGTGAGCGAAAAGAAGGGTGCGGAGTGTGGGGAGTGTGGGGAGATAGAGATACAAAGAAGAACTGAGTTTAACCTTCTTTCAACACACTCATACAAAATCCAGTTTATTAGAATTTAGAACTTAGGATTAAAGTCATTGGTCAATGGTGACAAGTTAAAAGGTAGTGCATTTTGTCAACTCCCAGATATGGTGTTTGGGGCTAAAAAAACCCTATATATGGAATTGGACTTTGGACAAAAAAATCTATATTCTTCATTCTCCATTCTCCATTCTCCATTCTCCATTCCCTTGACAACGACGATTTTGCCTTAACTTGTCACCAATGGTCATTGGTCATTAGTACAAAGGACCAATGACTAATGACGCCTTATATATACAATTGTCCGTAATATATGACGATGAATCAGTTTCTCGACATTCTTAAATATGCTTTACCTTTTGCTTTAGTTTTATGTGCCTTTATTTTGGGATTTATTTTTGAGAGACGAGGGTTAAATTTATTAAAAAAATTGGCGAGAAAAACTGGATGGGAAGGCTATGGCATAATTGTTAGAGCTCTACGGGGTATTGTCCTACTTTGGTTTGTAGTTGCCGGAGTTTTTGCTGCAACCCTGAGCTTTCCCATAAATACTTCACTCCTGGACATCATTCAGAAGATTCTTCTGGCTACTGTTTTGGCTTCAGCTACTCTGGTTGTCTCCAAACTTGCTGTTGGTTTTGTCGAACTCTATAGTAGCCGGGGAGAAGAAGGTTCTTCTTTAACTTCCTTATTTGAAAATTTTACCAGACTGATCATTTTTAGTCTTGGTTTATTAATTATTATTCAGTCTCTGGGTATTGCCATTACACCGCTGTTGACTGCTTTGGGTATTGGTGGTGTTTCTATCGGTTTAGCGCTCCAGAATACTTTATCTAATCTTTTTTCTGGACTTAATATTCTGACATCTAAAAAAGTTAGAGTTGGAGACTATATCAAACTAGATTCTGGAGAAGAAGGTTATGTTACAGATATAGCTTGGAGACAAACAATCATTAAAGAATTTAACGAAAATTTGATTGTCATCCCCAACTCCAAGCTGATTTCTTCCAACTTTAAGAACTATGGTCTACCAATAAAAGAACAATTAATTACTGTTGAGCTGGGGGTTAGTTATGACAGTGACCTTGAACAAGTCGAAATGGTAACTCTGGAAGTTGCCAAAGAAGTAATGCAGGAGGTAGAGGGAGGTATTGCCAATTTTGAACCTTTTGTCCGCTTTAGTCAATTTGATTATTTTAGCATTAATTTAACGGTTTATCTACGAGTAAAAGAGTTTATTGCTCATTTAATTATTAGGCATGAATTTATTAAAAGATTGCAGAAGCGTTATCAATTAGAAGGAATTGAACTGCCATTCCCGATTAAAGCGACTTATGTTCCGGACAAAAGGTTTTGATATACAAAGTTTCTCATTTGGTAATGGTACAAAGTTCTTGGTTTTTGGGAATTGGGAATTGGGAATTGGGAATTGGGGATGGTTAATTGCTCATTGGTCATTTGGGGTAGGCTGCATGGAGATTAAGATAAACTTATAATAAGTAATGTAAAGAAATATGATCATTAAACCATGCCAAGCAGTAAGGGTGGCAACAGGAAGTCGCGGGTAGTGGTAATTGGTGCAGGGATTGGTGGTTTGACAGCTGGAGCACTCCTTGCTCGTCGAGGTTACCAGGTGTTAGTTCTAGATCAAGCTATCGTACCAGGGGGATGTGCTTCCACATTCAGGCGTCGCGGCTTTACTTTTGATGTTGGCGCGACTCAGGTTGCTGGCTTAGAAGCTGGTGGTATTCACCAACGGATTTTTGATGAGTTAGAAATTGATTTACCGGAAGCGACATTTTGTGACCCGGCTTGTGCAGTGTTTCTACCAGGTGAAAGCGAACCAATTTCTGTCTGGCGCAAGCCAGAAAAATGGGTAGAAGAGAGACAGCGACAGTTTCCGGGGAGTGAACCTTTCTGGCAACTGATGGGGAAGCTATTTGATGCTAGCTGGAAGTTTCAATCCCGTGATCCGGTGCTACCACCCCGTAATTGGTGGGACTTGTGGCAGCTGACATCAGCAGTGCGTCTTGATACTTTGATTACCGTACCCTTTACTTTTATGACAGTGGGGGATGTTTTGCGGGCATATGGACTATATAAAAATCAGCGTCTGAGGACGTTTTTGGATTTGCAGCTGAAGCTTTATTCCCAGGTAGATGTTGATGAAACGGCTTTGCTATATGCAGCAACCGCATTAGGAGTTTCCCAGGAACCCCAAGGACTATTTCATCTGAGAGGTAGTATGCAGGTATTGAGCGATCGCTTAGTTGAAGCTTTGGAAAAATATGGTGGTAAACTGCTGATGCGCCATACTGTGGAAACAGTAGAAGCTTCCGGTGACAAAGCTACTGGCGTGAGGATTCGTAATCAAAAAACAGGGGAAGTTTGGATAGAACCAGCAGAGGAAGTTGTTGCCAATGTCACTGTACAAAATCTGGTGAAATTATTAGGGGACTCACTGCCGAGAAGCTACCAGCGTAGAGTAGATAAATTACCACCAGCATCGGGAGCCTTCGTTATCTATTTAGGTGTGGAGCAAAGTGCGATTCCTGCTGGTTGTCCCCCTCATCTCCAGTTTCTCTATGACTACTCTGGACCAATTGGGGAAAACAACTCTTTGTTTGTTTCAGTTAGTAAACCAGGAGATGGACGCGCTCCTTTAGGCAAAGCAACAATTATTGCCTCATCTTTTACTGATGCTAGCAGATGGTGGCAGGGTTCTCAGGAAGATTATGAAAAATTAAAACACCAATATACCAAGGATGCGATCGCTCGCCTGAATCAATATTTTTACCTCAAACCAGAAACTATTATCCATCAAGAAGCTGCCACACCTCGTACTTTTGCTTATTACACTGGTCGAGATCAAGGTATTGTTGGTGGTATTGGTCAAAGAATACCTACTTTTGGTCCCTTTGGTTTTGCCACACGCACACCCCTCAATCACCTCTGGCTAGTGGGAGATTCTACTCATCCTGGAGAAGGTACTGCTGGTGTCAGCTATTCTGCTCTTACTGCAGTAAGGCAGATTGAGGCAAGCTAGTTAGCATTAGTGACAAGTTAAAATGGCGTACTATTTGTTAAGGCGATTTTTGAAAATGATTGTACCCGCAACATCGTGCGTTACGCTTCGCTAACACACCCTACGATAGGTACTGCTCCAGCAATTCAGATACTGGATTTAACCCGCCAACAACGGTAAAGGCTTGAGGCAGAGTATACCAAACCTATTCAAGGGGAAAGTGTTTTAGTCGTAGGCAATCCCACCATGCCTATTCTCAAAGATGGGGAAATCTTAAAGTTTACCGCAATTCCGGGTATAACACTCAGAGGTGGAAATAGGAATATATGGAAGCCATAGACAAATAATGCCAAGGAAAGTATCTACTGAACCGATTAAGCAATTGTTGGTTGAACTCCCCCTGAGTGAGTATCAGGTGCTGGAGGAATACTGTCTGGAACGGCAGGAAACCAAACGCCAGGTTATTCGCTCGTTAATTCGTCGTCTGAAACACCGAAAATCTAGAGAGAAATGAACAACAATCAAAGGCTGGAAGCCCTCAAAGATAATTTGGAACTGCTCTATGAAAAATTAGGAGTATTTGAAAACGAACTGATAGTTTCTGCTAGTACGGAGAAGAAGTTTGAGCTGAAACAGCGAATTAAACGAGAGATTTTTCCTTATATTCGTCGTTACGAATCCGAGTATTGGGAACTATATCCGTCTGAAGCTATTCTGATTTCTGAAGAGGAAGCAGAAGCTCAACTGGTTAAAGTAGAACATGCAGTTGAATCGATTGAAAGCATTTCATCTTCTGAATATCCTCCTGAATTAGTAATACTGTTGCAAGATATTCGGACTAAACTGAACGATTTGGACAGAAGCGCAGCCGCTAAATTGAAAGTTGCTCTACCTCTGGTTCCCATGATTGCCTCTTATGAACTTGAGATGGATACAGAGGGAGTCATGTACAAAACCTGGAATGCCCTCAAGAAACTGGTACGGAGATAAGCGATGTCAAGGGAAAGGCTAGAAGAAGCACTTAACAATTGGCAAGCTAAACGTAACAACTATGAGTATGAACTTTCGATAACTGCTGATCCAGAAAAAAAGTTTGAATTGCCAAAAAAAATCGAGGAATGTGAAAAGCACATTGAAAGACTGAATCGCGTACTTCAGAATAATAATCCAAAAACTACTATTACACCGCCTTACAAGCAAGGAACAATCAACTTTCAGTCCTTTAACTTTGATGTGCGTACGGTAGATTACCAAGGTGGACTAACCAATTACAAGTGCGGTCAAGCCAAGTTTTTTGCAGAAGACTTGGGCAATGATGTAACCCTAGAAATGGTAGAGATTCCTGGTGGCAAATTTATGATGGGTTCACCAGTTACTGAGAAGAGAAGACGTGAAAGTGAAAGTCCGCAGCATAAAGTAACCGTTCAACCCTTCTTCATGGGCAAGTATCCAGTAACTCAGGTACAGTGGAAGGCAGTAGCAGCCTTACCTAAAGTTAGTTGCCACTTGCAGACTGAGCCATCTCGCTTCAAAGGTGATAATCTTCCAGTAGAGCAAGTCTCTTGGTACGATGCCGTCGAATTCTGTGCCAGACTCTCAAAAAAAACTCGACGCACCTATCGCTTACCAAGCGAGGCAGAATGGGAATATGCCTGTCGCGCTGGGACAACTACCCCCTTCCATTTTGGGAAAACCATTACTACAGATTTGGCTAACTACGACGATGAATATATCTACGCTTCTGAGCCAAAGGGGAAATCGAGAATGCAAACCACCCCAGTGGGGTATTTCCTAGCCAATGCCTTTGGACTCTATGATATGCACGGCAATGTGTCGGAGTGGTGTGAAGACAATTGGCATCCAAACTATAGAGGTGCGCCAACAGATAGTAGGGCTTGGTTGAGTGATAATAATAATGATTATCGTTATCGTATGTTGCGGGGTGGTTCCTGGATCGGCGATGTTGAGTACTGCCGTTCTGCATGTCGCTACTGCCTTAATCCGGACTGCTCGCACTACGGCACTTTCGGTTTTCGTGTGTTGTGTGAGACGGCGTCGACTTTTTAACCCTTTACCCTCTTTCCCTCTTGCCCTTTTTTCTCTTTTTTTACTCTCTGCTCGCGAAGCTCGCAGAGAAATTTTTTAATCAAAATGAGTGATCACCAAAGATGGTACTCTGCGTTCGCACTACTCAAACCAATGATTGCGTTCCTTCTATTAATATCAGAATAGTAGGTACTTGAGGGATGGAGGGAAGCGATCACTATTCTTTTTATTGAAGATTGCAATTAATTTAAAGCATAACACCATGAGTTACGGTCCTTTCCCTGATCAGAAATATCCATTAGCTAACCAAACACGGTTAGTCTTCTTAAAGAACATCATCAAAAATCCCAATATTATTGTTGGTGACTACACCTACTACGATGATTTTGAAAATCCCGAAAATTTTGAGAGCAATGTATTGTATCACTTCGATTTTGAAGGAGATAAACTGATTATTGGTAAATTTTGCTCCATTGCCTCAGATGTCAAGTTTATTATGAATGGGGGTAATCATCGAACAGATTGGTTTACCAATTACCCATTCCCTATCTTTGCTAAGGGATGGGAAGTTGCTATGCCAGACACTTGGCCCAATAAGGGAGATACTATTATTGGCAATGATGTTTGGATTGGTTATGGAGCAACTATTATGCCCGGTGTTCACATTGGTGATGGAGCAATTATCGCTACAGCTTCCGTCGTTACTCGCGATGTCGAGCCTTACTTGATTGTTGGAGGAAATCCTGCTAAGGAAATTCGGAAGCGTTTTGAAGATACAGTTATTAGAGAGCTTCTAGAGATTCAGTGGTGGAATTGGGACATTGAGAAAATTACCAAAAATCTGAGCGCGATTTGCAGTTCTAATCTTGAGGCTTTACGGAAGGCGGCATCATAATTAGCTGGGATGAAAAGCTCTTTCCTTTTCCCTATTGCCTATTGCCTATTGCCTGCGTCGTCAGACGCTTAAGAGATAATTGCAACAGACTTGGCTTTGAGTTATTGATTTTTAACGTTGTACTTGCCTGATGGGGGTTTCATGACAGTTAAACGGTTGATTTTGATTGGGCTGACAATTTTTGCGATCGCTAAAGTTATCCTTTCTTTAGTGGCAAGCTGGAATGAGCCTCAGATTCAAAGTCGCCTGGAACTGTACCAAACCAATTTGTTCCTGAGTACAACTGAGTGGCAATGGGACAATACTGACAACAGTCTAGATTTAACAGCTGCTCGGGATGCAATCCTTGGTAATGAACCTTTTAAAAAGGCTCAAAAACAGTATCAACAAGTCCGTGAATCAGCTCAGACAACGGAGTATCAAATCATTGCCAAACTCCAAGAACTTTCTCCCAAGCAGGTTACGACATCAACTTCTGTCGAAACACCCCCAACCCTCGTTGAACTAGTTACCGATACACCTGCTTCCCCCGAGCAGCAGCAGTTGGAAAAGTCATTGGTTAAGGTAGAAAAACTAATTGATGAGCTGGATTTGCGATTGGGTATTCTTCAAGTTCAGCAGGGAGCAACAAAGGCAGCCATAGAAACTTGGACTAATTTGGGCAAATCCCCACAGACACGAGAAATTTTACCAATTTCTCATACATCATCTATACAAACAGCAAAGGCCTTAATGGCTCTTTGGCATGAGCCACCCCCCTTGTTACCAGATGCTCAAGTAAAAATTGAGCAAAACTTAGATGGCTGGTTTCGCGATCGCGCTCTAACTCAACTTTATCAATTACAACAGCGCCAAGAACAGCTGGTATCTCTTCAAACTCAGAAACAACAAAGAGCTGAGCAAGCAATATTGAAGTTAGCACTCATCTCAGTCATACCAGGGGTTGGGGGATTATTAGGTGTGGGACTAATGATCTTTTTCTTAGTTCAACGATTACTTCAGGGCAAACAATCACTGCTAGCTACCAACAGCGAAGTTCCTTGGGAAACACCCTGGGATGGGGAAGTCATTTGGCAAGTGCTTATCTTTGGCTTTTTCTTCGTAGGTCAAATTTTATTACCATTGCTGCTACCACTATCAGTTAGCTTTTTAGGTCTTAACCCTGTTAATTTTACGGTGCAGATGAAGGCATTCTATACCCTGTTTGCCTACATGCTGCTAGCAGCTGGTGGGTTATCAGTACTCTACTTTTCTATTAAACCTTTTTTACCAGTCTCAGAAGATTGGTTTCGCTTTAAGTTCCGCAGCAACTGGTTTTTTTGGGGGGTGGGAGGCTATTTGGTGGCGTTACCCTCAGTAGTTTTAATATCCCTCATTAACCAACAGTTATGGCAGGGAAAGGGAGGTAGTAACCCCATTCTCCCGTTGGTATTAGAGGGACACGACAGCATAGCAATGTTGATCTTTGGTTTAACAGCGTGTGTCGCTGCACCTTTGTTTGAAGAGATGATCTTTCGAGGGTTCTTGCTGCCATCTTTGACTCGTTACTTGCCAGTTTGGGGAGCAATCTTAATCAGTAGTCTACTATTTGCGATCGCTCACTTGAGTCTTTCGGAAGTACTCCCCTTAGCAACCTTAGGTATCGTCTTAGGAGTAGTCTACACGCGATCGCGCAATCTCCTAGCTCCCATGCTCCTCCACAGTCTCTGGAATAGTGGCACCCTTTTTAGTTTATTTATTTTGGGTAGTAATTGATATTTTGTTATTAGTTGTTTGTCCTAATTTCCAATAACAAATGACAAATGACAAATAACAAAATTAATTAAACAACTCAAATACTTGTCGGCAAAAATGTTTGAGCTTTTCGGCAACTTCGACTGCTGGTTGGTAGTTACCGAGTAATTGCCAACTATCAACCGTTGAGAGTCGCCAAGCTTCTCCGTGATGATTAAATCCTGCTATTTCTAAACCAATCAACCGTTGATAGCCTTCCAATGGATCTCGATAAAACCGAATCTGCACTAAGATGCTGCGGCTTTGGAAGCGCCTACTCCAGCCAGGGAAATGGAAGCCAATATCAATCGAATCAGGATCGATTAACTCGCGGGTGTCAGGATCATTCTGCCAAGGGGTCAAGTCTGCTTTAGCATCAGGGAACTCTGACTTAAATAAATTTACAATTGCAGCAATTTTCGTCGTAACCTCTAACCCTCTTGCTTGTTCGGCTGCGTTCACACTAAATCTCCTATGATTAACTTTTGTTAAAGGACTGCTTAATTATTTATTACAATTTACGCCAAATCCGCTTCAGTCTTTGGCAAGCTTTATACTTTTTTGCCATTTGAAACTTGCCCAAAGTACTACCAGAGCGGTAAGCTCAAACCACAGTAAACGGGGCTTTTGAAACAACAGTGGCAATTAGTGAAGAATTGATAGAGGTTGGGTCGTTGCAATGGTTCTATCGGGAAGCAAACCCAGTTAAGGACAGTAACCAGCTACCCGTATTACTGCTGCATGGTTTACCTTCCCAAAGTTTTTGCTGGACTGGGATAATGCCAGATTTAGCAGAAAAAGGGTTTAGAGCGATCGCACCGGACTGGATTGGTTCTGGCTTCTCTGGAAAACCAGACAAGCGCCAATTTGCCTATACCTCTGATGCTTTTATTAACGGCTTGGCCGATTTGCTCAAAACCCTAGCAATTGACCAATGTCACCTAGTTGTTCAAGGATTTCTTGCTTCAGTTGGACTTCAGTACGCTCTACGTCACTCAGAACAGATTGATCGCTTAGTAATTCTCAATACACCTATCTCCTCTGATGCTAAGTTACCTTGGTCAATGCAGCAATGGGGCTTACCCTTCGTCGGAGATATGGTTACCCAAGACCCTCTGTTGATTGATCGTACCCTAGAAGGAGGAAGCCGCTATGTGATTGAAGACAAGTATTTAGATATTTACCGTAAACCCTTCCTCAAAAGTTCTGATGTCGGTCGCAGTTTGCTGATGACGATCAAGCGTCTCGAGATGAAGCAGTCAATGGCAGAGATTGAATCAGGCTTTCGTAACTGGGAAAAGCCAGTTCTCATTATTTGGGGCATGAAAGACCCTTGGCTTCCCTTGACTCAAGCGCAGCAATTTGCTAGTGGTCTCAAAAATGCTGAAGTAGTTAAACTTGAAGAAGCAGGACACTATCCTCAAGAGCATTGGCCTAGGGAAATTAGCGAAGTACTTCTCCCCTTTCTACGACGTCAAGCTTAACTCAGCTACGCTAACGTGTTATTTGTTCTTTGCTGTTAGTTGTTTGTTTAAGAAATACTCACTACCTAACAACAAAGAAATTAAGTCAGCAGTTGGGGTTTGGGATCTAAGTTATTTTGATGGGATATTAAGGTATATTACCTTAACAGATTTGTTAAGCTCATCCCACGACTTGCATAACGTGGGATGCAAGCGTCCTACTCTTCGAGAAGCCGAAGAAAGCGTCTATGTCAAGTGTCATTTGTTGTTTGTACTAATGACCAATGACCAATGACTAATGACAAAGCGGTGGGGCGACATTTCCTCCAACCCCTTTAAGGAGTTGGCTTCCCCATCGCTTTTTGTAATTTCTCTAGTTAGTTAACAACAAAACAATGTTTATTAAAGGTTATCGTTCTATTCTGGCTGTGATTCTGGTACTGGTAACGACCTTTTTGGTGAGTTGCGGTGGCCCATCAGCTTCAAAGCAACCTCCCACTTACACGGCTCAACAGATAGAGCAGATTCAGCAATATGCTGACAGGCTTGAAGGAAAGCGCCAAAGAATATCAGCTCTTGCAGACGATATTGAAGACCGAGATTGGGTAGAGGTTGGTAGCTTGATCCACGGACCCTTGGGTACATTAAGACAGGAGATGAGCTATCTGAGCCAGAAACTTTTGCCTCAGGATCAAAAGATTGCTCGTGATCTAGCCAAAGACTTATTCAAATGCCTTAATACCATTGATGCTGCTGCTTCACAGGGCGACTATTCTCTGGCAGTCAGAAACTACGGATTAGCAGTACAAGACTTTGATAATTTCTTGAAGCTGGTTCCTGAACAAGGCTAGTCCAAGAAGGCAGGAGATGGGGAATTGGGAATTTAGAATTTAGAATTTAGAATTCGGAGTGTTCCTTGCATTCCTTTCCCCCTGTCTTCTGCCTTATTTCTTCAGAGTCCCTTATTTGGAAATTTCTAATTGAGCCAAGTTGCAATTATTGGATGTGGAGTAATTGGAGCAGCGATCGCTTATGAACTTAGTCTAGTGGCTGGGTTACAAGTCACTGTCTTTGAGGGCAAATCCCCAGCTCAAGGAGCCACTAGTGCTGCCCTAGGAGTGATGATGGGCGTGATTAGTAAAAAAGAAAAGGGTAGGGCGTGGCAGCTGCGACAAGCTACTATGCAACGGTATGAAACCCTGATTCCAGAATTGGAAGCAATTACAGGGCATCAGATTCCCTTCAATCGTACTGGCATCCTCATGCTCTGTTTGGCTGGGGAAGATTTATTACCTTGGGAGAAGTTAGTAAAAATTCGCCAATCCCAAGGTTGGCAATTAGAAATCTGGGATACTGCTCAAATCCAATCCCGTTGTCCTCAGCTCGATTGTCAGAAAATTACAGCTGCTGTCTATTCTCCTCAAGATCGGCAAGTAGAGCCAACTGCTCTCACTCAAGCTTTAGTTGCAGCTGCTAAAAGTAACGGTGTAACTTTCAACTTTGGTGTCAAGGTTAAGGGTATTGAATCAATGCCTTCAGCCAGTTCCGATTCACGTACTTGCAGCCAAATTCATACTGATACAGGGAAGCTAGAAGTGGACTGGCTGGTAATTGCGGCGGGATTGGGTTCAACTCAACTAGCTACTCTTTTCCCAGCACCAGACAGAGAAAATGCTTCACCCCTAATAATCAAACCAGTTCTAGGGCAAGCCTTACAACTGCAATTAAACCATCCCATCGGACATAGTGATTTCCAGCCAGTGATTACTGGCAACGATGTGCATATTGTTCCGGTGGGAGGAAGGGAATATTGGGTAGGAACAACGGTAGAATTTCCTGATGATAGGGGTGAGGTGGTTGCTGAACCAGAATTGCTGGAGCAAGTAAGACACGAAGCTACGATTTTTTGTCCAGCTTTAGCCACCGCAACCATCGTGCGCACCTGGTTCGGTAAACGTCCCCGTCCCGAAGGACGTCCCGCACCCGTTATTGAACAACTACCTGGTTACAGTAACGTTTTGCTGGCTACAGGTCACTATCGTAACGGTATTTTACTAGCACCTGCTACTGCCCAAATAATTCGGGAAACTATTATTGGAGCTGTCTGATAGATAGTTTTTTGTCATTTGTCAAGTGTCATATTATGTCCGCCTAATCGGTTACGATAAAAACTTCTCCGCGTCCCCGCGTCCCCGCGTCTCCGCGTCAGCCTTAACGATAAGTATTCAACCGGACATGATATCATTGGTCATTAGTAAGCTAAAAGGCATCTAATTTGCACCAAATGAAATCATCAGTTTCTTGTGGAAGATGATATTAAAAGTAATACAACCTGCTAAAACTCTTAAGCATTACTAAATTCTTTTGCTATCTCACCAATGTTTTCAATAATTTCGGTTACGTTACTAATGTGACAATTACCACTGTGGATAAATACTTGGTCATGTTCTAGTAAAAGAAACTCCCACACTTCTCCATCTGTAATAATACCGTATACTTTATCTTGTTCAAACTTTTTACTAGCAGCATACATTTCAGCAATACATTGTCCAAGTCCATCAGAAAGTTTGTTCGGTTTTACCTCTACCACTGAGATGATTGGAGGAGAAAAATCTAAAATGTCAAGAGTTAAGGCCCCATCCCAATCACCGTTGAGCTGATGTGGTAAATCAGGTGTGTCCTCTTTAGGTAGATCTACTGGTTGTTCAAAAAATAAACCCAGGTTGTATACAATACTAGCCTCTATCAATATTGGCGACACCAAAAGACTGAGTCTTGTTGCTTCGTTGGTATGAGCAATTCTGGTTCGTGCTGCTAAACTATCAATCCTACGTTGAAACTCTATATATGCTTTCGTATCATCATTGCCTTTTCTAACACTAAAGATGTTACTTAAGTTAATTGTGATTTTGAAAAATTTTTCTAATTGAGTTTTACCATAATCTTTGTATTCATTGTATGACATGATAATCTCCTCAAAAATCAGAGAGATCAATGTTAATTTACTGATCTGTAAGTTATTACTCGTTTTCAAATGGGCAAACAGTAAGTATTGTTCCCTATTCCCTACGTCGTCAGATGCTTATTACTTAAAGGCTGACTTTTTGGGGTCAATTGTCTTTAGGTAACAGTTGCAGCAGTGATTCAGGAAGAACACGATGTAACCACGCTTCCCAAGCTACAGATTTTCTCTGGTATTGCACCCCACCAAAAATCATCAAAATGCCGACAAAAGAAATTGCGATCGGAAATAGTAGTGAATCACGGAATACTGTATACGAAAGATGTCCTAGATAACCGATAACTCCCATAGCACCGAAGATGACAAATACACGTCGTCTTAGCAAGACAGAGAGCAAGATCACAAACAGATTGATCAGGAAGTAGAGGAAGCGCTCCCATTCGCTACCAGAATTCATCAATGTTAAACCCCCCCAGAAAGCCATCAGTCCAGACAGGTAAAGCCAAAAGGCAAAGTCTCCCTGACTGCGGCGGATGCGCCGATCAATGAGAAAAGCAATAATGATAGTGGCGATACCAAACCAGAAAGAAACTAGACATCGCTCATCCCAAGTGTATTCCTCTTTTCCAAAAATCAGCGGTGTCAAATCCATAGACATATACCATAGCGTGTAGGCGATCGGTAGCGTTAGAAATGGAAAGCGAATCCACCAGAGTGCCAGCAATCCCGACAGAATCGTTCCCACTTCCATATAAAACCAACTAGCTTTCACCCAGATATGGTAGTTGCGATAGTTGCCAGGATCTCCATCGGGCCAGATACCCGTCATTCGCTGAAAGCCATAAATCGCCAGCGGAACCATGCACACAGCAATAGTTGTTAGCAACCCACCAGGAATTTTTAGACCCTGATTGAACCACAAGTGTCGTCCAGCAAGGGCAAAAATCAGCATATAAACGCAAGCTAGGGCGAAAATACCCCCACCACCTAGTGATTCCCAGGCAAGGGTCAGGTAGAAAAACATCCCGAAAATGACGATCAGTGCGCCAAAGTAGTAAGCAACATTGGCAAAATTAAATTGTGGTACATTCCGTTTCCTTTCTTGCCAAGCCTGCCAGAGTCGTTCAGCCACATCCGCATTGAGCAAATCTTCATTAACGGCCCAATCCAAATCCTCTCGTTCAATTTTCATAGGTATTTTGAGGCTCCAAAAATCTTTGTGGAAGATTGTCAGATCAGTATGAGTGAGAATTTTTCTTTCAGTTTTAACAATAGTCTCAAATGATGTGAGTAGAACCTTATTCTGAACCAGTTAACTTATCGTCCAACATTATTTTGTCACAGAAGGACTAAGCGATCGCCAATCCGTCCGCCACAACACCATACTTAGCAATGCAAGATTGGGAATCAGTGAATTGAAGCAATTTCGTAATGGTTTACGCGATCGCTAACGCAGCTTACCAGCTAAATCATTTTGTAGTAGCCAAATATTCTCTTGCGCTGCACATTTTCCTTTCAATCCACCAGGTACATTGGTGCTTACCATAAGAGTTAAATTATAACTATCTCTATAGTGTCGATTTACTTCCTCGTTACTAACTGAAAAAGGAGGACCTTCCATCAAGTTTTGGTCGTACTCATAACTAACTAGTAACTGTGGTGCTTGCTCCGTAATCTCCTTTAAGTGTACTGTGTATAGATTGCGCATTTCTTCGGGCAGGGCCACCAAAGCTGCTCTGTCGTAAATTGCATCAACTCGACCAAGCATCTTACCAGACAAATTAAAGATATCACCAACAAATATATCGATATTTTTAGCCCTGTAGTGCTTTACATCACCAGCCCTTGATATTTTTGGCTCTACCTCAAGCTCCATAAATAATTGCTCAATGGCTATTTCGATCAATTCAGCTCCAGCAACACGATAGCCATGAGAAAGTAGCCAAGCGATATCAAGAGTTTTACCACATAATGGCAAAAATACACGAGTGCCTTTCTCTAAAGAAAGTTTTTGGAAATATTTGACCAGTATAGGATTAGCTTCACTTTTGTGGAAACCAATATTATTGTTTTTCCACTTTTGAAGCCAAAAACTTGCATCCATAATTCCGCAACCGTCCAAACAGCAATTAATATTGTCTTTTCTGGACATCTAATTCACATTATGCGTGATTTATTCAGCAAGTCCTAACTACTCATTCCTGGTATTAAGTAGCTCCCCAAGCGTTTAAGGGCACGGTTCGCCACTTCTGAGTAACTTACTTTACCCCATAGCAGGTTGACCATAGTCTGAGTGGAACTAGGTCGCTTAACACCCACTTTGTAGCCAACCTCGGGAATTTTGTAGAAGGTTTGTGCTAGACGTTTTGCCCATACCATATTGTTGCCCCATTCTTCATTGATGACTTGGGAATACTTTTCTAGGGCATCTCCCTCTCCACCAAGGACACTGTTAATTGCCTCAGCTGCTTTCAAACCACTAAAGATAGAGGGACGAATTCCTTCTGCTGTGAACGGATCGACTATACAAGCTGCTTCCCCTGCCAAAATAGCATTTTGCGTGTGTAGGGGTTGGTAACCGTCCCAAAGGCAAAGAGGATGACCATACTGCTTACAGGCTTTGGGATCAACGCCAAATTGCTGACTATACTCAGCCATAATACCTTTGATGTTTTTCGTTCGACTACCCTGGGTCATTCCCATGCCAATCGAGTAGCCTCCTGCTTTGGGAAAATTCCACATGTAACCATTGTTGACCATACCAAACTCAAAATGAATTACAGGCTCTTCGCTATAAGGTGCTGGAGCTTCATACTCTAAGCCCGTCCCTATATTACGTTTGCGTTGCTTGAAGCCTAACCATCTCGCCATTGGTCCCTTCCCTCCGTCAGCGGCAATAAGATAGCGGCACACAAAAGATTCATTAGCTGTGTTTACTTGCCAGCGATCGCTTTTAAACTCAATGCCAGTAACTTCTGTTTGTTCTTGCAGTTGAGCTCCTTGTTTTTGCGCCTGCTGGACTAAAAAATGGTCGAAAACATTTCGCATCACCATCCAGATTGGTCCTGGTGTTTCCACTACTACTTCTACTGGATCACCCATCTTCCATGTGTAGCGAATTTTATTTGCCTTCAAAGATATGGCGGGTGTAAAGTCAAAGTCAAACCATTCTTGCACTATGGGTGAAACCCCTCCACCACAAGGTTTATACCGGGGTAAAGACTCTTTCTCTAGCACCAGAACCGAGTGTCCACGCTTGGCTAGATGATAAGCTGCGGTACCACCAGCAGGTCCAGCACCAACGATTATGCAGTCAAACATTTTGCTTCAGTTTTTTCCAACCATTATCGCGAGGATAGCACAGGGAAAGATAATCAATGGATAAAGTACCTCACCGAGAAAACCCACAATTTATTGGTGACTGCACGCTCAAGATTTTTCCCAGGCAGTGGCGACATTCTCAGCCATTGTCGCTACTGCTACTGCACCAGGATCATAAGTATCTTTACTCCGTTCGCCAGTGTAGGATGCCCGACCTCGCTTGGCAACCCAAGCTTTACTTACTTCTACCTGCTCTCGCGCTGCTTTGGCGGCTGTATCGATTGCTTGCTGAGTATTACCGCCATTCTTGATAGTTTTCTCAAAGGCATCTACAGCTGGCACTAAGGCATCAAGCAAGGTTTTGTCCCCCAAATTTGCCCCCCCACGATCCATAATTCCGTCTGCTACACTGCGGAACATAATCACTACATCTTCACTAGTCAGCGTTTCTTTGCCACTAATGCTCTTGCCAGCATTCCGAAAAGCAGCCCGCCAGATTGAGCCGGAAGTACCACCGATATTTCTGGAGATAATTTTGGCGCACCCAAGCAAAAAACTCTCACCGCTACTATGATCAACGGTGTCCCATTGTTGCAAAATGACACTAAAGCCGCTAGCCAGTGAGATGCCGAAGTCCCCATCGCCGACAACACCGTCCAATTCGGTAAAATACTTTTCGTTATCAATGGACGTTTGGGCGATTATTCGCACGACAAGTTCGATATTCTCCAAACTACTTTGGGGCATATTTCTCTCCTTATTTCAGTAGATCGCAAAGTTAGTAAATAATCAGGTTTTGGTGGTTTTAAGTAATATCGAATGCTTACCCTACCACGAATATTTTGGCGATCAAGCGACTTCTATCGAAAACATCGGCAGAAGTCTACCTGGAATACTAGCTGACTCACGCCTGCCAATCAGTTGGGCTCCTACTGCTCGATAAAACCCTTCAGCGTTGGGATCGCCCTGAATGCTCAGAGTACCTCCTCCGCACACTCCGATATAACTCTTGGCATGACTGATTAAAGCACGACCAACACCTGAACCGATGGCTACTGGCTCAACAAACAGAGCTTCTAACTCAAATTGTAACGGTGACAAATGTTCGACACCGTAAAATCCAACAATTTTATCTGCAGTTTCTGCAACAATGAAGTAGAATGCACTATTCTGAATCTTCTCTGGTGTTAAAGTTAACTCTTCCCTACAGGCTTCCATGAATTTATCAGAGTAGCCCCAATAAGCTTTCGATCGCATTGCGAGGTTATTCAAGATGGTAGCTTCTTCTGGTTTAGCTTCTCGAAAAGTAATGGAGTTGCTCATCAACTTTGATGTCAGAATTAATTCCTTGGCGGTTGAGCTAGCAAAACCCAACACCAGGTTTGCTTCGTTGGGTTTCACTTATTATGCGATCACATAATCAAGTAACAACTAACAAGTTTTGAGTTAGCTATGTCCGAGAATAAGCCAAAACTTTCTCGAGATCATCCACTCTAAAATACCGTTCTGGTTTAGTACCAGTAAGGTTTTGAGCTATATTAATTGACTCGTTACCAGGCTCTCCAAAATCTGACAACACGATTGCCGCCTCACTAAAATCCTCATCCTTAGTCAAGTCATTGTAGGTGACAATACAGGTCATCCCTGCAGCGGTAGCAGCCAGTAATCCATTCCGGGAATCTTCTACGACTAAGCAGTTAACAGGGTCTAAGTTCAATTTGGCAACAGCTAGATTGTAAACATCTGGGGCGGGTTTTTTGGCTTTAACCATATCCCCAGCAAAAACCCCGGCAAATTGACTGGCAAGTTCTACCCCCATAACCTGACGCAGCACCGCTTCTACAGAAGCGATCGCGGAAGTAGAACAAACTGCCAGGAGCCAACCGTTTGCTAAAGCTCCTTCGGCTAGTCGTTTGATTCCTGGGCGAGCCGGAATTTTGCCCGAAGTAACCAACTCTTTATAAATTTCACTTTTGCGCTTGTGCCAGCCTCTAACAATATTCCACCATGCTTCCTCTGACTCTGGAACAGAGTACACAGCCCGAAAATCATCATCTTGCCTCAAGCTGGACATTCGCTCTTTGCCACCGCCAATTTTGACCTTCTGTGCATATTGCTCAAGGCTCCACTGCCAATTTATGCCATTTTCGCGCCACATTTGGTTGAAGGCTACTAGGTGCCCATCTCGCTCAGTGTCTGCCAGCACACCATCGCAATCAAAAATCAGTGCTTTTTTCATGCTTTTCCTTCACTGCCAAACAATTTAAAGTAGTACTGTGCCAATTGGATAACGTCACTGTGCACAGCTCCAATCAATTTTAGAGGGTTATATTCTGTTGGGCGTTTTTCGAGGTATGTCCGGAAGCTATCAGCGTAGGCTTGCTTAAGTGCAGTTGAGATATTCACCTTAGCTGTGCCAAGAGCAATCAGCCGTTGAAAAACATCATCTGTTAGCCCACTACCGCCATGTAATACCATCGGAGTATTAGTAGTCTCCACTAACTGTTGCATGCGATCGTAGCGAATTTCTGGTACAGCCTGGTAAAAACCGTGTGCTGTGCCGATGGCGGGCGCATAGCAGTAAATACCAGTTTCCTTTACAAAGGTGATGGCTTTGTCAACGGATATCAGTTGCCCTTCTGTATCGCTGCCCATGTCATCTTCAACACCAGCTACAGCAACTACTTCTCCTTCTACGTGAGCACCGTATTGAGCAGCATATTGTGTCATTTCTTGAGTCGTCCGAAAGTTTTCCTCAAAAGACAACTCTGAGCCATCAAACAGTACTGAGTTCCAGCCCAACCGAAGACATTCTTGGGCAACCTCGGGTTCAGGACAGTGATCTAAGTGGAGGGTTACCGGTACAGAGACTCGTTCAGCCATGTTGCTAAACATCTCCTTGATTACTTTGGCTCCCCAGAATTTAATTGTTTTAACTGAGATCTGAATAATTAAGGGGGAGTGAGACTCCTGGGCCCCCTGAATCAAGCCATCCATCGTAATATCATCGACAGCATTAAATGCAGGAACACCGTACCTATTTTCAAAGGCCGGGTTCATAATCTCTGGTAGGGTAACAACTGTCATATTCTCTCCTTTCTTTTGCCTCTTGTTTATAGTGTTTATTCAATCAACGACATCGTATCTTTACCAGCTTTGGTTATAATAGTGCTTAACAGACATTGGGGCTGTGGCTCAGATGGATAGAGCAAGCGCCTCCTGAACAAATCGGGCACCACCAAGGGAAACTGGGTGAGTGAATGTGGTCAAATTCAAGGAAGCCTAAGTCTGACAACAGATAAGGTAATCTTGAGCCAAGCTCTACTTTTAGGCGTAACCAACTAAGGTATAGCCCAAGTAGAGAAGGTGCAGAGACTGGTTCGGGGAACAATCAAAAGATGGACTATAATGTCTCATCAAAAGTAGAGCAAAGGGGTATCCTGGTAGGAATGTTATTAGGTGATGGTAAAAAAAGAAAACAAAACTTCTTTGTCCAACACTCATCTAAGCAAGAGAAATATATCTTCTTCAAAAAAGAACTTCTCGAGCAAATAACAGGAAAACCAGTAAATATCCACAGATGGCAAACCCAAAGAGGCTATAACCGAATTCGTATAGAACCTAAGTTAATTCCTTTGACAAGAGTCTTAATAAAGAAGCTCTATAAAGCAGGAACAAAAACAATCACTAGAAAGTTTCTCAACCTGCTAACCCCCCAAGGAATAGCTATCTGGTTTATGGATAATGGTTCCAAGTCCTTTAAAAAAAGACAGGGAAAAGTTTGTTCTATGACTCTTAACCTCAATACTTATATCTCTAAAGAAGAGAATGAGACCATTGTTGCTTATTTTCAAGAAGTATGGGGATTTAAGTGGGGCGTGAGTAAAAATAAAGCTGATTACCGTCTACACATGGGAACTAGGGAAGGCAAAAGATTTATTTCTTTTATTAGTCCCTATATCCACGACAGTATGCTCTACAAAGTACAAACCTCCCTAAACGTAATGGCCACCACCTAAAGCCTGCTCCAGCTAAGGTGAAGGTATAGTCCAGAGAGTGGGGAAACTCACACAAATCTGAAGCGCTAGGTCGCCGGTTCGAATCCGGCCAGTCCCGTTATAAAGAAAATACATAAAAAGGCTGTAGGGGCGAATGGCCATTCGCCCCTACGTCCCACAAAACCATTCGCCCCTACACCCTACAAAAGTTTGATCATTGATATCTGTTTTCTAAACCTAAAACCAGGGATATTTTCAGCCCCCCTGGGAAATATAAGATTTTATTATCACCAGAATTAGATAAGCTTTCAGAAAAATTTCAAGGACTACCATTGAAATTACGTAAATTATTGTTACAATCATCAATTGTTCTCTGTTAAAATCATCTTCGTTCAATTGTGGGTGCCACAAATGGCGATTATCGATGCCATTTACCAACTGGGATCTACATCCTGATAAAAAGCCCAACAGAACGTAGATTGAATAAATTGCACCACATACCACCAAAGAAAATTGACCGTGCAAAAACACACTCTTTTTTTTGTTACTAGCCTGTTATTAACTGGACTAACAACCCAAATAAACCTCGTTGCTGCTCAAGCAAATCAACCCCTCATATTAAGCCAAAATCAAGCCAATGAACAGCTCAACGAACTACTCCGTCAGGGGCAGGAGTTGGTAGATAATGGGGATTACCTTCGAGCTATCACTACCTACAAACAAGCAGCTAACCTTGATCGCGAGAACCCCAAGATTTTTTCTGGAATAGGCTATTTATATGCCCATCAAGGAAATTTTCCAGAAGCAGCAAAAGCTTATAAACAGGCAATTTTTCTTGATCCTAACAATGCCCAATGGCAATATGCCCTAGGTTACAGCCTTGCTAATGCAGGAGATAATGGTGGTGCTGCGGCGGCTTATCGTCGTGCTATTAGTCTAGACGGCAGTAACCTCAATAATTATATCGGTCTAGGCACAGTCCTAATGCGTTCCAAAGATTATGATGGAGCCATAGCTACTTATCAAAAAATTCTCGAACTTAGTCCAGGAACTTCCGAAGCCCATGAGTTAATTGCCTCAGCATTATTAAAACAAGAGCGTCCCCAACAAGCACTTGCAGAACTCCGTAAGGCAGCACAACTATCTCCTACAAGTAGCCGCATACAGCTAAGTTTGGGAATTGTATTGGTGAATCAAGGCAATCTTGTGGCTGGGATGGAAGCGTTTGAACAAGCAGCACAGTTGGAACCTCGCAATGCTCAAGTTCATATCCAAATTGGTAAAATTCTGCAAGCACAAGAAGATTTAGAAGGTGCTCTGGGAGCTTTTCAACGAGCCAGTGCTATTAATCCGAATTCCGTAGAAGCAAAAAGCTCTATTGGAGAAATTCTGTTAGAGCAGGAGCAATACCTCTTGGCAATTGTTACCTATCAACGCTTAACTGAACTAACTCCGGAAGACCCAAAAATTTACTATAATTTAGCGTTAGCTTTAAAAGAACGCGACCGGATCAAAGAAGCGATCGCTGCCGTTGAAAAAGCTAGTAAACTCTACCAAACTCAGGAGAATAAAGAAGGTGTAGAGCGAGCTGAAGCTTTACTAGAGCGACTAAAAAAATCCCGTCGCTAATTTATTTAACCTGATTTCAACTCATCTGTGAGGAATTAAAAGACATTTATCAAACTCTCATCAGATGACAAGGGAAAATCTACAATCTATAGTCCCCTAACTTGGAGGAGCTCAAAAATTAACGAAGGTATGAGGAGCAAACCAAAGTAGTGTGACTAATTCATCTAGCCAACTTCATCACTAACCTAGAGATTTCAGGGGATGCTAAACTCGCAGGCTGATTCCTATCTGGTGGACTTATTTGCGTTAGAAGTTGTAGCAAGAAGGTGATGATAGCAGCTTGCAGCAGTCTTTTGAGCATGATATGTTCTCCTCGACCTTGTTGATAATTCTCACGGGTGAGCATTGATAATTTGCAGATAGGGCTTGGTAACGACAAATTCTCTTCTTCTGAATCGATTCACCCCAAGAGTATTGATGCGGTAATTGTACTAAACGTTCCATTAGCGAGAAGTTACTGGCTAACGAACTAGGGCTCATTAGAACCATAATTCCTGAGCTGTGCCAACAATATCTCTGCCAATCGCTACAATCTAAATAAATACTCTTGACAGCTGCACTTGCATGATTCCGACAGTTATTGAACAATCCGGTCGTGGCGAACGCGCCTTTGATATCTACTCTCGCCTTTTGCGGGAGCGTATTGTCTTTCTCGGACAACAGGTTGATTCTGATTTGGCTAACTTAATCGTTGCTCAGCTGCTGTATTTAGAAGCCGATGATCCAGAAAAGGACATTTATCTCTATATCAACTCTCCTGGTGGCTCTGTGACAGCAGGTATGGGCATTTTCGATACAATGAACCAAGTTCGTCCAGATGTTTGCACCATCTGCGTTGGATTAGCAGCTAGTATGGGAGCTTTCCTCCTAAGTGCTGGTGCTAAGGATAAGCGGATGAGCTTACCTCATTCCCGTATTATGATTCATCAACCCCTAGGTGGTGCCCAAGGACAGGCTACTGATATTGAAATTCAAGCCAAAGAAATCCTCTACCACAAACAGCAGCTTAATAAATTGTTGGCACAACACACTAATCAACCCCTTGAGCGCATTGAGGAAGATACAGAGCGTGATTTTTTCATGTCAGCAAAGGAAGCTAAAGACTACGGTTTAATTGATCAGGTGATTGACCGACGTCCTTCGGCAACCAGAACTCCCGTTAGTGTCGCCTAAGGGACTTCTGGAGATGAAGGAGCTGGGGGAGATAGGGGAGCACAATCAGAATGCCTAACACCTAAGACCTACCCTAATCCTTATCTTCCGATGTCGGTTGCGATTCCAGATACTTGAGGAAGTCCAGTAATTCCTCATCTGTTAGTAGCTGGCGCGATCGCTTACCGTAAGTTTGCAGTAGATAATCCTTTCCCTGTTGATTAGTCCAGCCTAAACGCTTGACTTCCACAGTAGTTCTGGCAATGACATCAGACATATCAATGGGAGGGGAGGTAGGGGATACCTCACCGTTATCTGTCTCCAGTTCACTCTGGAAGTAAGACTTGGCTGGCAAGTCATTTAGTTGACTTGGGGACATTTCTTCCTCGAGCTTCAGCGGGATTGACTCTTCCTCTGAACTTTGAGCCTCAGTTGAGGAAAATTCAGAGGGAAGAGGCTTCTCATCTGTTACCAGAGGCGTCTTTGGGGCATGATGGTTGATATCCTCGACGCTAGCATCGGCAAAAGATAAACTGCTGGAGTTGTTCAGGCTAGAATCTAGTGGAAACTGAGTTGGTTGAATCTGTTCTTGGCTTGGGGATGGCAACTCTGTGGGAACCTTAGCCATTGGTTGGGGAGGCACTACCACCTCGGTAGAGCAGAGAAGCGGTTCATTGTCTGCAATTACAGTTGCTGTGGTATCAATACCTAAAACTGCTAAAGCTCTACTTCTGGCTTGCTCTTCTGCTAGTTCAACAGTTTGTGCAGCAGCCAAACCTGTTACTAAGGTTTTGCCCTCAACTTGAACCAAACAGCGTACAATGTACTGACCATGCTCAATTGCTGATAGTTCGGTGATCAGGCTACCTTGGGGATAATGAACTCGAAACTGAGTAAACATAGACTTTTCAATGCATTGCCACAGTGGTGCTACTTGGTACTTTGTCTATTGGAAGCACATCTGTTGAAATCAAGTATATCTGCTATTTTCGTGAAAGGATTTTGTAAACGGACAATTAGAGCTTAAAATAGTTATAATATTGCCCATTGCTACAAAAACGGTAACCAGTGAGCAGTCAGTAGTAACCAATTTAGTTACTAACCAGTGTTTGGTTAAGATGCCCATCCCCTTGGAAAGAATAAAGCACAAACAATTTTCTCTTGCTTGTTTTAACTTTCCGCGTGGGAAGTCCCGCCCTGTAATTGCAAGATTAAGCGCCGGGATGAAAGCGTGGTAAGGGTTTGTGGTAAGATGCAAATTATGTTGGGACTCCAACACCAAACGCGATAACCAAGCGTAAAGAAAAATTAGCCTGTGGAAAGCGGGTGTCTGTCTGTGGAGGCTGTGTAAGACCAAGCTGTACTGTCTACAACGAGGCAACGGCGGATAAAGCTCCGAACCCCAAAATAATCTTTGATTTGATGTTGGGTACTTCACGTTCATCTCCTGAGCACCGAATAATTAACTGGTAACTGATAACTGGTAACTGTTGAGTCTAATCGATTGTCCTTGCCGTAAAGCGAATCAGGACGAAGAGCGGCAAAAACCCATAGAAGGCAGTGTGTTAAAGTACGTATCTGTTGGCAATATACTGGGTGGAGTAACCACTCTTAAGCTGGTCTCGGTTGCATCTCAAGCTGTAGCTTTATCCTGCGTATTTGTTTGGTGATAGCTGTACTCTTGAGAGGGAATCCTACTGGAAAAGAGGATTTCTTGTTAATTATGCCATTGCTAGTGAAACACTTTTCCAATTCAGCACTTTCTCAAGCACTAGGCAAATCTCACTGAACAAGTTATCCAACACTCGCAGAGTGGATTGATGCTCAGTATTGTATTGGAAGACCACGGATACCGTTCTTCAATGTGGGTATTATTACCTGATTTAAAAAGGCAATAGGCAATAGGTACTCTTGCAAGAGTAGGAGCGAATGATAACTCGCCTCTACAGTAAGAGGATTTCAACCTCTCCCAAATCCCTTTCTTCTTCAAAGGAGAGGTTTCAGATTAAGGGAAAAGAATAATAAAACTCTTCCCTTTTATCTTCAAAGGCTATTTATTGCCTTTGGAGAGAACTTTGCTAACAGAGCAAGAAGAAAAAAACCACGATCAGACAAAATAAGGATTGTTGGATGGAATTCTCAGTCGCTGCATTACTTGCCAATTTTACAGATGACAAATTAATAGCTCCCAAAGTTTTGGAAAAAAAACTCGATTACCAAGATGAGGAAAGTATCACAAGACTCCAGATTGCCTTGGATGCCTTGGAAAAAATGGGTATTTTGATCAAAGATCGGGGTAGGTATCGACGAGTTTACGAAGAAGATGTAGTTGAAGCCAAACTACGATGCTCAAGTAAAGGATTTTGCTTTGCGATCCAAGAAATAGAGGGAGCCGATGATATTTACATCCGGGAGAGCCATCTGAGTACAGCTTGGAATGGCGATCACGTCTTGGTTAAAATTACCAAAGAAGGTAGCCGACGCCGTAGTCCTGAAGGACAGGTGCAGTTAATTCTGGAGCGAGTTAATCCCTCAGTGCTAGCACGAGTCAGAAAAGCTGAAAAAGGCTATCGAGCAGTTCCTCTTGATGATCGACTCCTCTTTGAACTAAATCTCCAAGCCAATGGCATACCCTTAGAAGAGGCAGTTGAACATCTGGTTCATGTAGAAGTGGTACGCTACCCCTTAGGACAAAGCCCTCCCGTCGGTCAAGTAGCACGCATCCTAGGTAGTGACGCAGAAGACGCTGCTGATACCGATATCGTCTGTTGTAAACACGATCTGCGCACCAATTTCCCCGATGAGGTACTGTTGGCGGCAGACAGCTTACCCAAACAGGTTCGCAAGACAGATTTAAAAAAACGCCTTGATTTGCGCAACCTCTTATGTGTAACGATTGAAGGTGATTCCCAAAATTACCAAAATCCAGTTATTGGCAACGCCTTTACCTTGAAAAGCCTTGGAGAAGGACAGTGGCAGTTAGGAGTCCACATTGCTGATGTTGCTAGTTGGTTTCCTCCTGATTCTCCATTGGAGCGAGAAGCAAGATTACGAGGTACAGCTGTTTACCTAGGCAACACAGTGCTACCTTTACTACCTGAGCCTGTTGCTCAGCGTTGCTCTCTAGTACCAGATCAAGACCGATTAACTATCTCGGTACTACTCACCCTCAATGACGCTGGTGAACTCCTAGAATTTGAAATTCACCCCTCAGTAATTAAAGTAGACTACCAGTTGAGTTATGAGCAGGTGCAATTCCTTCTAGGAGAACATCAGGAGGCTGAACCAGACTTGGCACCTGTAGTAGAAATGCTCAAGGAACTGTTTTTTACCCTGAGTCCCGCAGTGCGGGCTGTGCGACAGCGACGGGGTTCTTTTGAGCTGAATCTGTCTCAGACTCAATATCCTTATAAGGATGAAGGGAGATTAGGTGCAGTTGTGGTTTCTGCTTCAATTCCGATTCAATCTTTGTTAACGGAATTAGTCATCTTGGCAAACCAAGCGGTGGCATCTCATTTACAAGCTCTATCCTTGCCAGGGATTTACTGCGTACAGTCTGAATCAAATATTGATGAGCTTCAGGACTTAATCAAGTTGGGTAACAATCTTGGGCTAGACTTAGAACTGGAGGAGGAAGAAGAAATTACTCCCCAAGACTATCAAAGGTTTATCCATCTATTTGCCCAATCTACAGCACCTCAAGTGCTGACTTATTTATTGCGCTCAACCTTAAAGCCAATAACTTACAGGTCTAAGCCAGGATTTCACTTTGGTCTTGCCTTGAGAACTGGTTATGTTCATAGCGCTTCACCAATCTGGCGTTATACGGATATCTTTGTGCAGCGGGTACTGAGGTTACTCTTTGAGGAAGGACGCGATCGCCGTTCTACTCGTTCCAAAGATCGGGTAAATCTTAACAGTAGCAGTTGCCACGGCAATGTCAACTGGAATGTTTTACCACCAGAGGTACAGCAAGAGTTAGAAAATCAGTCAAAGGAGTTGATTTCCTACCTTAATGAGCGTGAGAAGCTCGTCATGGATGCTGAGGTCGATTTAGAAGGTTTAAAGAAAGCCGAACAGATGAAAGAACGCACTGGTGATGTCTTTACTGGTCTTATTACTGGTGTTCAATCTTACGGTTTCTTTGTTGAAATTGAAGATCTGCTAGTGGAAGGATTAGTCCACGTTAGCTCTCTCAAAGATGATTGGTATGAGTATCGTTCTCGACATTCGTGTTTGGTTGGTCGTAAAAACCGTACTGCCTATCGACTAGGCGATCACGTAGAAGTCCAGGTCAAAAGTGTCGATTACTACCGTCAACAAATTGACCTGGTAACTGTCAGTGGCGGTAGCACGATTCCTAATGGGGATTTTGAAGAGTGAGTTTGCTGATTATTAGGTTTTAGGTTGTAGGTATTAGGTTTTAGGTGAATGGCACGCTTGATCAACGCAAATGTTTGTAAATTCTTAGGTTGGGGTAAAGGAGAAAGGGAAATAGATATCAGCTCTTAAGTTTACCTAAAACCTAATACCTAACCCTCTAAAACCTACCTACTTAACCAACAAGAAAATTCTGTGTCTTCAACTCACAACTCAAAACTTCCTCTGATTTTAGGCATTACTGGTGCCTCCGGCTTAATTTATGCTGTACGCGCTCTGAAATTTTTGTTAGAAGCTGACTATGCCATTGAGCTAGTTGCCTCAAAATCGACTTATATAGTGTGGCAAGCAGAAAATAATCTGCGGATGCCTCCAGAACCGGAGCAACAGGAGCAATTCTGGCGAGAGCAAGCAGGGGTGTTTTCTGAAGGTAAGCTAATTTGCCATCGGTGGGGAAATGTGGGAGCCACTATTGCTAGTGGCTCCTTCCGCACTTTAGGCATGGTGATCATGCCCTGTAGTATGAGTACGGTGGCAAAAATTGCTACGGGTTTAAGTTCCGACTTACTAGAACGCTCTGCTGATGTTCAACTTAAAGAAGGACGTCAACTGGTGATTGTACCTCGTGAGACGCCTTTTAGCCTGATTCATCTGCGCAACCTCACTACCCTGGCAGAAGCGGGTGTCAGAATTGTTCCAGCTATTCCTGCTTGGTATCACAATCCTCAAACTATTGAAGACTTAGTAGATTTTGTCGTAGCTCGTACTTTAGATCAATTGGATATTGATTGTATTCCAATTAAACGTTGGCAGGGATATTAAGCTTCCTTCTGGCATTAGGGCGCACGTCGTGCTCCCCTACTAGAATATTAAACTGATTATAAGTGGCAAAAGAGCAAATATCAAAGCAGCCCTAACTAGAAATAGAATAAAAGTAAATATAGGTCTAAAACTAGAAACTAAAGAAATAACATAACGATATATTTTTTGAGTCCTAGAAATATTAATTATTTGCTTCTCTAAATTTATACAGGGTATCCAAGTTTTTTGTTCTGAATAGAAACCTGATTGACGAATCGCTTGGTAACCGTTAGCTTGGTAGAACTTTACTGTTGAGAGGGATGAAACAACATAAATAGTTTTATGTCCTCTATCGATCGCGATTTTCTCTGCCACTTCAAGCAGTCGCGTACCTATCCCTTGACGGATAAAATTTGGATGAACATATACGCCAGCAATTTGAGGCTTTTCAATTAGAACACAGACAAATCCAATGATTTCCTTTCTATACTCTGCTACAAACCCTATCTCGTCTTGGGCAAATCTTGCTGATGCTTGACTGCGAACTAGAGACTCAATCTGAGTTGAGTCGTAATTTGATGATAAACTTCTAAGTGAACAAGTTTGCAGTTCTATAATTTTCTTGAAGTCTTTACGCTTTGATGGACGAATTTGAAGATTCATAATTTATAAATAAACCCCGATTGGCACAAGTACCAATCGGAGCATGATAGTCTTTGGAATTTTGTCTCTCTATCTATCTATCCGTCGAAGGAACAAGTTTTACGCAAATAAACATAGCTATGTATTGGGTTGCTCAAAGCAAGTCCTTCAGTAAAGTAATCCCCGATTGGCACGAGTACCAATCGGGGTATGGTAGTCTTTGGAATTTTGTCTCTCTATCTATTTATCCGTCGAAGGAACAAGTTTTACGCATTTCTAGGTGAAAAAGTAGATTCTCAAGGGGTGACAACAAAGCTAAAAAGAAGACAGGGTGTAGGGTGTGGAGTGTGGGGTTTCGCTTACAAGCTCAGCGATCTGGCGCGACACAGCTAATTTTGTGGGTTAGAAACCGGTTGGGGAATGTAGAATTTAGAATGCAGAATATAGAATTTAAGAATGTAGTGCGAGCATCTTGCTCGCTTTTGACCTAAACGCGAGCAAGATGCTCGCACTTACGCGCACGCTACGCGAACACACTACTTTATTCCCCATTGTTGGGTTACGAAGAAAGCTAACCCAACCTACCTAAGAGACTATTTTAGGTGTGTCGCGCCCCTACGATAGGTACAATGTAATTTACATTAAACGCTATAAGATGTTTATTGATTAGTCAATTCCTCAATTTCAGCAATCACCACAGTGATGTTATCTCTACCTCCATTATTCTTAGCCGCTTCAACGAGGGTAATAGCAGCTTGTTTCTCATCTAAACTAGGCTCGAGATAGTTAGCAATTAAAGTATCTGAGAGTTCTTCAGTCAGACCATCACTACACAAAAGTAAGCGGTCTCCAGATTGTACATCTATTGATTGGACATCAACTTGAGGTAAGTCCTTGCGTCCCAGACACTGAGACAAGACATGACGCCAAGGATGAACCCGAGCCTGTTCTGGAGTAATATCACCCGCCTTCATTGCTTTGGCTACCCAAGTGTGGTCTTCTGTAATCTGCTTTAGCTCAGAATTTCTGAAGCGATAGATGCGAGAATCGCCCACATGACCAAACCAACACTGCTTTTTGCGGAACATCACTACAACAGCAGTAGTACCCATATCTGCTCGTTCTGGATGAGCTTCTTGATCTTCAATAATCGCCTCATTAGCTTTATCGAGAGCTTGCTCAAGTAACTCAGTTGAAGGAAGTGGCGAATTCCAGTACTCATGCAAATAAGTCTCAATAGCCTTAGTTGCCAGTTGACTAGCCTCCTGTCCACCGGCATGACCCCCCATCCCGTCGGCAACAATAAAAAAGCTCCCATCCGGGTCAATATAGTAATTGTCCTGGTTTACAGTACGCAGTAAGCCTGGGTCTGTAAGACCAGCGAAGCGACCTTTCATACGTTTATCGTGGCAGCGCTCTGGTGCGCTAGTTGTTTGCTGATATCAAAAACTTTACGTTAGTTAGAGCATTCGATCAAATCGATCAAGCCGTTTGAGTAAGCGAATCAAGGCAAATGCTGCTGCTGCTGCCATCAAAGCAACAACTGCTGCCAGGACTACTTGACCATTAACGAATAGGATAGTAGCTGACAGAGTAAACGCACTCAGCACTAAAGTATAGTTAGTTCCTAACTGTAGACTGCTCATGCGTCGCAGGATTTTGTCTGATTCGATAGACCGCACTCGAACGCGCAGGTCTCCTCGTTCCAACTTATCAATTGTATCTTCAATTCTGCGAGGTAAACTCAAAGCAGTAGTACTAACTTCTACTGCTTGGCGTCCTAGTTCATTGATCAAGTTGTCACGGTTGTTGGGAGTGTTGCTGTTAGTCATAACTTGTAATGCAAAAGGTTGTGCAACCTCCATAAAGTTAAATTCTGGGTCTAATCCCTTACCCACACCTTCTAAAGTAGAAAAGGCTCGCATAACAAAGGTGAAAGTGGCGGGGAAACGAAAAGGTTGATCGTAGGCAATTTCGTAGAGATCATCGCTGATTTGACTTACGGATTGCTCCTCAAAAGGCTTATCCATAAAATAATCCAGCATATACTGCACTGAGCGCCTTACTGGTCCCATATCCCCTACTGGTGCCAGAGCACCCAATTCAATTAGGGAAGCTACCACTCGATCGCCATCTTTTTGGGCAATGCCAAAGAGCATTTCCATCAGTTGCTCGCGTACATTAGACTTAATCTGTCCCATCATACCGAAATCATAGAAGATTAGGGACCCTTCAGGAGAAACAGCAATGTTCCCAGGATGGGGGTCTGCATGGAAAAAGCCATCATTGAGTAATTGATGTAGGTAAGCCTTGGCCCCAAGATTTGCCAGTAAGGTGCGATTAAGACCAGCAGCTTCTAGGGCTTCATAGTTACTAATTTTAATACCGGGAACATATTCTAGGGTTAGAACCCGTGCTGAAGTATAGCGCCAGTAGATGCGTGGCACCTTTACCCAGTCATAATTGCGGAAATTGCGACGAAATTTATCAGCATTACGACCTTCGTTAAAGTAATCAATTTCTTCCCAAAGAATGCGACAACATTCCTCGTAGATTCCCATCCAATCTCGACCTTTGCCCCAATCAGGATGGTTTTGAAAGTAACGGGCAATACCTTTAAGGATTGCTAAATCAATTTTAAACAGTTGAATTAATCCCGGTCTTTGTACCTTAACAACTACCTCTTCTCCACTAGGTAATTGGGCTTTATGAACTTGTCCTAGACTAGCAGCAGCAAGGGGAATTGGGTCAAAACTACGAAAGAGTTTTGCCACTGACTTACCTACATCTTGTTTGATAATTGCTGCAGCTTGCTCATAACTGAAGGCAGGTACCCTGTCTTGTAGTTTGGCAAGTTCTTCAACATATTCAGTAGGAAATAAATCAGCACGAGTGGAGAAGAGTTGACCAACTTTAATGAAGGTTGGACCTAAATCTAAGAATGTATCTCGAATCCAAACTGCTTGTTTTTTCCGTCGCTCTGAACGCTTGGCATCCGTCATGCCACCCCGGTAACTCCAGGATTTACCTTCAAGCCACAACTTAGTTAACAGGGTTAAAAAGAAAGACCAAATGTCTACAAAGCGGCGATTACGGGAGTAATTTTCCCGGTTCCACCTGTAAGTTTTATCCTTGTGGACTTTACTTCGGTTAAGTGGCATTGACACCAGGTTGTCCCTGTATAGATTGAGATTGACAGAGTTTTTAGAAAGAGCAGACACTCGGGTTACCAAATTAGTTTTTCAAAAAAGCAAGTGAATTAAAACAAGAGAGGATAATTTTTACTTGCCCGTGTAAGGTTTATTTCGACAAAAAAACACAAATTTACTTAACAATGAAAAAGTCTGTCTTTTAGTTGTTAGACAGACTGATCACGGTAGAGTTTTAGCTCATTGCGTATTTGAGCAATTTCCGCTCGAAGTTCATCAATAGTTTCTTGTAAATCGACTGGTTTAGAGGCAGTTGCTCCAGTATTAGGGGTAGTGGTTTGAGGTATTGTCGTTTCCACTTCCATTTCAGCACGAGCTATCACTTGCTCTGTAAATTGCCGCAGTCGCTCCCGCTGTTCGGCATCAAACTTGCCCAATTCACTCAGAGCATTAGTCAAGGTATCTTGTACCTGCTCGTTGATGGCTTGAGCAATCGCTCTGCCAACGAAGAAGGCATGAATTACAGGATCACTCATGAATAAAATTATTTAGTATACGTAACAGATTATAACGTAATTGTTACAAATCCGGCTGCCGCCTACTTTAACAAGGCCGTCGAGATGTAGAATTTTTTACCACCATGAATGAAAATCAATCTCTCCTGACTCCTATTCTCACAGTGACGGTTCTGATACAGGCCAATCACTACGAGGAGGAAAGGATTGCTCCGTATGCAAAATTGTAGAACCTGGTGTATCAGGACCATTAAACCGCAGTGCAAAGCCAAATCCTACTCCTACTGATGCCGCGATCGCACCTGTCATAAGTAGTGCTTTTAGGGGTAATTTTTTAAGGGATAGCTCAAGTACAACTTTTTTGGGTACTTTGGGTTTTCTTAGGGTACGCTTGATTGTTTGTGTACCATATTCGTACTGCTGCCCAGTTTGCTTCTGCGCAGAGGGAGAGGAAAGTAATGTACCTTGGTTAGAATAACTTGACTTCAGTGGTAGGGTATCTTTCTGTCTTAATGTCTCTATCTCTCTGGGTGTCCTTAATTTTTTCGGCAGGGGAATCGAGGCAAGCCAAGCTTCTACAGTTTGGGTTCGTTTTTGGACTGCTAGTTCCAAACCACAACTAATTGCCTGCATAGCTTCTGGACTGATTTTAAGTCTCGATTGTTGAGCATCTGAAGGGAAAAGACAATTGCTGTTTGCTGCTTGCAATACTTTCCTGACTGGTACTGGTAACGGGGGGTGTCCAGTCAACAAACAGTAAAAAGTTGCTGCGAGGGCATAAATATCAGTTGCTTTGGTACGTTGATAATCTGGAGAATACTGTTCCGGGGGCACATACCCAGATGAGAGGAGACTGGCATGAGTTTGCATTGCCCCTGGTGTCAACTCACAGGTAATCCCCAACTCACATAGCACTACACAGTCACTGTCTTGACGCCAAATGATGTTTTGCGGCTTGATGTCTCGGTGTAGTAAGCCAAACTGGTGCAAGTGACTCAGAGCCTCACCAACTTGATGAATATATTTGAGAGCTTGCCTTTCTGGTAGTACCTGAGATTGAATAATTTGCGCCAGAGTCTGCCCTGGTATATATTCCATCACTAGGTACGGACGTTCAGCTTCTTCAAAATAGTCAAGTACCGAAACTAGATGGGGATGCTTACAGTGTCTCAACTTTTGGGCAAACCTGAGAAATTGCTGCTTGAATTGGTCAAAATTTGGATGTTGACACAGACTTTCAGCGAGGGTTTTGAGGACAACTGTTTGACCAGATTTACTGATTGCCCGGTAGGTGAGACTAAAAAAACCTCTACCTAGTTGGGTTTCGAGGATGTATTTGCCTTTATGTATACTAGCGCCTGGTGTCAAGTTCATAAAAATTTACTAACCAGTATCCCATTTATGCTACAGCTTTAGGGTAGTTTTGACACTCCTGGAGACCAAAGACAAGAAGATTCTTGGTTCAACGACTGACCTTACTATTTACCATCCTTACGGCTGATAAAATAACTAATTTCTCTACGTCTAGTAGTATTGGAGTACTCTCTTAGTTACAAATCAACAGGCAATCAGCAACAGTAGAAATAGTACTTTGTATTTATGGCAGATGTGAGTGGCGCATGGTTAGGGACCTACTGGCAGAAGGGATTTCTTACTCGATTTGAAGTATCCTTACTCCAAAGTGGTAATACCCTCAGTGGCAGTATTTTGGATGATAATTATTTGGGGGAAGCTTCACTCAATGGTGAAGTCATTGGACGTCGCATCAGCTTTATCAAACGCTATCTTAGTGGCTCACGACATAGTGTTAATTACACTGGCACAGTATCTGAAGATGAAAATTTTATGCAGGGACAGTGGGTGGTAGACAATTTTGACTCAGGTTCGTGGGAAGCGCATCGCAGTGGCGATAATTTAATGGTGGAGTTACAAACTCGTTTAGCTGAACAAGTACCAATGTCTATTGGGGGAAAATAGGGATTGAAGTGACGTTCTCCCTCTGTTAAAAAAGATATGCAAGATTTATATACATTGCTCAAGAAGCTCAAGAAAGCTCCTTCTATGTATCTGGGACAGCACTCAATTATTTGCTTACAGGCTTTTTTGTCTGGCTATAGCGTAGCCAAGCATCAGTTGAGCACAATCTACGGAACAAGAGCAGGACTTTCGAGAATTTCCTGAATGGATAAGAAAGAGATTCAATATTCAAACTAGCCAATCTTGGGCCAGTATCATTCTGTTTTACTCTGAAGATGAGAGAAACGCATTAGACAAATTTTTTCAACTGTTTGAAAAATTTTTAAGTCGTAATGATTCCCTAGAGATGCTAAGTGAAGATGAATTGGAGTCAGAGCAAAAATTGTTGAGTTAGAATATGGTATTAGCCTCTATTTAAAATACCAAGTACTAACAATTTTCCCTAATTCTCCTACATCCAGATAATCTAAAGCAAAAGCTTTACGTAACAGATTATTGGGGATAAATTCATCATATTTTTGCAATTTTGGTGCTTCTTCTGCTGCCACTAAATCATCTTCAGTCAAGCCTTTGTTACTAAAATCAATAATTTCTTCGTATAATTCTTCGTATCTATCCTCTCCCAACCTGACAATTAGATAGTAAGGGGATTTACCTTTAATACTTCTAATAGCTAGTGACTCCCTCACACAAAAATTAAGAAACCTTTCCAAAGTGCGGAAAGCAATGGTTCCCATCCAGGGTAAAATACAGTAGGTTTTACCTCCCAAGGGTAAGATGTTCTGACTTGCTAATCCTTCAAAACGAGCTAGTTGCCGTGCTACCTGTAGCCGTTCTTTAGCTCGCTTTTGCAAATAGGGATATTGGGTATCTTCTAAAAGAACTTGGCGCATTCGGGACAGAATTTTAGTATGAATCGTGGTACTGCCGCCGCGCCAAGAGGTACTACCTACTCCTTCCCCTGGTTTCACATAAACAGTTTTGCTTTTGGTATCAATATCCCAAATTTCCCAAGTTCTTCCTGCTAAGGCAAACCTATTACTGGTAGGGGGAGGCATAACAATCGTACCAATTTCAGTCGATTCATCCCGGACCTTATATTCTATATTGTCGGCAAAGACAGCATAAAAGCGGAAGTTGCGGACTAGTTTTTCCCCAGTAACACCAACAATTAATTGCCCTTTTTCTGTCAGTTGGATCTGGTCGAGATCAATGAGATAACGTAGTAATTGTCGAAAATCTGCTGGGGAGATGGCGGCAAAACTAGGTAGGGTTAACACTTGTTGCGCAAGGGCAGCGGCAGAAAGTTCTCCCATTGATGCCAGAGTGCTCATTGTCTGGTGATATAACAGACTCAAGGGATACTTTTGTTGGTGTATTGGTTCAATCCAGCGTTCTTCTAAATAAAGTTGGATAATGGCAATACACTGTAATAGTTGCCAAGGAATTTGTTCTGGTAAGGATGCCTCTTCTGAAAGTTCAGTTTCAGTAGAAACAAACCGCATATCTGCCGGACTACCTCGCCTCCCGGTACGCCCTAAGCGCTGTAAAAAACTGGAGACAGAAAAGGGAGCATTCACCTGAATTACTCGTTCTAACTGTCCAATATCAATGCCTAATTCCAAGGTAACAGTGGCGGCAGTAACAGCAGGAGTAGAGTGACGCATCGCCTCTTCCGCAGCTTCCCGCAATAAAGCAGAAATGCTACCGTGATGGACATGGTAAATATCTGGCAAGCCTTCTGCTTGGGCAATTTGTCGTAGGTTAGCGATGACAGCTTCTGTTTCGGTACGATTATTGGCGAAGATGAGGCACTTGCGGAATTTAGTTTGATTAAATATGTACAGATAGAAAGAATTAACGTTATAATTAAGGCTCCCCCTTATCCCCTGAAGAGCCCCCCTTTGTCCCCCCTTATCGAAGGGGGGCTCTTCTTTTGGCAGGGAAAAATGCTCTACAGCTAACTGGACTTTCCTTTGTCCTGACTGAATTTCTGGGGTGATGACTCGTCTATCGTTACGGGAACATAACCATGCCTCAGCTTGGGAGTAGTCCCCTAGAGTGGCAGACAAGCCAATCCGACGGGGTGGACTTTTCACAAATCGGGACAGACGTGCCAACTGACACAGAATCTGGGAACCTCTTGGAGAATCCATAAAAGCATGGATTTCATCAATAATCACAAAACGCAGATCCCCAAACAGGCGAGGTAGTTCGCTATATTTGTTGATTAACAGACTCTCCAGAGATTCTGGGGTAATTTGCAGTATTCCTTGGGGATGTTTGAGTAATTGTCGCTTGCGACTGGCAGAAACATCCCCATGCCAAGCAAAAACTCTGATTTCAGCTTCTTTGAGTAAATCGTTAAGTCGTTCAAATTGGTCGTTGATTAGGGCTTTAATTGGACCAATATACAGTACTCCAATAGTGGCTGAGGGGTTTTGGTGCAGTAGAGTCAAAACTGGTAGAAAGGCGGCTTCTGTTTTGCCGGAAGCTGTACCAGCGGCTAGTAAAAGGTGAGAATCAGTATCAAAGATTACTTGACACGCAGCGATTTGTACTTGCCTCAGTTCCGTCCAGCTGTTGTGGTAAATGTATTCCTGAATGAACGGAGCAAGTCTGCTAAAAGGAGATTGGCTCATGTTTTCGGGGTGTGGAGAGCTGAGGAAGCTGGGGAGACAAGGAAGACGGGGGGACACAGAGACAATTCTCTATTCCCCATTCCCAAATGACAAATGACAAACAACTCAATCAATTGACTTCAAGCTTAGTTGAGCTTCCTGAGCAACTTGCTCAATCTCATCATCTGCTAAAGTTTCCAAAGTTGAGTGAGCATCTTCTCCCCCTAATTTACCGAGAGCCTGCGCTACTCGGTAGCGCACTTGCCAGTCTGGATTGGTAGCATAAGGAATCAACAGAGGTACAGCACTTGTATTACCTAATTCCCCCAAGGCACTAATCGCCATAGTTTGTATGAGGCTGTTATCAGAACTCAGAGCAGATAGCAAAAGTTCAAAAGAGCGTGGCTCTCCTAATTCTCCCAAAGTGGCAATAATACTGACTTTAACTAGCCACTCAGGAGTATCTTGATAAAGTTGCTGCAAATCGTCATAAGCTTCTGTAAGCTTGAGTGCTCCCAAAGCGTCTGCTGCTGCTGCTTGGACATCAGGCTCTGAGTCGCTCAAGCGATCGCGTAAAATCTCCAGGGCTAATGCTAAATCCTGAGTACCTAGCATATCCATTTGGCTTACTGCCGCATACCTAACACGAGCATTTCGATCTTTAATCAATGGCTGAACTAACTCAAATGCCACCGATGGTTCCAACTGGCGTAGTTGGTTAAGTCCACTAAGACGCTCGCCATAATCTTGCGAATTCAGCAGTTGTTGAACAGACTCACGAGTAATGGTCATTTGTTATTTGTTATTTGTTGTTTGGGAATTGGGAATTGGGCAATGGTGACAAGTTAAAAGGTGGTGCATTTTGTCAACTCCCAGATATGGTGTTTGGGGCTAAAAAAACCCTATATATGGAATTGGACTTTGGACAAAAAAATCTATATTCTTCATTCTCCATTCTCCATTCTCCATTCCCTTGACAACGACGATTTTGCCTTAACTTGTCACCAATGGGAATTGGGAATTGGGAATTATTAACAAGGGAAGAAAGGTTTTACTCCCTCAGCTCCGTGTCTCCGCGTCTCCGCGTCTCCCCATCCCCTACCTCCTTCATTGCTTATCAAACTTAGCTGCCATAGCTCGTACAATATCTCCAGGGGTGAGAATGCCTATTACCTTGCCAGAATCATCCACTACTGGCAGACGACGGATTGATTTTTCTTGCATCAACTTGGCAGCTTTCCGTAAGGGTTGATCTGGTTTGATAGTGCTAGGATCATCACTCATCACATCTCTAACTGTTTGTCCCAGAGCTTTGTGGAGTTCTTTATCGTAACGGGCTGGATTTTCTAGGTAAATAACGCTATCCAGAAACATGATGTAGACTGGTGGCTCTACTCCCGTCTCCTGCCAAAGCAAGTCGGTTTCTGAAATAACACCCACCAAGTTACCTGCTTCATCAACCACTGGTAAACCACTGATGCGGTGTTCAGCAATCAGTTTGATTGCTTCCTTGATTGGTGTCTGGGGTTCCACCATAATGGGGTTCCTAGTCATGACTTCGGCAACAGTTTGGGACATCCTCAGTTTTTTATCTGCTTACTGGGTAATGGATTCATTTTCACATTCCCTCTGTCCAGAACACTAGCCAAGTCGAAAAACTTTACTCAAAGCAAGGGAAAAGGTTAAAGGTTAATTGAATTTATAATTAAGCCTCTTTCCTTTCCTCCTGTTGTAGAAGCTCTGTCACGAATGAGAAAAATGCTATTAAGTTTATTGCAACTAGCGAGTCCAGGATTACCAATAGGTGCTTATAGCTATTCCGATGGTTTAGAAACGCTGGTTGAGGTTGGAGTGATTAATAACCAGGAAAGCCTGAAGCAATGGCTGGAGCAAGAACTGTGCTATGGAGCGATTCGGCAGGAAGCAGCAGTGATGGTGCGAGCCTATAGAAGCGTGGTTAATGGGGATAAAAGAGGTTTGAGCTACTGGAATGCTTGGACAACAGCTGCTTGTGCAACCAAAGAATTGCGATCGCAAAGTTGGCAGATGGGTAACTCTTTGCTAAAACTACTGCTAGATGTGCAGCATCCACAAAAAACGTCCTTGCTGATTTCTATAGAAGATTTGGCAGCAGCTGTAGGTACATCCTGTAATTATGCGATCGCTTTTGGTATTGCTGCTGCTTACTGGCAAATTACTCTGTTGGAAGCTACTTTAGGTTACTTACACAGCTGGGCATCTAATCTAATTACAGCAGGAGTAAAGCTGATTCCCTTGGGACAAACGGTAGGGCAACAGCTACTACTCAATCTCCATCCTAATTTGGGTAGTGCCGCTGAGGAAATCTTAAATTTAGAAGACGATGCTCTATCTAGTTGCGGTTGGGGTAGAGCACTTGCCAGTATGGCTCATGAAACCCAGTACACTCGCTTGTTTCGTAGCTGATTGATTCGTAAATTAGCTAACGCTACAATTCCTCAATTTCTTTTCTAGTCAGTCTGGTTGCTTCTGCGATTGTCTCAAGATCTATTCCTTTGTGTTTGAATGTTCTGGCTATGTTAATCTTTTCCTGCTGTTTACCTTGCTCTATGCCCTCTTCTAAACCCTCTAATCTTCCCTCTGAGCGGGAACTTTCTATGATACTAATTTCATAGCGCCTATTTTCCATAAATCTCAAGTAATTTGCCCTTTCTTCTTCACTCAAGCTATCTACCAGTAAATTTGCCTTCGCTTCTGCTAAGCCCTGGGCTGTAAATTCCTCTTTAATCACATAATACTCGGGGAAAATCTCAGATACTGCTTGGATATTAAACAATTTCTGCTGTTTGAGTGATGGCCCTAAAGTATCTTCTAAGTGAAGTCCACGAAAATCTAATTTACCTTGATAAATATAATCACTCCCCTGTCCTAGAGAAAAGTAAACGACATTCACTGAATAGACTTTTTTTACTTTACTGTAAGGCTCTCCTTTTTCCAGGAAGTCAGTAATTAATTTCGCTGTGCCGTAGAGCATCCGATGAAAATAATCTTGCTCTGTATTGTTTTGTACTTCAACAAGAATTAATTCACCCTGGTCATTTTCTGCCAGAATATCGACTCGATTGAGTTTATCATCCTCTTCTTGTTGATTGCTCTCACTTTCGAGTATCGATTGTATCTTGATTTGTTTTCCCAATAACTCGCTGAGGAAACCTGCCAAAACTACATAATTAGCTTTGTTTCTCAGTAATTTTTTAATTGCCCAATCAAATCGGATGTGTGTTTGGGGCATAACGGCATCGCTGGAACTGTCTACTTAATATATTTTAAGCTCATCCCAATACCTAAAAAGGTGATTCTGCTGGACCATCATAGCCACAAACTCCCATTCGAGGGGAATTAACGAGGAGAATTGGTTCATCGTAACTGTCGTGTGGGTGCGTCTGAGCGTGTTCCTCACATAAAGTACTCCATTCCTCTTCTTCAATTAGGCATTCAATACACAAATAGGTTGCTGGTTCCCCACACTCAATACACTGCTCCTCTGGCATATTATTGCGTGCCATAAGTACAATCGGGCGTGACGTTCATTGGTTTACCCTCTCGTGTATCTACTAGCTTCACCAAAGTTTCAGATGATGTGCCAAAATCGTAGATATGGTTGAGTTCCTTAAGCCTATTTATCTGCTTCTTGAGATGCATTTAAATTGGTTAGTATTAATCTTCATAAATCTTTGTTTACTTCCTCAATCGATACCTGTTTCATGATTTTAGTCTCCCATCGCTGGCTCTAAGTTGTCCAATACCTTCTTCCGCTTCAGGAGAAAAAATGATATCGTATTTCACTCTGACTATACTAAATAAGTTGCCAATAGATATTGTCGTAACATATTATTCAATTCAATGAGTGCTTTTCGTGTAGGCATTGCTGGTCCTGTGGGTTCGGGGAAAACAGCTCTGTTAGATGCTTTGTGTAAGGCAATGCGTGTCTCTTATCCGATTGCCGTAGTTACTAATGATATATATACTCAGGAAGATGCCCAGTTTTTGGTCAGGAGTCAAGCACTAGAGAGCGATCGCATTTTAGGTGTGGAAACTGGGGGTTGTCCCCATACGGCAATTCGAGAGGATGCTTCAATAAATTTAGCTGCGATCGCGCAACTTGAACAACAGTTTACTGACTTGGATTTGGTATTCCTCGAAAGTGGTGGGGATAACCTAGCTGCAACCTTCAGTCCAGAATTGGTGGATTTGACCATTTATGTCATAGATGTTGCCGCTGGTGATAAGATTCCCCGGAAAGGAGGACCAGGCATCACCAAATCTGATTTACTGGTGATTAATAAAATTGATCTTGCTCCCCTAGTAGGTGCTGACTTAGGAGTCATGGAGCGGGACACCAAAAAGATGCGAGGGGACAAACCCTTCGTGTTTACTAATTTGAAAACTCAGGAGGGACTGGCAACGGTGATTGACTTTATCAAACTATACATGGGTGAAACTTAGATACCTAGTACCGCTGCGCGGAATTAAGAATTAAGAATGCTGATAGAGTAAGGATTCTATCGATCTCAAACTGGTTGGTTATTTCCGCCGCGCAGCGATACTAACAGCTTGTTAGTCAAACTACATCAAGGTTCTATTTGACAAAAGTCTGAAGCTACACCTCCTAGAGGTAAGTTGTCTATTTCACATAGCTCAACTTGACAGTGAAGATTGTGATGATTTTGTTCATTTGTATTAGTGTAATCGCAGGTGTAAGCCCCTAAAGGTTCCCCTAGCTGATTAAATACTCTGATATTGTAACGATAATCTTGGTTGTACTCCCTAGCAATAGTTCCCATTTTGTTGACAAATTGATAGTGTCCAAAGTAGTCTTGGATACTCCAAAATTGGGGTCTGACTACGAGATCTATTCGGCGTTCATTCAGGTAAGCAATCCAGGTATCAAGTAGCTTGCCACCAAATTGTTTATCTGCCCACCATAAGCTAGGTATGGTTATCTCCTCTTGAGAAAGGGTATCAGCGGTTATTATAGAACCGTCAGTTGAAGGGTTCTGTTGCTCTAACAAATTGAGATTCAATGGTTCAGCAGAAGGCTGCAACCTTACATTGTGAGCTAGCGCTTCCCTCGGCGTCAAAATGCTCAGAAAACTCCCACTAATAGCAATTAGCAGAAGTGATACTAGTTGTTTGTTGTTGGTCATTGGTCATTTGTTGTTTGTTGCTTGGGAATTGAGTATTACACCTAGGAAGTCTACTCAAGATTTTCTGCTCTCTGGAGTTTAGACTAGTTAGGAGTGCAAAACTCCAAAGCCTGACAATGCGATTGCTTTCAGCTGGTGCTCAGCTTTGAGCACAAATCCTGCATTCGACGCTATCGCCACTGGGAAACGCTACGCGCTTATTGTGCGGGTTGAAGCTGCTCCCCACCAAACACTGTAGTGAGATGGCAAGATACAGTAGTGGCGCGGCAAGCTTAAAATTGTGGGTAAATGGGTTTGCTTGTATATCTAAAAATTTTTACCCCTAGTTTTAAGCTTGCCAAGGTAGTAGGGAGGGCAAAAAAACCTCCGCTGCGCCGCCCAATCTTTCCCAGTTGTAGGCTATAGTCTTATCCGTTACAAATATTCATAAAAACACAAAAATAAAAAGGGAGAAAATTTCAAAAATTACAAAATTCAAGTAACTCCCTCAGATGAATAATAGCATAAGTCAACTCCAAAAATTCAGAATTAATGCTTACAATTGTCTAGGATTTGCCAAGGATGCCACTTTTGATTTATTGGATGCAATTTTAACAATAACAAATTCCCATTCTTTAGCCGATTTCTCTCTTTCTCCTTTCTTTAGACGCCAATGGCCTTCAGTCTATGAAAGTCTCCAGGATTGTCGCCCAAATGCCAACAAGTTAATGGAGTTATATCTTCAACAAATACCTGGCGATGAGACAGTCGATATTGAAGCCGATTGCTTAATCATAATTCGCTCAAATTGCTGCTTATGGGCAGAGCCGGTAAAATCTAGTGTATAGTCAACATAGACTTATGCAGTGCCTAAAAAATGTAGTTACGTCTAATGTGGATTAAATTAAGTCCTGTGATATCAAAGCTTTCGTAATATAACTTAGCTTGAACAGCGAACATTGTCATTTTAACGAGATTGCGTGCTTTGAACATATAATTTACATCAAGCGTAAATTCTAACTTCTAAATTTCCTTCTAGGAATCACATGTCTCATGCCACCTTTAGCACCAACTGCATCACCTTGGTAACGAGGGATAATATGAATGTTTGTGTGCATCATCTTCTGACCAGCATCTTTATTGATGTTGATGCCAATATTAAACCCATCAGGATGAAATTCTTCACTTAAAAATTGTTGTACTTTGTTTACCATAAACCAGCAGGCAGATTGCTCCTTAAACGGCAGCTCAAAATAGTTAGCAACATGACGTTTAGGTATAACCAGTACATGACCTCGACTCAGGGGATAACCGTCAAACATAGCATAGGCTGTTGCTGACTCGGTTAGTAAAGTTAGTTTTTTGTGAGGATTGCAGAAAATACAGCTATTAGCTACATTTCTTTGAAAATTATAATGAATATACTCGTAAATCTCGCAATAATTATCTAGATAAACTGATTTAAATGGCAGTTTAACGATACATTGATAGGTAGGCTTTTTGTGAACGTAGTGTTCTCGAAATCCTTCTCTTTTTATATCTCTTCTAACTGCATAATAGGCTTTACCTCCTGGCTTTAATAAATGGGCAACTTCCATCAGGACATTAGCTTGTTCTTCAGGAAATAAAACATTTAAAACATACAAACAAATTATTGTATCGAATTTATCACTAGGATATTGGGGTGCATAATAAGGATCATAACCAGTAATTTCAAAGCCTTTTTTGTGCAATAACTTAACATCATTGCCTAAGCCACAACCAAAATCTAATACCTGGCCTTTAATCAGGTTTTTCTCTAATAAAAGTTTGGCAGGAAAGGAGAGATATGTTCTTTCCATTGCCGTGAAGTGGCTAAACTTATTGGTTTGTTTTTGCATGGAAACATAAATCTTCTCAGTTTTTTAATAAATTAATAAATAAAGGTGCGTTACACTGTGTTAACGCACCGTACAAGATTCAGTAGAGTTTCTTAGGAAATTACTAAACCCAACGTCCTACTACTACTCGCACCGTACCATCTGCTAAAGTTTCTTCCTCTTCGACATCAAAACCTTGCTCCTGCACCGTTGCCATTAGGGTTTTGTGAGCATAATTGTGGTTGATGGCATTAACGAATTTTTGTTGGTTAATTTTCGCTCCCCAAAAATCTGCCACTAGTTCATAATTTTCCTGTGTTCGGCGAAATCCTAAATCATAGCCATTCTTTTGCCGAATCACATATTCAGCTTCAGTTGTGTTGCCCCGATATCCTCGCACTTTAGTATTGCACTCTACCTGATAACCCAACTCCTGCAATACCTGATGGAGAATTTCGCCGTTTTTAATTTTAACTTTGATGGTTGTGAAGTGAGACATAGCAGTATTAAGTAAGGGAACAGGGAACAGGGAATAGGGAACAGGGAATAGGAAGCTTCGGAAGAGGATTTGAAAAAAGTTTCTTCCAATCGTAGGGGGTGGCAATCACCGCCAGTTGAGGTGCCCTCAAGAAACAGGCCCCCAGTAAAATACAATTATATTCTAGCGATCTCTAGTTCCACGACAAGCTCTAGCGGCAAATTATCTTTAACGGCAATTCCCAATGAGTCGAACCTACAAAGCCACTGGAATCAATCTTAAAAGTATGCCTTTGGGTGAGGCAGACAGATTAGTAACAATTTTGACGAGGGAATATGGTTTGATTAGGGCAGTAGCACCAGGAGCACGTAAGCAAAAGTCGAAATTGGGAGGGAGAATAGGCTTATTTGTCGTCAATCAGCTACTGTTGGCAAAAGGGCGATCGCTTGACAAAGTTACTCAAGCAGAAACTTTAGAATCTTATCCAGGACTGAGTAAAGATTTAGGCAAACTAGCTGCAAGTCAGTACTTGGCAGAATTAGTTCTCTATCATGCCTTGAGTGATCAGTCCCAAGAGGAGTTGTTTGAGCTACTTAACGAACATCTGCGTCGTTTAGAGCACTTACCAAATATTATTGGTAACCAATCCCAGATTTCCTCAGTACTAGCACAATTGTCCCACGGTATCTTTCACTTGCTAGCTCTAGCAGGGATTGCTCCTCAAATTCAAATTTGTTGTGTTACTCAGCAATCCCTTAATCCTGATTTTACGGATCCTAATTGGCGGGTTGGTTTTAGTTTAGATGCGGGTGGTACAGTCAGCTTAGCAGGCAATCAGTCAGGAGTAGTTCGATTGCCCAGTTCAGATGTTGCCAGGAGAGGGATTGTGGCTCAGACAACAGGTAACTATCGTACTAATGAGAATCAGCCTCCACCAAGACTCAATAGTAAGCTAGATGCCATAGAATTGACCCTGCTCCAACAACTAGCAGCACCAGAGTTACCTCCTTTAACTCAGGTATTCCGCAACCAGGCACCAGATAGATTGAGTGTTGATTCAGTAAACTTAGTCTGGGTTAAAGTAGAACGTCTCTTACGAGAATATACTCAATATCACTTCGGTCGCTCAATTCGCTCAGCAGCTCTCTTGGATGCCTTGTCTATGCCTGAGGGAGTAGGGGAGATAAGTAGACGCGGAGACGCGGAGACACGGAGACGCGGAGAAATGGGTGTGTGAAAAAATGTCTGGAACACCACACCCCACACCCCACACCCTACACCCCATACCCTGCCTACTTTGTAATTGGCTTTTCACCCCGTGAGCAGTTGTTGATGGGTCTATAAATCTGTAATATTTGTACATATATATTTTAATTTTTTAAACTAAGCGCCAACTTAATCTGGATTCATCAATTGAAGAGAGAGAATGCGATTATCTGATTCTGAACCAACAACCCATGATCCACCAGAACAACAGGCATTCGATTGGGGACAGACAAGCTTGTCTAGAGTCGAAGAACTCACAGCCAAGGAGTTCAAGGATTTACCAGCAGATGCCGATGGAGCCTTGGCTAAACCCTTAAGAAAAGGATTTGTGCCAGTGCTGAAAAACCGTAACTTCTTAGCACTGTGGAGTGGTCAAGTATTTTCCCAACTAGCAGATAAGATCTACCTAGTGCTAATGATTGCTCTGATCACCAGTCATTTTCAAGCAGCTAATCAAACAATTAGTGGCTGGGTATCGGCAATTATGATTGCTTTCACCATTCCTGCTGTCTTGTTTGGTTCACTGGCAGGTGTTTTTGTGGATCGATGGTCCAAAAAAAGGGTGCTCGTGGCTACCAATCTGCTGCGTGGTGTCTTGGTTTTAGCAATTCCCGCACTTCTGTGGCTTACTAGAGATTGGACACCTATCTACAATTTGCCAGTAGGTTTCTATGCTCTGTTGGGGGTCACTTTTTTGGTATCTACCCTGACACAGTTTTTTGCTCCAGCAGAGCAGGCGACGATTCCCCTCATTGTCAAGCATCGCAACTTGCTCCCAGCTAACTCTCTGTACACCACTACGATGATGGCATCGTTAATCATTGGCTTTGCCGTAGGGGAGCCTCTGTTAGGAATGACAGATGCCTTGATATCTAGACTAGGTTTGAATTTTGGCAAAGAGCTGCTGGTCGGAAGCTCTTATATCATCGCGGGAATATTACTGCTGCTGCTCAAAACTGGTGAGAAGAAATATATCCCTAATAGGGAAACACCTCATGTCTTTTCCGATATTTGGGATGGACTGCAATATCTTAAACAAAATCGGCGTGTTCGCAACGCCTTGATTCAACTGGTTATCTTGTTTTCTGTCTTTGCTGCTTTGGCAGTTCTCGCCGTGCGTCTAGCGGAAATTATACCGGTCATCAAGGCGTCACAGTTTGGCTTTTTACTAGCTGCTGGTGGTATCGGTATGGCTGGTGGTGCGGCAATCTTGGGACACTGGGGTCAACGATTTTCCCATACCAAACTGAGTTTATTTGGTTCTGCGGGTATGGCAGGGACATTGGTGGGTATGGCACTGTTTACTCATAGCCTCTGGCTGAGTTTAGTGATGACGATACTTTTAGGCAGTTTTGCTGCTTTAGTTGGTATTCCCATGCAAACTACCATCCAAGGAGAAACCCCAGAAGAGATGCGGGGTAAAGTCTTTGGCTTACAAAACAATGCTATCAATATTGCTCTGAGCTTACCTCTTGCCTTGGCAGGGGTTGCAGAAACCATGTTTGGGTTGCACTCAGTATTTTTAGGTTTATCAGTAATTGCGATTATTGGAGGTATATTAAACTGGTATATTTCCGGTACAGGAGTAAAAATATCAACCAACCCTGACAAATAGTAAGTTGATATTCAATCTGAATGCATATTGCTTGGCTAGGAAAAAAATCACCTTTTTGTGGTAACGTCACTTACGGTAGAGAAGTTACCAATGCTTTGCTGGAAAGGGGCTATGAGGTTAGTTTCCTCCATTTTGCCCAAGAGGAGGCTGACTCGGATAATTGGTGGGGTTGCCAGGAAGTTTCCCTACCTTGCCTCTACAAGTCTCAGATTTACACAATTCCGACTCTAACAGCAAGTAAGGTCTTAACGCGATCGCTCCAACAGCTGAAGCCTGATATTGTACATGCTTCTCTGACTTTATCTCCTTTAGATTTCTTACTACCAGAAATCTGCGAAGAGCTCAATATACCTCTAGTAGCTACCTTCCATCCACCGTTTGATGGGAAGAGACGCAACCTCAAGTCCGGCACCCAACTATTTACCTATCAGCTATATGCGCCTTTCCTAGCGCATTATGACCGGGTAATTGTCTTTTCTCAACTACAGCGAAATTTCCTCGTGCGACTAGGAGTTCCACCAAAGAAGGTTGCTGTGATTCCTAATGGGGTTGATGTCCAAAAATATGCTCCTGGTTCTTCTTATATTAAGTCACAATTAAAGGCTCAACGCCTGTTTGTTTACCAAGGTCGTATTTCCACAGAAAAGAATGTCGAGTCCCTGTTGAGAGCCTGGAAGCAATGCAATCTGGGTAAGCAGAGTAAACTGCTCATTGTTGGTGATGGTCCCCTAACAGCATCTTTAATGCCTTTTTATGGTAAGGAATACGGGATCATTTGGTGGGGATTTGAGGCTGATGAGCAGCGACGCATCGATATTTTGCGCTCTGCTGATGTGTTTATCTTGCCCTCTCTGTTAGAGGGATTATCTCTATCTTTACTCGAAGCAATGGCTTGTGGGGTTGCCTGTGTGGCAACTGATGCAGGTGCAGATGGAGAGGTATTAGAACAAGGAGCCGGTGTCGTTCTCAATACCCATCGGGTGACTGCTCAGCTTCATACCCTCTTACCGGTATTAAATGATCATCGAGAGTGGACAGCTCTACTAGGACAAAAAGCGAGAGCAAGGGTTCTAGAACGCTACACTCTCAGCCGCAATATCACTGGTCTAGAAAAGCTGTATGCTGAGGTTCTACAAATACGGTGTGGACAATTGAGTAACAGTGGCACCAGGATTTTTTAATAAGAGATTTTATGTCAGATCTAAGAAAAAATATTATTCTTTGTTTAAAAAATAATACTAAACCTATTGAACTTTCTCTCTACTTTTGCATTGTTAGGTATAGTTCCCTGACATAATTGTAGGCAATTTACCTTTATCTCTAAGTAACCTAACAATCTTATGATCAGCCCTGTTAAATTCATAAATATTGACACATGGAACATCCCTAAGATGGTTTGCATGAATATAGTCAAGATGATGGTTTTTGGAGACAAATATAGAAATTCGTTGCTCTTTTCTCCTGCTCAACAGCGGCTTAAGGTCGTATGCCTTCTTTTTACAAGCACTAATCTTATATGTATTGGATATATGTTGAGACCACCGTGTATCCAATAATTGTTTTCTAAGATTTGGACATATGAATGTTTGTGGGGCAAATGCGATAGCATCGCCTTGCTTCGTTAGGCTAGCAAAGAGTATAGCAGCGTAACCACCCATTGAGTTTCCAACAAAATATACTTTCGTTGGATTGATCTTACTAATTTCTTTCTGAATGAATTTTGTTGTTGTATCGATATCGTTGCTTATACCTTGTAGACCACAGTGATACCAACATTGACTCAAATCCCTTAAGAAAATCTTATTTTCATTCAAAATTTTAGAGGCGTTGTAAAACTCAAATGGGGGCATTCCAATTATTGACTTCATGCCACCAAAGAAAAAGTATAGTTTTTCTGATTCTGGTGATAACAATCTTTCAACCGATGGAGTATTACTCATGCTACTTAATATTACATCCATGAATTTCAGCTTTTGGGTTCCATACCCAGTGCAGTGGAGAGTAAGATCGGATAGGGTCGATAGTAACCAAATGCTTTCAACAGCGAGTCTATTGAGCTTTCCTCCGCACGGCGACAAAAGTTGAGCTCTGCCTCAATATCTGGCAAAACAAGCATTTTGGGCTCGAAGTTTACTCCTACTGATTTCTCAGTCTTTGCTGGCAGTCTCCAGTGAAACCTCAAGGGCATATTAGGGAGTTCCTCGTGTTTGAAACAGATATTATACTAAATCCGGTTATGAAAACCCACTTATACTAAATCCAGCTATGAAAACCCACGCTTAAATTCTGCATAGAGTGTTAGGGGGGTATGGAAACCGGATTTAGTATTA
>JGI12316J15309_10010392_pt1 | contig 59147 bp, 52 predicted proteins | sample MarCyaLeptolynsp_FD_15309 | JGI IMG/M metagenome (IMG submission 15309)
CTTTCGGAAGACGGCAAGGCGGCATTGGGCAAGTTCCTCGCGATCTTCTTTTCGATCTGTTGCATCGGCGGTGCGCTTGGTGGCGGCAACATGTTCCAGGCAAACCAATCCTTTGCACAGATCTCCAGCATCGTACCCTTCTTTGAAGGCAAGGGCTGGCTGTTCGGTCTGATCATGGCGGCAATTGTCGGCGTGGTGATTATCGGCGGTATCAAGTCAATCGCGAAGGTAACCGAAAAAGTCGTACCGGGTATGGCGGTGATCTATGTTGGTGCGGCTTTGATCATCATCATCATGAATGCCGGTCAGATCCCGGCTGCAGTTGACGCGATCATAACCGGCGCGTTTGCTCCAACGGCAGTGGCCGGCGGCATGGTCGGCGCTCTGATCCAGGGCTTCAAGCGTGCCGCATTCTCGAACGAAGCCGGTATCGGTTCCGCGTCGATCGCTCACTCGGCCGTGCAAACCAAGCACCCCGTCACCGAAGGGTATGTCGCTTTGCTTGAGCCCTTCATCGATACAGTGGTGATCTGCACGATGACGTCCCTGGTGATCACAATTACCGGTTCCTGGGTCCCAGACAGCGGCGTAACCGGCATCGCGTTGACCTCCAAGGCGTTCGAATCGAACTTTGCCGGCTTTGGTTATGTGCTTGCCATTGCAGCGGTCCTGTTCGCCTTCTCGACGATGATATCGTGGTCGTATTACGGGTTGAAGGCCTGGACCTATATGTTCGGCGAGGGCAAGGCCAAGGAGATCGTCTTCAAGCTGATCTTCTGTGTGTTTGTCGTCATTGGTTCGTCTATGAGCCTCGGTCCGGTGATCGATTTCTCCGACGCGATGATCTTCGCAATGGCGATCGCCAACATTATCGGCCTTTACATGTTGATGCCGAAAGTCAAACGCCTTCTGGCCGACTATCATGAGAAGCTGTCCAGCGGCGAGATCAAGAAGATAAAGTAAACCGATACGTCAAGTCGGTTCGGCCGAAATGGCCGGACAGGCAAGTTGGAGCCCCGAGAAAAACTCGTTTCTCGGGGCTTTTTTTGTTGGCTATCGTGGCTAACGAAGGTCGGGTTTGATCTGCCAAGGATCAAACGAAAACGATTTGCGCAACAAATACGTGACAGGTCGTAGAGCGGGCAGGGACAAAGATGACAATCGGATTCGATACGGTCGGTGTCTGGCGACCACGGGGCCGCGGTTTCAGTATGGGTGCCGTGCAGCCGAGTGGGCATGTCATCCATCTTACAGGGCAGGTCGCATGGGACGAAAAAGAAGCAATTGTCGGCCTCGGCGACGTTGAGCGGCAAACACGGCAATGTTTCGCCAATATCGAGGCCTTGCTCGCGTCTGTCGGCGGGACCCTTCGCGACATTGTGGCCATTACAACTTATTTTACCGACCGTGCTCAATTGCCGGCCATTCAGCGTGTGCGATCAGAAATATTCCCCAATGCCGCTTCTGCGCCGGTGAGCACATCCGTGATGGTCGCCGGTCTAGGGCATGCGGATTTCCTGGTCGAATTGACTCCGCTCGCCGTCGTGCCCGAAACGCGCTTTGTCAATCCAGCCGATTGACAGGGTTGGGTCCGCCGCGCAATAACTCGTTCATGTTTTCCTCGCGCAACAGCAAACTGAAATCGAAACCGTTCCTGAACCCGGGGATGGTCCGTCGTTTGTTTGCAAGGACGACATAGCGCTCGCAAGAGTGAATTAAAGATCGAAACCCCGGCCGGCTCGGACGGGGTTTTGCGTGTCTGCAAGAGGTCCGTCGGCCGCCAAGCCAAGGACCATAACCATGCCAGACCAGATATCGCACCTCTCGGGCCTTTGGATCCCGATCATCACGCCTTTCGACGCTGGGCGGATTGATATGTCTTCGTTCGAGACGGTGCTCGACCACTATCTCGGCAAGCCAATTGACGGAGTAATCGTCGCCGCCACGACCGGCGAAGGATTGACCCTGGACAAGGTCGAAACTCACGAGCTTGCAAATCTCGCGGCAAAGACAATCCGAGGAAGGATACCGCTGTATCTGGGCCTGTCCGGCAGCAATACTGCAAAACTGGTGCGTTCAGTCAGCCGATCGGCCGTCTGGCCGGTGGATGGCTACCTTGTTTCCTGTCCCTATTATTCACGCCCATCCCAACGCGGTCTGTTGCAGCACTTCACGGCAATTGCCGGGGCAACGGATCGTCCTGTGGCACTTTACAACATTCCTTACCGGACCGGTGTCAATCTGGCGAATGAGACCGTTCTGGCGCTTGCTGACATCCCCAACATAGTCGGATTGAAGGATTGCTGCGCGGATCCGGCGCAGACATTTGATCTTCTGCGGCGCAAGCCCGACACGTTTTCCTTGATGACGGGCGAAGACGCCCAGTATTACAATGCGCTGGCCCACGGTGCCGAGGGCGCAATTCTCGCTTCCGCGCACGTGGAAACCGAAAAATTTGCCGCCGTCCTTCGACTTCTGAAATCCGGCGATCAGCCGGGTTCCCTGGCGACATGGGGCGGCATCGCGGATTTGGCCGGCCTTTTGTTCGCCGAACCGAGCCCGGCAGCGATCAAACATTGGCTGTGGCGCGAGGGGCTGATCGCCAGCCCGGAAGTGCGCCTGCCTATGACCGGAATCAGTGAGGGCCTTGCCGAGCGGGTCGATCAGGTGATGCGCAAACACGGATGTGCCATCGCTGCATGAGCGGCTGTTGCCGGGTGAGAGTGCGGGCGGATCCTGCGGTCCGCCCCTACAGCGGTGCCGTTTCGATTGTCTTATCAGTTGATCTCGACCACCGGACTGTCGGTCGAAACCATCTTGACTGTGCACGACGCACCGCAAAATTCCGCAAGCAGGGCGACCAGATCATCGGCAGCGTCCTGCAGGTCGCCGATGCCCTGTGACTGGATCGTAACCAACGCACGCGCCGTGCCTTTCGTTATCGGGCTGCGTGCGTCCTGGTACCAGTTCCAGCGGCGGCACAATACGTTCGCTCCGGACGCCAGGACGACCTCTCCTGCCTTCGGCGGGTCATTGGCCGCCTCGGCCTGGCCGAGAGGGAAGAACGTATCGGTTGGGCGTGAATAGCGAAAACTGACCTCGTCCCCGATCTTGTCGGCATCGTCGGCGCCGACGGGAAATACGTACTGAAGGGAGACCGCGTTGTAACAATCCACAAAGGTGTTGATCGCAGGCAGCCTGCGCTCGGCGAGAACGTTTTTGACCAGCCGTTCGACCGAACTGCGATAACTGGTCTTTTTGATACCAAAACGCTTGTAGGCGTCCCGCCATGCCGCAATGCCATCGATTTCAGAAAGCGGCGTTTCGGGGAAACGTTGCCTGCAGGCGTTTTCGCGTTCATCTATGAGAGCGTCTAGCCGCGTGTTTCGCTCCGTTTCTATCTGAATGTTTTCAGCAAGAATGATTGCGGCTGTGAAGCCGGAAAAGTCGTTGGCGATGTCTGCGATTGAAATTCGAATTGTATGTTCCTCCGCCACGGCGACGACACAGGCCAATGTCAGCAGGCCTGAGCCAAGCGATTGATTCGACGAACATTAATGCCAAATTGATGCTTAAATAAAGACCAAGTTTCCAAAGTTGTTGACGGCACGTCTTAAGTGCCGGAGACAATTGACCACATCAACCTGCCTGGCAGGAATGCCAGAAATCCGGCCAACCCGAGTCCGCCGACAACAACACCGATCATGGCGGAGCGGTGCGCGGCAACATCGCCGCGCCGGATCGCCAGGATCGACCGCGGCACAGAAACGAGAGTCAGCACGGAAAACAGGTGGATCGGACTCAAGCCAAGCGGGGCATCCGATCGCCCGATCCAGAAGGTAACGATTGCGGTGGTCATCATGCAGGTCACCCAGATCCATCCGAAGATCCGGTGTAGCTTTGTGCCCTTGCGCGATGCCAGAATGAACGCGGTGGCGATCACGGCGACGGCAATGGTCGTCACATGGATCTGAATTGCCGGCGATGTGTTGAGCAGGGGAACTAGGGTCATGTCTGAGGCCTCGATAAATCCGCAGGGAATTCTCTGCGATCTGATTGCGCAGGCCGCCGAGATGCGAGAAAACAGGGCTGTTGCCTATGGGCAATTCGCCAATTCCTGATCCTGCTACGTGAAACAACAGGGCTGCATTTGACGCTTCGTGAGTTGAAAACATGGTTTCCACAGGTCTATCCGCCGGACGGTCGACTCCTGGCGGTATGGTGCGCCGTATCCGTCATCTGTGTGGTGGCCGGGCCGTTTGGAACAGATCAAGTGCCTCTTGTCAGGCGAGCCATATATTGGTTCGGCTCAAACCTGGTGGCGATTGTGATGAGCCTGACGATCATCGGCACCGTCAACCGCGCACCGATTCTGGCGCGACTTCCCGAGGTGATTCGTCTGGCGGCGGGCGCGCTCGTTTTCGCTGCCGCATTTTCGGGCGTCATGACCATTGTCAACATTATGGTTTTTGGTCTTGGGCGGCACTATCCGAACTTTCTTGAACTTTTCTGGACCACCGCGTTGATCGCGATTGCAATAACAATCGTCATTTACACATTCCAGAGCGGGCGGACGTCTGCGCCTTCTTCTGACTCTGTTCCGCGATTCCTGCGCCGATTGAAGCCGGGTCTTGGACATGATCTTGTCCGGCTTGCGATGCAGGATCACTATGTCGAAGTGCATACCGCCAAGGGCCATCAACTGATCCTCATGCGGTTCTCCGACGCTCTTGATGAATTGGATGGAGCAACCGGTTGGCGCCTGCACAGATCGCATTGGGTTGCGGCGGCTGGTATCGCCGACATCAAACGCGTTGACGGCAAAACAATTGTTGTCGCGCGTGATGGGGCTGAACTGCCAGTCAGCCGCACCTATCTGCCGATATTGAGAGACGCCGGTGTCCTCAATCGGTTTCTGGGATAGCAGCGGGCCGATGATCGGAAAATTGCAAATTGATTCCGGTTTTTCGCTGCCAATGCTCATCGCATGGAGCGTCATTTTGTTTGGCATCGAACCCGCGTCTGCTCAACCCCAACTTACAACGGTCGAAAGATCAATCTATGTATCCGGAATTAAGCGGCATTACCTCGAATACAAGCCAAAAACGCTGAAGCCCGGAGCTCCGCTGGTCATCGTGTTGCACGCCGGGCTGCAAAGCATGCGCAAACTGTTTCGCGAACGACGCAGATATACCAGGCGCTGGCTGGCGCTTGCCGATCGAGAGAAATTCCTGTTGCTTGCTCCAAACGGCACCAATCCGGAAACCGGTGAAACCGGCGGCGACATGCAACTCTGGAACGACCTCAGAAACGCTGCCGAAATCGGCAGCTATGAAATAGATGATGTCGCGTTCATCGCCGCGTTGATCGACCGGGCGATCCGCGACAATGGCGTAGATCCGAGGCGGGTTTATGTCACCGGTGCGTCCAACGGTGGCATGATGGTCTATCGGTTGCTGGTTGAACGGCCGGATTTGTTTGCCGCCGGCGCGGCTTTCCTTGCAAACCTTCCCGATGCATCGATACCAAACCCTCGCGATTCAACGGCAATTTTAATAGCCAATGGGACCGGCGACCGACTGGTTCCCTATGCGGGCGGGATGATTGCGCGCCAACGCGGCATGGTCCGGTCTACGGATGCGACAATTGCCTATTGGATGGCAAACAATCGGGCAGATGCCGTAAACAGGACCGAAATCATGCTCGCAGACCGCGACCCAGACGATGGGTGCAGACTGGTGCAGACCATATATCCCGCAAAGATCGGCGGCCGTGAGGTTCACGTCCTGACCATGCGGGGTGGCGGGCACAAAATACCTTCGACCCGAATGCGGAGGAAATCGGGAAGTGTACATCCGATTGTCGGAAGACGGTGTCACGATGCTGAGGGGGCCGATCTCGCCTGGTCGTTTCTGAGACGGCATCGACGCTGAAACGCGTTAGGGTTGTCGATATCGGGATATTCGTTAGTCTGAGGCAAGGAGAGACACAGTGCCCAGACCAAATCCGCATCGTCCCTTTCATCCGAATCCGGCTCAGACGGCGTTAAAACCGGACATATCCGGAAATGCGATCAACGGTGTCGGCGAGGCGGAATTTCGTCGGCCCAGCATGGTCTATTGGGCGCCGGATCCTGATGATATTCCGCATGGGAATCTTCAACGCTGGTTCTATTCCGTCGATCCGGATCATCCCGACATGAAAGCCGCCATGGCTGCCCGCAAGACGATCCAGGCCGTCGAAATACCGGACGTAAACGGGGTGCCGGCTGCGCATACGCCAGGCGATTGGACCGAGGCTCTCCAGGAATTTGTGACAAAGGGGCACTGCGAACGGATCGGCGTCGCCAAAATGCGCACGGAATGGGTGTATGAAGGTTATGAAGTGCCGCAGAGCCGCATTCTGATTGCTGGCGTGCAGCATGATTATGACGCGCTGTCGAGCGCGCCCGAAGTGTCGGCCGGGGCCGAGGTCATTCGCCAGTACGGCCGCGCAGCGGCAGTGGCCAAGCGAATCACGGCTTGGCTGCACCGACAGGGCTGGGCCGCCGAACCGGTGACGGGGCCGATGACTGGGGCGGTGGCGTTGATTCCGCCGGCGATTGCCTGCGGCTTTGGAGAACTCGGCAAACACGGATCCATCATCAATCCGGAATTCGGCGCGTCCTTTCGGCTCGCAGCCGTGCTGACCGACGCACCGTTTGAAGTCACACCGCAACGGACATTCGGGATAGATGACTTCTGTCTCAATTGCCGCGTCTGCGAGGACGCCTGTCCACCGGAGGCCATTCAACCACACAAGCAAACCGTGCGTGGACAGGAGAAATGGTACGTGGATTTCGACAAATGCCTGCCGTTTTTCAACGAGACGCGGGGGTGCGCGATCTGTCTGGCAGTGTGCCCCTGGAGCCGGCCCGGAATTGGGTTGAACCTCGCGGCAAAGCTCGCCCGACGTGCCGAAAGGCAATCGATACCGTGACCTTCGACCGCCGCAGTTATACCTCGGGGGATGGGCATTGGATGCGATGACGCAAATTTTGTCCCGGGCGGCCGGGATCCGCGTGCCAAATCCAGACGTGATGTGGTTAGGGTTTGCCTGGACCGTGGAACCTCGGCTGAACACAGGGGAGAATGCACCGTGGGCGACAAGATTGATCCGGCATTTCTGCACTCGGAGATGACAAGCTGGCGGCGGCACCTGCACGCCAATCCGGAATTCGGATTCGAAGAAAAAAATACGGCTGCATTTGTTGTTGAAAAGCTGCGCGAATTCGGTGTCGAGGACATCGCTGCCGGAATTGGAGGCACCGGAATCGTTGCCACAATCCGTCGCGGAACCGGAAACCGGGCGATCGGTCTTCGCGCGGATATGGACGCGCTCAGGATCGAGGAGGCCGGCGACGTTCCTCACAAATCGACCAATCCGGGCGTCATGCATGCCTGCGGGCACGACGGGCATACGGCCATGCTGTTGGGCGCCGCCAAGGTGTTGGCTTCCGAGGGTGGGTTTGACGGAACCGTTCAACTTATTTTCCAGCCTGCCGAGGAGTGGGGCAGGGGCATGCAGGCCATGCTCGACGATGGGCTTTTGAGCCGTTTTCCCATGGATGAGGCTTATGGTGTCCACAACATGCCAGGGATTCCTGTCGGCCAGTTCGCCACGCGCTCCGGTGCGTTCATGGCCGGCGAAGACAATTTCGAGATCTCGATAAACGGATTGGGCGGCCACGCGGCCTGGCCGCACCAGGGCAATGACGCGCTGGTTGCCGCATGCTCTGTTGTCACAAATCTTCAGACGATTGTTTCCCGCGCCGTCGATCCGTCGAAATTTTCGATTGTGTCCGTCACCGAACTGGTCACCGACGGAACGCGCAATGCCATAGCGGGTTCGGCCCGGATCCTTGGAGATGCCCGCAATTTCGACCCGGCCGTCAGCGAGCGTGTCGAAGCAACGATGCGGCGGATTGCCGAAGGCACCGCGTCAGCGCATGGCTGCTCCGCGGAGATCCATTACACCCGGGAATTTGTGCCGCTTATCAATGCGGCCGATGTCACCGCGGCAGCGGGCGAGGCCGCGTCCGCGGTCGCGGGGGACGAGACCCTTGTGACCATGGATGCCGCGCCGATTGGTGGTTCCGAGGATTTTGCCCGGTTGCTAATACCGGTTCCCGGCAATTTCATGATGATCGGCAACGGGGACAGCGCGCCCCTGCATAATCCGCGTTACGATTTTAATGACGAGATCCTGCCGCAGGGTGTGAATTTCTTCACGGAGATTACCCGGTCGAGGTTGCCGGCAGCCTGAATGTTTGCATGTCCTTGCGGGAGCTGGGTCACACCCGTTCGCAAACGATTGCGCGGACCGGTGTCGGTCCGGAATCCCCTGTCGCGTCGTTCAGGGCTTCGGGGCAGTTCGAAAACACGCACAGGACGTCCATTTCCGCCCGCAGCGTTACGTGATCTCCCGGTTTTGAAAGGCTTTGCCTGATCTCCGCATTGCCGTGCGGGTCGACCGGGACATACATAAAGAAATTGACGTTTGAGACGATATGTTCGGGGCCGATATTGTGCCTCGACAGTTCGCGCTCGAAATTGCGTTGACAGCATTCCTCGTTGACTGCGCCGTACCGAATCCTGTCAACCTCGAAGGAACAGCATCCGAATATCGTATCATGATAACCACAGGTATCCTCGACGATAGTCATCATCGGATTGGCGAGCGACGACCGCAATACGCTTCCTTTTGAAAGAAAGATATTGCGCGGTACCTTGATTGTATTGGCAGCATGATAGCGCTCGGATGGATCATTGGCGCGGTAGCAAAGGAAATCGACCGCCTGCTGGCCCTCAAGATCAATCAACTTGAGAAACTGCCCCTTTTTGACGACGCCGCTCCAGGGTTGCCGCGCGGGTACGATATCATCGGAAAGGATCGTGCCTGAAATTGAAGTGTGGTTGACGATCATATCTTGTCCCTACCGGCTTGAGGCACCTATTGTGGAAAAATAGGTTCGACAATGCTGCATGAAACGGTGCGCCGCCGGATCTTGGTGCCGGCCGGGGCGCCTTGCAAGAACGATGCGAATGCCCGCGACATCATCGGCAATCGGTATCGTAACCACGTTGCGTCCATCATAGGTCTGATTGTGCAAGGGCCGCAGCGCCAGCAATGAAAAACCGAAACCATTTCCGACAGCGCTGCGGACGGACTCGATCGCAGTCGACGAATAGGCAATGTCGGGAGACAAACCGCACTCGGCGAGAATGGATTCGAAATAGGGCCTGCTGCCGGGGCCGTCGAACATCACAAAGGGCACGTCAGCGAGGTCGCCAAGATGCAATTCATCGCGCCCGGCAAGCGCGTGATCTTCGGCAAGAATGATGTGCGGTGTGATGTCCGCGAGAGTTTCGACCTCAAGCAAATCCAGCCCAGGCGCCGTCTCGTAGGTGATCGCCATATCGAGGACGCCATCGCCGACGGCTTCGTTCAACAGGTCCATGGATAATTCGGAAGGCGAAATTCGGATGCCAGGCTCGCGCGTGGTGAATTCATCGATCAGCCGGGCCAGATGGAATTGCGCAATCGTGTGGAAACAGCCCAGACGGATCTCTCCACGGCTTCCCGACTGCAACATGGAAGCTTCCCGCGCGACGCGGTGGGCATGTTCGTCCAATTGCCGGACATGGGCCAGAAACGATCGTCCCTGGGTGGTCAGGTCGAGGCCGCGCGCATGATGCCGGTCGAACAGCGTCAATCCGGTCAACGTTTCGAGTTTGTCCAGCGCCTGGGCGACTGATGGCTGCGATATATTCAAGAACCGCGCAGCCTGACTGATGCCGCCATGTTCACTGACCGCGATAAAATAGGCGCATTGTTTGAGTGTGAATCGAACCATATTTTTCCATCAAAAAAACTAGGATAAACAATTTTTTATAATGTCAGCAATCGGTATATTCTGATGGCTGTCAATAAACTTGTTTCTGGCGCGCGGAGGCCTTGAGATGACCAAGATCCGACCGGTTGAGGAATTGCTGCAAACGGCGCAGCGGCCGTTCGAGGATGCGCTGGCCATGCCGCCGTCCGTCTACACAAGCGAGGAATTCCTTCACGCGGAATTGGCGGATGTTTTCAAACAGGACTGGGTCTGTGTCGGGCGTGCCAGTGCACTGGCAAAGCCCGGAGACTATCTGACATACGAACTCGCCGGTCAGCCGATTCTGGTGATCCGTGACCGTGAGGGTGAGCTCCGGGCCATGTCCAATGTCTGCCTGCATCGCATGTCGACGCTTCTGGAGGGCGCCGGCAATACAAAATCCGTTGTCTGCCCATACCATGCCTGGACCTACAATCTCGACGGGTCTCTGCGTGGCGCGCCGTTCATGAAGGAAACTACCGGCTTCTGCAAGGAGGACTACCGGCTGCCGCAAGTCCGCTGTGAGGTCTGGCTCGGGTGGGTTTACATTACCATGAATGCCGATGCGCCTTCTGTTGCAGGTCATCTTTCAGACCTGGAGACGCTGATCGAGCGTTACGACATGGAGAGCTACATCGAGACATTCCATGAAACCCATGTCTGGGACACGAACTGGAAGGTCCTGGCCGAGAACTTCATGGAAAGTTATCACCTGCCAGTCTGCCATGCAGGCACCGTCGGGCCGCACTCCAAGCTGGAAGAGATGGATTGTCCGCCGGGCCTGCCGGCCTTCAATTATCACTGGATTACCAAGGAGGCCTCGCTTGCGATCGGCAATGCCCATCCGGACAATACAAGGCTTGAAGGAGAATGGCGCAAAACAACCGCTCTGATCGCCATCTATCCCAGCCACCTGATCACGCTGACGCCCGGCTATTTCTGGTACCTGTCGCTGCATCCAAAGGGCGTGGGCCAGGTTCATATCACCTATGGTGGCGGCCTTTCACCGGACTTCATCGACGATCCGCGTGCCGACGAATATATGGCGACGCTGAAAACCCTGCTCGACGATGTCAATGTCGAGGATCGCGGATGCACCGAAAGCGTGTTCCGGGGTCTGCGGGCCGGGCTGGCGCAGCCGGGGCACCTGTCCTACCTGGAGCGGCCAATATACGATTTCACCCAATATCTTGCCAATCGGACCGGTGGGTATCAGCCCGTCCGCGAAGCCGCGGAGTGAAGCCATGTCGGGTATTATCGCTGCAATGGATCGACAATTGCAGGAAATCGCCGCCACCCCGTTGGATAAGGCCGTGTCGTTGCCGGGAGTCTTCTATACATCACAGGCCTATTTTGAACACGAGGTCGAAACTCTGCTGAAGCATCAATGGCATTGTCTCGGGCGCGCCGACGAACTTCCTTCGCCTGGCGATTATTTCACGGCGCACCTGTTCAATGAACCGCTTCTGGTTGTTCGCGGCGATGATGGGGAGATCCGTGTCCTGTCGAACGTCTGCCGTCACCGCGGTATGCCCGTGGCCGAAGGCAGCGGGTCCACGCGGAGGTTTGTATGCTCCTATCATGCGTGGAGCTACAACCGGAACGGCGGTTTGGCCAACGCTCCGCGGATGCGCGACAAGGGGCTCAGGAAATCCGAATGCGGGCTCCCGGAATTTCGCAGCGAGATCTGGAACGGGTTCGTTTATGCCAATCTGGATGACCATGCGCCGGCGCTTGCGCCGGGCTTGGGGACGCTCGACAGCCTCCTGAAAAACTATCGCAGCCAGGACATGCGCTTCGTCTATGTGGCAGAAGAGGTCTGGCGTACGAACTGGAAATGCCTTGTTGAGAATTTCATGGAGAGCTATCACCTGTCGGTGGTGCACCCGGAAACTTTGCACAGCTACACGCCAACGGGACTGAGTCGGAAGTCGCTTGCCGACGAATCCTTCACCTCCTATTGCGCGAACTATCCCGACAACATTCCGTCGCGCGGTGCCGGCGCACCCGGATTGAGCGATGAGGAGCGACAGCGTTCGACTTTGTTCTGTCTTTATCCGACGCAGGTGGCCAGTCAGGCAGCGAGCCTGCTGGTCTCCCTGTCCCTGCATCCGATCGCCGTCGATCAGGTCGGGGTGCGCTGGACCATGTCTGTGCATGGCGACGACTTGACCCAGGATGAGATCGACGATCGCATCAAGCTCTGGACGGAGGTTAATCGCGAGGATCGCGAGAAACTGGAACGCATGCAACGCGCGCTCGGGTCCCGGCACGCGACCTCCGGCCCATTGGCGCCGCCTGACTACGAAGGCACGGTATGGGATTTCTACCAGTTTCTCGCGCGCGGCATGCGGGCGAAGCGGTCCGTGGCCGCATAACCTGGGTGCTTACAGGGCCAACTGGGTCACGAACCCGTCCAGAGAATCCCGGTCGATCCAGCGAACCACGCTGACCACGTCGTGGTCCGGATCAACCCAGATCAGATTCCGGCCGACGCCAAGCGCGAAATAGCTCGAACGTGTCGCGCTCGGAGATTGCGCGCCATTGCGGTTCAGCCACCACAGCAACCCGTAATCCGGATTGAGTGGACAAGGCGTGGTGCAGGATTCGACCCAGCCTTCCGGCAGAATGCGATTGCCCTCCCAGACCCCATCGTTGGCCATCAGCAATCCGACGCGTGCATGGTCCCGTGTTGAGATGAACAGACCGCCGCCCCAGTGCGCGCCTCCGGTGACCGATTGCATGGGGATTCCGTCAATCTCGACGGTGGAATTCTCATAGCCGTGCCATTCCCAGGTTTCCGACGCGCCGATCGGGCGCATCACCTTTTCCCTGAGGATATCAGGGAGCGGACGTCGGAACAGGCGCATGAGGCTATAGGCAAGGACGTTGACCCGGACGTCGTTGTATTCCCAGAAATGCCCGGGTTTGTGCAGATCCCGGTGGGTGCCCTTGAGGGAAGGGGTGTTCGGTGCAACAGTGAGTTGACGGTTGCGGTCGATGCGATCGGCTTTACCCCATAGCGTTCCTTCCCATTCGCTTGTCAGTTGCAGGAGGTGGCGCCACGTGACGGTTGAATTCTGCGGACTGTCAAACAGTTCCTCGACCTTCGTGCCGACCCGCTCATCCAGATCGGCAATCAATCCTTCGCCGACCGCCAGCCCGGCGCAAATGGCAAGGTAGCTCTTGGCAACGGAGAAGGTCATGTCGGTGGCATCGGTCGGTCCCCATTCGGCGACGATCCGGCCTCCGCTCAAAAGAATACCTGACGGGTCTCCGCGCGGTTTGGTCGGGCCGATGATCTCACCATCCGGCATCGGTTCTGAAAAATGCCCGCTTGCCAACGCCCGGCCGATATCCCGGTCCATGGAGGATTCATTGTCGCGCGCAAATCGGATCGCGTTGGCAACGCCGGTTTCGCTCAAACCCGCTTCATTTGCGGAAACGGATTCCCATGCGCCGTCAGCCGGCGGAAAATAACGCTGCATGTGTCGGTACCCTCAATTGCTGTGCATGGCATGGTCGGATTGATCCGATGAATCACATGCACGCTATAGCTTTTCCTGTTCAGACGGAATCGCCTGAACAGAAAATAAATGCTCAAAGGGGTCGACGTGAATTGGCGACGCATAGCGCGCGACGGAGCAGGTAGCCCCGTCATGCAGTCAGATCGCCAGATATTCCTGACGCAGATCCTCATCGTCCAGCACCTCTTTGGCGGTGCCGTCGAAAACAACTTGGCCCATATCGAGTATGATGGCGCGATCCGCAAGGTGCAGTGCCGCGATTGCGTTCTGTTCCACGATCACCGTGGTCATGCCGAGCGACTTGATGTGTTCCAGCGTCTTTTCGATTTCCTGAACGATAACCGGTGCCAGCCCCTCATAGGGTTCGTCAAGCAGCAGGAGCTTGATATCGCGCGCGAGGGTCCGCCCTATGGCCAGCATCTGCTGTTCGCCCCCCGACAGCGTCGTGCCTTCCTGGTTTTTCCGTTCGCCAAGGCGCGGGAACAACTCGTAGATCCGTTCGATCGACCAGCCAACCGGCGGTGCGATCTGAGCCAGTTTCAGATTTTCCTCGACTGTCAGACCCTGAATGATGCGCCGGTCTTCCGGGACAAGCCCAACGCCGGAAACCGAAGCCTCGTGCGATTTCATCTGGTGCAGCGGTTTGTGGTCGAGCCAGATTTCACCATGTCGCAACTGGGGATCGTCCAGCCGGGCAATGGCACGCAGGGTCGAGGTCTTGCCAGCACCGTTGCGGCCGAGAAGCGCGACAATCTCTCCCTCACGGATATCGAAATTCACGCCCTGGACAATGTAGCTTTCGCCGTAATAAGCGTGCAGTTCCCAACAGGAAAAGTAGGCCGGTTGTCCACCCTTCGATACTTTGGGTTTGATGCCCGGAGCCTCACCTGCAAACTGAGCGTCAGTGCTCAGCAGGTTCGCACGATCTTCGCTGTCCATATCTTCGTTCACCAATTTCAATGCGGTCATAGGTGAGCACCTCCCAGATACGCTTCTTGCACCTTGGGATTGCCTTTGATGTTCTCGGGAGCATCTTCCGCGATCACGGTTCCCTGGGCAAGCACGGTTATTTTATCGGCCAGCGAAAACACTACATGCATGTCGTGCTCGATCACGACCATGGTGATGCCGCGCTCAGCTATCCGCTTCAACAGATCGATCGTGTTGTTGGTGTCGGCTCGCGCCATACCCGCGGTCGGTTCGTCGAGAAGAAGCAGTTTCGGGTCCTGAACAAGGCACATTGCGAGCTCAAGACGGCGCTTGTCACCGCGCGACAACTGACCGGCCAGATCGCCGGCCTTGCTCTCAAGGCCGACGTCGGCAAGCATACCGAGAGCCTTTTGTTCGATCGATTGTTCGGTCGAAACCGGGTTCCAGGCATTCATCGTGAAGGCGCCGTCCCGCTTCGCGAAAGCCGGGATCATGACGTTTTCAAGAAGGCTGAGATCGCCGAAGATTTCCGGCGTCTGGAACACCCGCGAAACGCCGGTTTGGTTGATCTGGTGCGGTTTGATGCCGAGCAGTGATTGCCCGTCGAACATGACCGAGCCGGTGTCGGGTTCGAGTCGACCGACAAAGCAGTTCAGCAATGTGGACTTGCCGGCGCCGTTCGGACCGATGATCGCATGAACCGTTCCTTCCTCGACTTCGAGATAGACCTCATTCAGGGCTTTCAGGCCACTGAATCGCTTGTTGACATTCTGGACCGAAAGCAGGGCCATTGCATTCTCCTCCTGATCAATCGGGCTATTCAGCCGGGGCAACGGCGGTTTTTGCCGCGCCACCATCATTGTTGAACTTGCCGCTGATCCATCTCCACAGGCGGTTGAAGCCTTCCATCAGTCCGCCGGGCAGGAAAATCACGATCAGCATGAACAGAACGCCGAGCGTGAGATGCCAGCCTTCGCCGACGAACATGCCGGTTACGCGAACGAACAGGTGCTGGAGCGTTTCCGGAAGGAAGCTGAAGGCCGACATCAGGATGCCTTCGTTGAATGCGGAAAAGATATTTTCGAAATACTTAATCGCACCGGCCCCGATAACCGGACCAAGAAGAGTTCCGGTTCCGCCGAGGATAGTCATCAGTACGACTTCGCCCGATGCCGTCCATTGCATCCGTTCGGCGCCGGCAAGCGGATCGGTCACCGCCATCAGCCCGCCGGCCAGTCCCGCATACATGCCGGAAATAACGAATGCGGCCAAAGCGTAGGGGCGGGTGTTCAGGCCGGTATAGTTCATCCGATTCTGATTGGACTTGACCGCCCGCAGCATCATTCCGAAGGGCGATTTGAAGATGCGCTGGGTAATGTAGAAACAGATGATCAGCATGACACCGCAGAAGTAGAAGCCGGGATAACCGGTCATGTCGATGCCGAACAGGTCTGATGACGGCAGCACGGCTCCGTAATCACGGCCGAACATGACATCAAGGACGCGCGGGTCTGCTTGCCTCAATTGTAATCCGGTTTCCCCATTCGTAATTGGTGTCAGAACCGAATAGGCGAGATTGTAGCTCATCTGCGCGAACGCGAGAGTCAGGATGGAAAAATAGATCCCGGATCGGCGCAGGGAGATAAACCCGATAGCGAGCGCAAATGCGCCCCCCATCAGGGTTGCCAGGATGATTGCGGGGATCGGGTTCATGCTCAGGAGTTTGAATGTCCAGACCGCCGTATAGGATCCGACGCCCAGGAACGCGGCGTGACCGAAGGACAGGTAGCCGGTCAGCCCGAACAGGATGTTGAATCCCATTGCGAATATCCCGAAGATCGCGAATTTCTGCAGGAGATCGGGATAACCCGCCCCGAACGGTTTCATGATGATCGGGCCCGCGAGGACCGCGGCGGCAAAACAGATCAGAAGCAAGAGATCGCTGTTTTTCTTGATGGTCTGTGACATGGCTCAGTTCTCCATCACGCCTTTGCGTCCCATCAGGCCGCGTGGCCTGACGAGCAGGATGACCACGGCGATGAGGTAAATAATGATCTGGTCGATGCCGGGCAGTATGTTTTTGACCTCGTTCATGGAGGCGAAACTCTGCAGGATACCCAACAGGAAGCCGGCGGATACGGCACCGGGCAACGACCCCATTCCTCCGACCACGACGACGACGAAGCTCAGCACCAGGAAGTCCATTCCCATATGATAGTCGGGACTGAGGATCGGCGTGTACATGACGCCGGCAAGCCCGGCGACGATCGCGGCGACGCCAAAGACGATCGTGAAACGACGGTCGATGTCGATACCCAACAGACCGACGGTTTCTCGGTCGGCCATACCGGCGCGCACCACCATGCCGAACGTGGTGAATTGCAGGAACGCGAAGACACAGCCAATCAGCAATGCCGAAAACAGGAAGTAGATCAACCGCCATGCGGGGTACACTACATTGCCGGCTTCCATTCCAATCATGACGCCAAAATCGATCATGCCGCGCGCCGTGTCCGGCGCCGGTTGCGGAATCGGATTGGCTCCGAACTGGGCCTTGATGATTTCCTGAACGACGATCGCCAGTCCGAACGTTACGAGAATCTGTTCGGCATGCGGACGCTTGTAAAAGAATCTGATCAGACCGCGCTCCATCGAAATGCCAATGACGAGCATGATCGGGATTGCGATGAGGATCGAAACCGGCACCGAATAATTGAGCAGCAATGCGCCGAAGTCACCAAACCAGGCTTCGACATAGGTCGTTCTGATCTCAACAGGGGTGCCCCACGCCGTCAGTTTCTCGGGGTCGAGTGCCACCATCTCAAGACTCAGCAGAGCCTTTACGGTAACCGCACAGAAGGCGCCAAGCATGAAAAGGGCTCCGTGCGCGAAGTTCACCACACCGAGCGTGCCGAATATCAGGGTCAAACCGAGGGCGATCAGCGCGTAGGCGCCGCCCTTGTCCAGACCATTTAGTATTTGCAGGAGTATGGCGTCCACGGTTTACACCCTCCAATTTCATGCCGATTGTTAAGCCAGGAAGACATCGGGCTTGAACAGCCAATGGCCAAGATATCAGACCGACCGTCTTTGTTAGGCGCAGGGAACGCGGTCTGTCGCAGCACCGATGGTCATGCACATTGAGGCCAGCCGCCATCCGGCGACTGGCATTTTCATGAACCGGCGATTATGCGCCGTCGTTATAGGGGCCGAGTTCGCCACCAAGCAGCTCGACAGGATATTCGACCTGAGACCGCGGAGTGACTTCTACGACTTCCAGAACGTCGAATTTGGAGGTCGGGTTCTCCTTGCCCTTCACCACAAGCACGTCCTTGAAGCACTGATGGTCTCCCGCGCGATATTCCGTCGGTCCGTTGCCCAATCCGTCAAACTTGAAGCCTTCCAGCGCGGCGCCGACCTCACTCGGGCGGAACGATCCGGCACGTTGGCAGGCATCGGCGTAAAGCAGCGCCTGGCAATAGCAGGTGTGGGCTGCCTGCGAAGGTGGGAAGCCGTATTTCTGACCAAACGACTTGACGAATGCCTTGGAACCTTCGTCCTGCAAGGACCAATGCCAGTTGGTCGAACCGAAGATGCCCTTGACGTTTTCGCCGGCACCCTGTGCCATCAAACGCGAGTAAAGCGGAACGACAATCGCGAAGTCCTTGCCGTTGACCTGCTTGTCGCGCAGACCGAACGAAACCGCCTGGGTCAGCGAGTTGACCATGTCTCGGCCATAATGGTTGAGGACCAGAACATCGGCGCCGGAGTTTAGAACCGGTGTGATGTACTGGGAGAAATCGCCGGCGCCGAGTGGCGTGCGCACTGCGGCGGCCGTATTCCAACCAAGCTGTTCGGTGTACTTCTTGATCGAGCCTTCCTGCGACCATCCCCAAGTGTAATCGGCTGTCAGGTGGTAGGCGGACCGTTCGGATCCGAAGGCGTTCTTGAGCACCGGGCCGAGCGCGGCGCCGGACATCTCGGTGTTGAAGAAATGGCGGAAACCGTTGGCGCGTTTATCCTTGCCGGTCGTGTCGTTGGAGTGAGTCAGGCCGGCCATGAAAATGACGCCAGCATCCTGGCAAAGACCCTGGACCGCGATTGCCACGCCGGAGGACGAACCGCCGGTAATCATGACAGCGCCGTCTTTTTCGATCATGCGTTTCGCAGAAGCGCGCGCCGCATCCGATTTTGTCTGGGTGTCGCCGGTGACATACACGGCCTTTTTGCCGTTGATGCCTTCTCCCTTCAGGGCTTTCGACGAAAATGTGCTCAGCATGCCGCCGTCGCCTTCGCCGTTGATATGTTCGATAGCCAGCTGATAGGCGCGCAACTCGTCGGCGCCTTCGTCGGCATAGGCACCGGTTTGAGGCACATTGAAACCAAGCGTTACGGTGCTGCCCTTGGGTTCGTTGGTATAGGCTTGCGCCGTGCGCGAGAAGATCATCGGCGCGGCCAAACCCGCGCCCAGTACGGCGCCGCCTTGCATCAGCGATCGTCTAGTGAATTTCAAATCAGCCATTCTTTTCCTCCGAAGATTATTACAGGCCGGTTGTTTTAACCGGTCACAGCCGTCACGCAATCCAGCGCGTAATCATAGGCATATTGGTATCAGACGATTTCGCAATACACACATAGTCTTAGTCGGTTTGACGGAGGGCTTCGTAATACTTGCGTAAAAATCAAAAAACATCAGTTATTTCAGTATCTTGGTGTAAAAAGCGGCGTCCTCCTGACTTCTGGCATATTTTCGGAACCGTTTGTATGATGATTTGCTATCAAAGGATTGAAATCCTCTTTCTGCACCCGGTTTGACCGCGTTCACCTTAGGGACCTTCGATGCTTGCTTTGTTATTTGAAGTGGAGCCTAAACTTGGGCATGACTCCCATTATTTCGACCGCGCCGCGGCTTTGCGGCCGAGTCTTGAGAATCATGCCGGACTTCTGTTTCTTGATCGGTATCGGAGCCTGCGCAGGCCGAATGTTATCCTGTCGCACTCGCTCTGGCGCAATGAAGAGGCGATTAACGCGTGGCGCACGAATTCCCGGCACCGTGCCGCGCAGGCAGCTGGTCGCGATGTTCACTTTGCCGATTACCGGATCAGAATCGCCGAAGTCTGGCAGACTTGGCCGGGCGAAGGTCAGGAGCCGGCGATTGCGCCTTCCGATACATTGGCCCGGACGGGATCACCTGAGCGCGCGCAGGTGATTGTCGCTGTCAGTCGTGAACAAGCGGCGTTGGATTTGGGTGATACCTTTTCCAGTCTCAACAATGCCTCGACCTGGCTGACGCTTGGCGACGGCTTGACCGGTACGCAAGGTCAGGAGTTGTTCTCCCACGCAAGGACGGCTCCCGACATAACCGATCTCAAGCTTTGTTCGGTTATCCGCGACTACGGAATGTTTGATCGCGACCAGGCCCCGACCCCCGCGGTTACGGACGCTGCCGTATGAGTGTTGCACTGATGACCGCCATGGCAATTGCTACGGCGGCGGGCCTGATGCGGGGATTTGCCGGCGTCGGTTCGGGAATGCTGATGGCGCCGTTCTTTGTGGTCTTGTTCGGACCTGTCGATACCGTCGCCATTATCATACTGATGGAGATTGTGGTTACAGCGCAACTGCTTCCTTCCGTCCATAAGGAAATCAATTGGAAAGTGGTGGCGCCGATGGGCGCGGCGGCGGCGACCCTGATGCCGGTCGGCAGTTGGTTGCTGGTGTCGCTTGACGGGGCGCTCGTCGGCAAAATCGTAGCCGGCGTGGTCGTTGTTTCGTCGCTTGCGCTTCTGACCGGCTGGCGGCATCAAGGTGCCAAACCACTTTTGGCGACTCTTGCTGTCGGGTCAGTTTCAGGTCTGTTGATGGCGCTGACGAGCCTCGGCAATCCTCCGGTCATGCTTTATCTGCTGTCGAGCAGCGATTCCGCGGCCACAAACCGGGCGAACTTTACAGGCTATTTCGCCATCACCTTGCTGGCCCTGATCGTCTTGATGAGTCTGTCCGGCCTCATCGACTGGTCGGTTCTGTCCACGGTCGCGATGTTGCTGCCATTGTTCATCGGAGCGGCTTGGCTTGGCAGCCGCCTGTTTCGCAAATCAAGTGAAGCGCTTTATCGGCGTGTGGCGTTGTGTATTCTGCTGTGCGCCGGTCTTTATGGCCTGACGCAGTGACCAAAACCGAGCGCTCAGCGGAAAGCAGGATCTATCTTTTTGAGGTCCGCGCTGAACGCCCGATGTTCATCGATATTCTTTGGCCGGTGCAGGCGGTCCATACTGGCGGAATGAGCCCCTAAAAATGCGTTGCCCTTGTGCCGGTTTGCAGGGCGAACGGGGCGCGGTTGAAATCCTCCGCCGCAATTCGGGCAGACATTTTCGAAGTGTTTATGCACGCACTCGGCGCAAAATGTGCACTCAAAGGAACAAATCATCGCATCGCGGGCATCCGGTGCAAGGTCTTTGTCGCAATGTTCGCAAGACGGCTTCAGTTTGAGCATCGAATGCCCTTTCTCTGTTTTGGTGCGTGTTGTGATAGAGATCCACGTCCGGCATGGGCGTCAAGCGAAACGCGCGCGGGTCCGGTAAATTGCATGGTGCTTGCTCAAGCGGATTGCAGCGTTTCGATGTGTTCTTGAAGCGAATCGCGCATCCGCTCCATTTTTGGCCTTGCGCGTTCGAGAACCCGCTCGGGAGCCTTATCCGGGTGGCCGGAAGCGAACGGTGGAGCCGGATCATATTCGATCATCAACTGGATGGACCGTGCCGCATCTTCCCCGGCAATCGCACTGGCGATTTCAAGGCCGAAATCGATGCCTGAAGAAACTCCGCCGGCCGTGATGAGATTGCCGTCGCGGACCACGCGACCCTTTTTGTAGGTCGCACCAAATTTCGGCAGGAGGTCCGTGTAGGCCCAGTGTGTGGTCGCCCTTCGCCCTTCAAGCAGGCCGGCGGCCCCGAGCACGAACGTACCGGTACACACGGAGGTGACAAATTGAGCATCAGCCGCCTGTCGTGCCACGAAGCGAACGGTCACGGGATCGAGGATCGCATCCTGCACACCCAGACCACCGGGAATGCAGACCATGTCGAGCGCGGGGCAATCGTCAAACGTGATTGTCGGAACAAGTCCAAGGCCGCAGTCGGTCGGAACCGGATCAAGGGATTTGGCAACGATATGGGTTTGCGCTCCAGGAACCCGGTTCAGAACCTGCAACGGACCGGTGAAGTCGAGTTGGGTAATCATGGGAAAAATGACGAAACCGATATTGAAAACTGTCATGGCGTTGATCCTTGCTGAGCATGTGCCGGTAGGTGGCCTGATCTGAACCTGGCTCTAAACTCGCTGGGTGTCGCGGATATGTTCCTGGCGAACGCCCGATCCATGCGCCGTAGCGATCCAAACCCGCAGCGATGGGCGACCGTTTCGATTCTCGCATCCGTTTCCAACAGCGCGCGCCGGGCCTGGTCGATGCGGATCCGCTCGACGAATTCCGAAGGACTGGTGTTCAATTCGCGGCGGAACAATCGGGTCAAGGACCGCAGGGATACGCCGATCTCCGAGGCTAGTCGTTCCGAGCACCAGTCGCGATCGGGTCTTTCCGTAATCTGTTCAGCGAGATTACGCAATCGGGGATCGCCGGCAGTCTGTGCGGCAAGTTCTGAAGAAAACTGGCTTTGGCCACCGGGTCTGATGCGAAACACCACATGGCGTTGCGCGACGGCGAGCGCCACACCTCGGCCATGGTCCGCATCGATCAGGGCAAGCGCCAGATCGATCCCCGCCGTCACACCTGCGGACGACCAGATGTTTCCATCATTGATGAAAAGGGCTTCAGGATCGACGTCGACCGTGGGTCGAAATTCGCGAAGCCTGTCCACGGAGGCCCAGTGGGTAGCCGCCCTCCGATTGTCGATAAGACCGGCGGCGGCCAGAAAAAACGTGCCCGTGCAGATCGACGCAATACGGCTGCCCTGTGTGTGTGCCGCGCGTGCAAAACGCGAAATATCCCCAGTTTCAAGCATAGCCTGCAATCCAGGGTCGCCACCGGACAGGAGCACTGTATCGTTGGAATCAAGATCCGCTGCATCGATATCCGTTAGGGCAAGATCGGCGACCAGTTGCAATTCCGACGAGGTCGCGAATGGACCCCGTTCGGGCGCAACGAGATTGAGATCGTAGTTTGGGGAAGGCAATTCGTCGTTTGCACCGGCGAACATCTGCATCGGCCCGGTGACATCCAGGATCTGGCAGCCCTCGTAGGCAATCATGAATATACGCCGTTTCCGCTCTGTCATAGGCGCAGGATAACGACGACCGGCCCTGGCTCAAAGGCCAATCACCAGACAATTTCGGCCAGAAACTGGCACCCTCGGTTCGTGTGGTCAGCCCGTCTTCGCCTATCTTACCTTCGCAAGGTGCCGGTCGAGCGCGGCTTTTACCGCCTGAATGATCTCGTCGGGAAGCCGCATGTCGGCGGTGTCATCCAGGTCGACGGGGAGGTTGAAACGTGCGGTCAGGCGGGTTGCAGCGAGGTCGGCAAGACGCAGACCAGTTTCGGCGCCTGCAGGGGCATCGCCGGCGACGGGACGGGTATCGGCGAGCGTGGCGGTCGACAGGGTTTGGATCAGTCCTGTGCTGTCGATCTCGCGCAGGACAGATAGAAGGAACTGGCTCGTGTTCAGATCCTCTTTCGCGATAACGGCCGCGAGGCGATCCTCCGCTTCGTTGTCACCAAGCTTTGCCAGCGAAACGTCAACCATCAGGGCAACCGGGACGGTTGGGGAAGAAGCGACGACCTCGGACAGGCTGTCGCCCTTTGTTTTGCGTAGCGACCGAAGTGTAGCAATCGTTTCAGCTTCGGCCTTGGCATGAGCAAGTGTTAGGATCGCGCCTCCTGCGGTGAAGCCCTTGTCGACGACGTCACGCAGTCGCTCACCGACACTGGGATCAGCTTCAATCGCTACCGGACCAAAACGATAGAGTGCGGCCGCCGCGCGCGTTGCGACGTCGTCGACCGGATCTGAGAGGGCACGGGCGAGCGCCGGAGCGGCTGCCGGTTCATTTATCAGACCAAGAAGTGTCACGGCTTCGCGACGGACGATTTCGCTATCGTCTGAAAGGGCAACTGCGATAGCCGGCACAGCGTCCGACGACGGCGTTGGAAGGGCACTGAGTGGCCCGTAATCACCGGCTTTCGCTGCCTCGAATGCTTGGGTGAGGGTGGCTTCGTCTAGGGATGCGGTCACTATCGACCTCCTGTTCTGTGCGCCGGCGCCGTTCGGCCCTGCGGACGATGCGATGGCGGTTGCCACGACGACGTATGCGGCCACCCACCGACGCATCATGGATTCATGACGTTTGCGTGTGCTTTCTGTATGAAGGCCCCGGCGCCCTGTCCGCCGACCATCAGATCGCGGGCGTTTGCCGTGTGCCCGCCGACGCCGAGGTGGTGGCCGATTTCGTGCGCCAGGACATGCCAGTCGGGCCACGCGAGATCGTCCTCGAGCAGACAATTGCCACCGGCGGTGCCGGCATCGGCTCCATCGCCCTTCTTCTCGTCCTGCTCGTAGCGCCAGACGAAGAAGACGTTCAGATCGGACGACGTGTCGCGATTGGCGACAATCTTCGTCCACTCGTCCGTTCCCGGTACGCCGGTCCATTTGACAATCGAACCGAGGTTTCCTGCGACACTGTAGTTTGGATTGACGACACGTTTAACCAGTTCGACGTTGATCTGATCTTTAAAAAGTCTGTTGGCAATGTCGAATGGAGCCTGGAGACCGGCGGGGGTACGTCTGGTCTTGTGGCCTGCAGTGTCGCTGACATAGTTGAATGTCATTGTGACGGTTTTTTTGGTCTTGACGGCGATATCGAGTTGAACCGCCACTGCGGCTCCTCGCTTGGCGGTTATTTGGGTCGTCGCCTTAGTGTGTCCTTTGATAATGAATTCGCGCCCGCCGTGCACGAAAGACTTTCGCACTTCATGAACTGTGGCGACTCCGGTGTTCGCACTGACCACGGTAAGGCCGGCGCCGTCCATCAGCCGCACGCGGCGTTCACCGTTGAGCGGTACCATTTGCCAGCGCGGCGTTGCCGTATCGTCGAAGCCCTGGAGCTTCTGGGTTGCCTCGAAGCGGGGCGCGTTTGGGCCTGGTGTGACCGGGTGGGCGCCGCCGGGCGCCTTCTGAAAAATCTGATCGAGCCGGTGCAGTGTGTCTTTGCCGACGATACCGTCGACTGTGCAACCACTCTGTTCAGCCTGAAACTGGCGGGTGACGACATAGGTCTCCTGGCCGAAGATGCCGTCCATCTGACCGCCGGCACCGACGGAATTCGGAAGATTAAAGTTGAGATCGACATAGGCTTTTTGCACCAGGGCAACCGGATCACCCCGTTCGCCCCATTTCATGTATAGCGAGTTTCGTGCTGCAGACTGAAGGCGCGTGTTGTTCTTGAAGCGATCTGACGTCAGGGCCATGTGGACACCTTCTGTTGAGCGGCCCCCCGGAACGGGGTCCGGCAATTGTCCAATATCCTCACGTGGCACGCGCGTTGCCAGAATATGGCAGTCGGCACCGAGGCGCCAGATTTGAATGGCTCGGCGGCCAACGGGAGACAAACTTAGACGTAGGGTCGAATTCCGTCTTCGCAATCTGTGGTTAATACTATCTGTTGAGGCGAACCAGAAGTGCTCGCGATGAGGCTACGGCCGCCTGCCTGTTTCCGGACGATCCCAGCCGCTGCCAAAATCGCTACAAACCTTGTTTGCGAATGGCCTCAATCGCTCACCGGCAGTCGGACCGTTGCTCGCAGCCCCCTTGGCACGCGGTTGGACAGTGTGACGTCGCCCCCGTGCGCCCTGGCAACCCACCGCGCGATAGACAGTCCGAGACCTGATCCTCCCGTCTGACGGTTTCGAGACGTTTCCAGGCGCGAAAACGGCTTGAACATGGATTCGATCTCGTCCGGTGGGATCCCGGGACCGTTGTCATCGATGGTAATTGCGAGGCTTTCGGCCGATTTGGTCACCGAGATTTCCGCCGACCCGCCATATGCCAACGCATTTGCGACAAGGTTCTGCAGCATGCGTTTGATATCGAGAGACCGGCACTCAAGGACAATCCGATCCGTCTCATGCATGAAGACCGGCTTGCCGGTCTGTTCAAAGTCATCGGCGACGCTCTCGATAAGGGATGTCAGATCGACGCTTCTGAGCGGTTCACTCGACGAGCCCTGTTTCGCGAACTCAAGGGCGGCCATCGTCATGGACTGGAGGTCGTCGAGATGTGCGCCGATCTTTTCTTTTGCCTCGTCGTCGTCGAGCAGTTCCAGTCGCAGTCGCATGGCGGTAATGGGGGTGCGCAGATCGTGACTGATGGAAGCCAGCATGCGCGTCCGGTCCAGAACAAAGCTGGCAAGCCGCTCCTGCATTGTGTTGAAGGCCAGGATAACATTGCGGATTTCTGTCGGCCCGTCCGTGCTCAAGCGCGTGACCTCGGCTCCGCGACTGAACCGTTCCGCGGCATGCTGAATTCTGCCAAGCGATCGGGTCATGCGGGCAAACACCAGAGTCATTGCCAGGAGTATCGCTATGGCCATCAGGGCGCTTGTTACGAGCGAAGGTCCGAACCTGAGTCTCGGCGGTGGCACGAACGTCGCTTGAACGTTCAACCAGGACCCGTTTTCCAATTGACTCGACAACAGGAAATGCTGCAATCGCGGTGGCGGTCTTCTTGATCCGTCTCTTCGTTGGAACTGAGATTGCCAGGCTGCTTCCGCAATGGCACCCGCACCCTTCTTTTTCCAGTAGGCCTTGTCCGTCGAGCGGCCGCCCGAAAAGGTCAGAAGTGCGACACCATTATAGGCTCCGACTGCATCAACAAAACTCTGATGCAACGGGCCGCGTTCGACACGTTCCGGTTCAATGAGGCTTTGTTTTGAGATGGACGGCCGGAAAAACGGTGTATCGATCGCTTCCAGTATTTCTGTTCGCTCCTCCGTCCCGGCATTTTCCAGCGATCTCATGAGCGATACCGTCCTAGAAATAGCGACACTGCCGAGAGCAAGACGCATGGAGCGTTTCTGGTCCTCGGAAAAGACCAATGTGTTGAGTCCGATCGAAAGCAGCAGGGCGCTCATCAGGACGATGACCAGCCGCCCTCTCAGGCTGTTGGCAAACCCGAGAAGTCGGTCGGCCATCTTCATCCGGCTTGCTCAACATGGGCGGTAAAAATGTAGCCGCGACCCCAGACTGTCTTAATCAGGTCCGGCGCCTTCGGATCACGTTCCAGTTTGCGGCGCAGGCGGCTGATATGGTTGTCTATGGAACGATCGAAGAGGACTGCGTCGCGGCCCTGTGTCAGGTCAAGAAGCTGATGCCGCGACAGCGTTATGCCGGGACGTTCGGCAAGTGCGCTCAAAAGGGCGAACTCGGCGGCGCTCAGCGAGATGGCGACATTCTGGTTGTCCAGCAGTTCGCGCTGTCCGGTGTCGAATATCCAGCGATCAAATCGCAGACATTTCGACATCCGGTTGATATCAGCCGGTGGCAGCCTTGCGCCGCGCCGGAGCACCGATTTTACCCGTGCAAGCAACTCCCGTGGATTGAACGGCTTGGTGACGTAGTCGTCTACGCCGATCTCCAGCCCGATGATCCTGTCCATCTCGTCAGCCAATGCGGTAAGCAGGATAACCGGGATATCCTCTTTCTCGCGCAGGAACGGGGCCGCGACGTTTCCCTAGACGGCCCCGGTCCCGATCACCTAGCTCCGAATTCGGAGCCGTACGACGACTTCCGGCTCGGACTCGCGGACACAGGGGGTGAGGCCGGACCACTCTTGTCTTTAGACCCGAATGTGGGAGCCGGCATCGATGACACCGAAAAAAATCACAAGCAATCAACAGGCGTCATCGATGCCGGAATGGTCTACGGGGCCGACACGGCGACCATCGCCGCCCTGCGCGGCGCAGCGGGATATCTGCGCGTCAAAGACGGGGCAATTGCCGACGCTGATGATGCGAACATGTGTACCGGTGGGTTCGTCGGATACGGAATTCCGACCGTATCATCGGAAAACGTAATAAGCGCGTCCGAACGTGATCGTAGGAACAGTCCTTTTTCCATCGACTGTTTCAGGGACGTGAATTCGGTCCGTTCAACCGATACGCTGGCTCTGCATGATACAAGAGTCAATCGTTCAGGCGTCGGCAGGTTCGAGGGTATCGAACTGATCCGGCGCTGGTTCGCCCAAGCCATGGCCACAGCCTAAAAATCCAACTGCGCCCGCAGGATTGTGGAATAAGCATCGGAATCGCGCGTTCCGCTGGCAAAAACCTCTCTGTAGTGAGCCTCCGCGGTCAGGACCAGGTTGTCGGTCAGCCGGTGCTGAAGATTGGCGGCGATATCGTACCACCTGACGTCGATGACACCGAAATTCTGGCGGATATCGGTGTAACCGGCATTCAGATTGAAAGTGGTGCGATCAATGATCTCGGTCGAAAAGCCCGCCGATGCCGACCAGCCTTTTGACAGTTTGGTACTGGTTCCGGCGAGATTAGCGGTAAAATCACCGACCGGGAGGAATGTTGCATCTTCATGCAAAAATTGCAGGATGCCCTGAGTGTATTGGGCGTTGAAGCCGATTTTGCTGTTTGTTCCGAACGGAAGGTTGGCCAGGCCGCTGACGCCGATCGCCCACCCAAGCGCATGGTCATTGCTCCCGCGGCGGCCGGCCGCAGCGGCTGTGGTCGGATTGGCCGGGCTAATATCCTGGATCAAACCGGCAAGTCTGAGGGCGCCCACCTCCCCATCGTAAGTTGCTGCGGCGCCTAACGACGGAAGGCGCAAACCGCCATAGGCCGGTGCGGTGAAGGGAACACCGGCAAAGGCCGTTCCGGTTGTTCGGGTGGAAGTGCCAAAGGCACCTGTGGTTGGATCGAGGATCAAGGCGCCGACGCTAAACCCGTTGCCGAAGGAATACACATATTGAGCAATGACGGTTTCCTCATCGTATCCGACCGTGTTGAACGAATGATCGAGAACGTAACTCTGAAAGACTGGCTCCACGATCATGTCTGCAAATCCCAGCGTCCAGGTTCCGACCTGTCCGAGTTGAATAAAAGCATAATCGAGATGCAAGGCGGTCGCGGTGCCATTGCTGGAGTTTTTTGTAAAGAAACCGCGGAAGAAAGCCCTGACCAGCCCGATATCGGTATTCGTACGATGGTCCCAGCCCCAATAGCCACGGGCGCGGGCGAAAAACGGGCTGGCACCGCGCACGCCACCACGGGCCTGCAATCCGATCGGCTGCCCTTCCGCCTGATTGCGGTACCGCACTTCAGTGCGCAACCGGCCGCGCAGCCGCAGGCAGGAATCCGTTCCCGGAATGAAGAAAAAACCTGAGCCGAAGGCGTCGCAAACCCTGACATAATCGACCGGAGCAGGAGCGGGAGGCAGGTCTGCGGATTGAGCTTCGCCGCAGGCCAGCACAAGAGCCGCACCGAACAACAGAGGTTTCAAAGTCATGGCCTTACCTTTCCTGGGCAGGGACAGGTTCGAGGGAATTGCCCGAAGCGGGGCAACTCTCGAACGACAACCGGAGAATGAAAAACTGTTACTATTGACACCGATTATGGTTAATGCGGGCCTAATGAGTGGCTTTGAGCGGTCAATCTGCGATGCCGCGGCAGCGGGAAACAGCCGCCGAAACAACAGCGGCCGGGCGGAAACAGGCTTGCCATTTTGGGGATTTCGGCGTTCTCTTCGCTGGGTTTCCAAACGGCCTGATCGGTAGGCAATCAGACAGATCGGACTGACATCCATGACCAACGCATTCATCGAACATCTCGTCGACGAAATCGAAGCCCTGAAAGCCGGCGGGCTCTACAAATCCGAACGTATCATCACCTCCAAACAGGCGGGCACGATTGCAATAGCGTCGGGTGAAGAAGTTTTGAATTTTTGTGCCAACAACTATCTTGGCCTTGCCGACAGTGCCGAACTCGCGGCTGCGGGGAAAGCGGCGCTTGACAGGTATGGTTACGGGATGGCCTCGGTGCGTTTCATCTGCGGCACGCAGGAGGAACATAAGCAGCTTGAGGCCCGGATCTCGGGGTTTCTCGGATTTGAGGACACCATCCTGTATTCAAGCTGTTTTGATGCCAATGCCGGTCTTTTCGAAACCTTGCTGGGTGAAGAGGACGCCATCATTTCCGATGCGCTCAATCATGCGTCGATCATCGACGGTGTTCGGTTGTGCAAGGCGAAACGCTATCGGTATGCCAACAACGACATGGTCCAATTGGAAGAGCGATTGCGTGAGGCGGACGGAGCCCGCTTCAAACTAATCGCCACCGACGGTGTCTTTTCAATGGATGGGATTGTCGCGAATTTGCCTGCGATTTGCGACCTCGCCGACAAATACGGCGCGATGGTGATGGTCGATGACAGCCATGCGGTCGGCTTCGTCGGTGCAAATGGCCGTGGATCGCCGGAACATTGCGGCGTGGAAGGTCGGATCGATATTATGACAGGGACCCTTGGCAAGGCGCTTGGCGGCGCTTCAGGGGGATATACGTCGGCTCGGCGTGAAGTGGTGGATTGGTTGCGCCAACGCTCGCGGCCTTACCTGTTTTCCAACACGCTGGCCCCGATGATTGCGGCCACGTCCCTGAAGGTTTTCGACCTTATTGAGAACGGCCACGATATGCGGGCGCGATTGAGGTCGAACGCAGAGCATTTTCGGCGCGATATGACGAATCTCGGCTTCACCCTTGCCGGCGCGGACCATCCAATTATCCCGGTCATGCTGGGCGACGCATCGCTTGCGCAGGAGATGGCGGCGCGCATGCTGGAAAAGGGTGTCTATGTCATCGGGTTTTCCTTTCCGGTGGTGCCGAAGGGGCAGGCGCGCATCCGGACCCAGATGTCGGCGGCACACGAGCCGGCTGATGTTTCCCGCGCCGTGGCGGTTTTCGCCGAAGTCGGTCGTGACCTTGGAATAATCAAGTAGGGACGCGGTCCATGTCGAATATGATGAAAGCCCTGGTCAAGGCCAAGCCTGAAGCCGGGATCTGGATGGAACGGGTTCCGGTTCCAGAACCCGGCCCGAATGATGTTCTGATAAAGGTCAGAAAGACCGCGATCTGCGGGACCGACGTGCACATCTACAACTGGGATGCCTGGGCACAGGCGACCATCCCGGTTCCGATGGTTGTGGGCCATGAATTTTGCGGCGAAATCGTCGAAACCGGCCAGACCGCATGCAAATACAAAGTCGGCCAGCGGGTGTCGGGGGAGGGGCACATCGTTTGCGGCACCTGTCGCAACTGTCGCGCCGGCAGGGCGCACCTGTGTCGTAATACGGAGGGTGTCGGCGTCAATCGACCCGGCGCATTCGGCGAATATCTCAGCATCCCCGAATCCAATGTCGTCAGGATCCCTGACAGCATTCCCGACGAGATTGCGTCAATCTTCGACCCTTTCGGAAATGCGGTCCACACTGCGCTCAGCTTCGATTTGATCGGCGAAGATGTGCTGGTGACCGGCGCAGGGCCGATCGGCATCATGGGCGCACTGGTGGCCCAGCATGTCGGCGCGCGCAAAGTCGTGATCACGGATATCAACGCCACACGCTTGGATTTGGCGCGCGCCATGGGTGTGAAATATGTCGTTGATGCGTCGCAAGAGGACCTTGCCGACGTCATGCGCGACATCGGCATGACAGAGGGATTTGATGTCGGTCTGGAAATGTCGGGCGCAGCGCCGGCATTTCGCGATATGATCGACAAGATGAACAATGGCGGCAAGATCGCGATCCTGGGGATCGCCCCGACTGGCTTTGAAATCGACTGGAACAAGGTAATCTTCAAAATGCTCAATCTGAAGGGCATTTACGGCAGGGAGATGTTTGAAACCTGGTACAAGATGATTGCGATCGTCGAATGTGGGCTCGATCTTTCCGGTCTGATAACCCACCGTTTGCCGGCTGACGATTTTCAGTCAGGGTTCGACGCTATGCGCTCGGGCAATTCCGGGAAGGTGGTTCTCGAATGGTGAGCGAAACGCCATCGCATGTCGCGTCTTATCTGCCTCAGATCGAACGAAAACGAATTGCGCAACAAAAATTTGCCGCGTGTTGCATGAATCCGATGTCACGCGATACGCTGTAGACAAATCATTGGCTTACATGAATTTGTTGAACTCCGATTTGAGCTCTTCGATGCGCTCTTCATCCCTTTGGTAGAAGGTCCATTGTTTGATCCGCTTCGCCCGGACGAGACCGGCGCGGAGCAGTTCTTTCATATGATTGCTTACTGTCGGTTGGCTTAGTCCAAGCTTATCGGCAATGAAGACGCCGCAAACGCCATCTTGTTCCAGATCGCCGTCCGTCTGGGGCGGGAAATGCGCCGTCGGTTCCTTGAGCCACTCCAGGATCAGGAGACGCTTGTCGTTGGCAAGGGCTTTGAATGTTTCGATCATTGCAATGTTTGCAATTAGCAAATTTGCGAATTAAAAGCAATCGAAACCAAATCACTGCGCAGGCAACCCAAGCGCTGACGTAGCTTACCGGAGAGCAGGCCTTGAAAACCCTGGAATTTGTGACCGTAGACGTCTTCACGGATCGCCAATTTGGCGGCAATCCCCTTGCAATCGTCCTGAATGCGGAGGGGCTGACGGGCGATGAAATGCAGTCAATCGCCGCGGAATTCAATCTGTCTGAAACCACGTTTGTGCTGCCGCCCAAAGATCCGGCAAATACCGCCGAAGTGAGGATATTCGTACCGAAGGCGGAACTCCCGTTTGCCGGTCATCCCAATATTGGTACCGCCTATGCGCTGGCACGCGCCGGTAGCGTTTATGGTCGGGACATCTCCCGACACGTCTTGCGGTTTGAAGAAAAGGCCGGGTTGGTGAAACTTGAAATGGCGTATGATGGCGGCGAAATCGTCGGCGCCAAACTGACTGCGCCGCAGAAATTTGTCCTCGGAGAAACCTTTGCACCGGGCGCAGTTGCTGACGCCTGCGGTCTCATGGAGACCGATATCTGCAGCGAACGGCACATGCCTTGCATTGCGTCTTGCGGCACGCCGTTTTTGCTGGTCGAAGTTAAATCGCTTGAGGCATTGGCGCGTTCCGGCCCGAACGCTTGCAGTGCAGGAAGATTGTTCGGGGCAGGGGCGAATACCGGCATTCTTGTTTATTTGCGGACACCGGGTGGGGAAACCGACATTCGCGCGAGAATGTACGCCCCGCTGAAAGGTGTTCCCGAAGATCCGGCAACCGGGAGCGCCAATGTCGCGCTGGCCGGATTGTGCGCTCATCTCGACCCAGCGTCAGAATTCGACCTGTCGGTTGCGATTGCGCAGGGCGTCGAGATGGGCCGTCCGAGCCTTATGCACGCGACAGCACGCAAGCGAAATGGCGAAGTGGAGAGTACCACGATAAGCGGGGCCTGCGTTGCCATGATGGAAGGCTCGCTCCGTTTGCGGTGATCTGCGGCCTATTCAGCGCCATAGGCGAGCTTGATGCTGCGCTTGCTCTGCGGGCCGATCTTGCCGTCAAAGGTGCCGGAATCGTAGAAGCCGTATTCTGCCAGCTTTTTCTGCAAGCCGCGCAATGTCTCCTGTTTGTATTGGTTGGGGTTCTCCGTAAGTTCGTTCAGGACATCTTCGCTTCCGGCCCGCAAGGCCCGGTAGAGCAGGGCGGCGGCGTCATCGGCAGACTGGCCCGGGACGATGCCGTCGTCGATGAGCGCGGCATAATTGAACATGGCCTGGGCATGGCCTAGCTTCGCAGCGCGTTGAAAAAATGTCAGCGCCTTGTCCGGATTCGGGCGAATGCCAAGTCCGCCGGAATAGTGCAGGAATCCCAGTTCGTTGATCGCGTCGGCGAAATTGTGTTCAGCCGCTCGCTCATACCATTCAAGTGCTTTGACGCCGTCCTGGGGTACGCCAAAGCCCTTTTCATAGGCACGTGCCAGTTCGAACTGGGCTTCGTTGTCATTCTCGAACGCCGCGCGCAGAAGAAATTCCGCCGCCTTCTCCGGCTTGAACCGACCGCTGTCGGGGTCCTGATACATATAGGCCAGACCGACCATGGACCGGGTATCGCCCTGATTGGCGAGCGCGATCAACTGGGTCTCCGTGTCACTCCTGACCGACGACCATGCTCGACGCGGATCTTTTGCAGCGGTTGGGTTCTGCCCGTCGCCGACCCCGCCGATGAACAGCGGAACGCCTGGCAGGGAGCCATAAAAGTGCGGTTCCTGAAACCGTTGCGTGGCGCGCAGGACGTCGTCGCGAACCCGGCGAAACATCATGCTGATTTCCAGATCGGGTGTCGGCAGGTGGGCGAGCAGGGCCTGTGCGAATGGACTGTGCTGCCCGGTACCGTCCAGTGCCACCGCTCCATCCTTGGCCGAATAGACAACAAGTGTGCCGCGATCGGGCGAGGGCGGCGCGAGCCCGCCACCGCCGCTGTCGGATTCGGTTGCCGATACAACTTTCGACACGCCTTCCAGCCCGGTGAAAGGATTGTCCCGACAGGCATCGAGAATGGCGATGCGCAGTTTGCGCGCGCTGCCGGCCGCCGATAATATCTGGGGCAGGGATATTGTTCGTGCCGTTATGTCCTCCGCGCGGGAGAAATTTGCGTCGGCCGGAATCATGAAGTTCTTTCCCGCAACTTCAACGGCGTGGCCGGCGAAATAGACCAAAGCTACGTCGGCGGTTTCGGCGGTAAAGGCGAAAGAGTCCAAGGCCTTTTTGATTTGTTCGCCATTGCCGTCGATAACCGTCTCAACCCGAAAATCCAGAGCCTCAAGTGCCTTGGCGATCGCCTTCGCATCCTTGACCGTGTTTTTCAGCGGCGTGACGTATCGGTAGTCGGAGATGCCAATAACGAGAGCTGTTCGTTCGACCGCAACGGCCTGTGTCGTGGCCAGAAGCAGGCCCATCAGGATTAAAGCAATCTTCATCGCATCGCCTTTGACTATCTCACCTACACTTGACAGGTCGCCCGCGGATTTCATTGGCTTCGATCCGCGGACGGCTCCCATCCACCGACTATAGCAGATCTTAGGTCAGGAGCGCAGGATCCTTCTGGTCGAGCCGACCGAACTCGCGATTTTTTGATAATGGACGCGTCGCCGCTGGGAGTTTTCCGCGGACCTGAGCAAGCGGGTTTCCGTTTCCTTGATCACGGCCGATGCGGCGGCGGTTGCGGTTTTGAGCTTCGCTTTCTGAACGGCGGTGAATTTCTTTTTTCCCTTCCACTGCCGCGCTTTGGCGGTGGTGTGGACAGAGGCCTTGCGGTCAGCATTGCTTTTGGCGATTTTTTGCAGGCGGGATCCGGCCTTACTGACCGCTGCGCGGGCTTCCCGATAATCCGGATTGGATGGCATCTGCCGGGCGGCCCACTTGAAACCTTCGCCAAGACAGGAGATTCTGTATTCCGCTGGAACCGACCGGCAAACGCGCTCGACTTCGCCGATCGTGCTGACAACGCCGTTGGTCAATCCGTTGTCGAAGGCAAGTTGCAGGTGATTGTCCGGTTGCTCACTTGATGCGCGGGAATCATCCGTCAACAGGGGACCCATCCAAACCTGGGTGGCGGGCAGAGAAATCGTGCTGAGTGGGTCGGTCTGCACTGCGGCCTGCGCGGGCAAACTGAAGGTTGCTGCTGCAGAAATCGCAAACACGCCAGCCATGCAAGAGAGCGTCAGTCTCTGCAAACAATTCTCGATCGTCATCATTTACCCCCGGTATGGATTCAATTGGTCTGAATTTGAGCGACCATTCGTGGCTTGTCCAGAGCGATTGGAACCGGGGGGATGAGAATTGTGCAAAATACCGGACTCATTCTGAGCAAGCAGGCAATACTTCATCAAAAAACAAGTCGGCGCCGAACCATTCTCAGGTGGCCTTGCGTTCGAGGCGCCTGAAAAATTCGACAATGTCGGATAGGACAGGTGTGTCGGTCCGAAGAGGGCGCGACAGCGCGAGAAGTGTCCCCGCGTGATCGACACCGGGATAGATCTGGATCTGATGGCGCGCACCGACGGCGCGAAGGCGGGACGCCAGGGCGCGGGTGTTTTTAGGCCGGACCAGCCGGTCCGCGTCGCCAGTTGCGATGAAGATCGGTGGCGCTCGCGATGTCACATGTGTAACCGGCTGGGTTTGCTCAAGATCGTCCGCCTGTCCGAACGCGGCTTTGGTCGATGCCACGGCAAGCGGCAGGAAGTCGTAAGGACCCGAAAGCCCTGCCGCACCTTTGACAAGGTCGGCGGGCAGACCTTCGGCGCGGAGATATGTCCGGTCCAACGCAAGCATCATGACATTGTAGGCGCCGGCGGAATGGCCGGCCAGAAAGACCCTTTCGGGATCACCGCCATGGTCTGCGATATTGTTGTTGATCCAGGCCAGAGCCTTGGCGCCGTCCGCAACAAAATCGGGAAACCGCACCTCCGGGACCAGGCGATAGTCGGCGATAACGGTCACATAACCGGCAGCCGCGAAGGCGTGGCCGACAAAACCGTAATCGTCCTTGTTTCCGGAATTCCAGGATCCGCCATAGACGAAAAACAGGACGGGTTTGGCCCCGGTACCGTTTGACGGTTGATAGATATCGAGTCTGTTGCGGGCATCGGGCCCATAGGAGATATCCGTCGCAGCCTGCTTGGCGGAGGCGTCATAGGGCACAAATGTATCGAAAACCGCCAGTTTCGAGCATCCGCCTGCCAGAAAGCCGACCACGAGGATGACCGGCAGGCAGACCGTGCCCCCGACTGCGAGGAAAACCGACTTCATGTGACGCGACATTGTTCTGACCGGTGTTTTTGGAAGGTCGAACTGGATACGTGTCGGGCGCACGATCTGGATGCACAAACGGTGAAAAAATTTTGAGCGGGGCGGAGTCGACAGTACCGGATACAGGCTTATCCCTGCCTCACAACATCAGTCGCAAACGGTAAGCGCGATGCGGGAGACCATAACATAGTCAAAGTGTATTAATTTTGTTTTTCCTTACGCTTTCGCTATGCTTTTATCAGAAGACCGGAGATCATTATGAACATGAGGCAATTGGAAGCGTTTCGCGCCACGATCGAGTCCGGATCGATCACCGGTGCAGCGGACATCCTGAACATCTCCCAGCCAAGTGTCAGCCGGCTCATCAGCGATCTTGAGAGGTCTGTAGGCTTTCCGCTGTTTCTGCGGGTCGGACGGGGGGTGGTTGCGACGGTGGAGGCCCGCCGTTTTCACCAAGCCGTCGATACGATGTTCATTGGTGTCGATCGTTTGCGCGAACTGGCGGATACAATCCGTTCCACTGTCGGTGGGGCCGTGTCCCTGGGTGTGATTCCGGCTTTCTCGCAAACGGTCATGCCAAATACCGTCCACGGCTTCACGCAGCGCCGTCCCGATGTCCGGATCATGGTTTCAATCCGCAACACGCCAGAGATCGTTGATGCCGTCCGCATGCAGCAATTCGATATTGGGATCGTCGGCCGGGCGCCGCCCTATCCGGGTGTCGAGGTTTTGCATCAGACCAGTTTCCCATATGTTTGTCTGCTGCCGGACACTCATGCTCTGGTGATGACGCCAAGCGCAAAGGGGCGTCTCCTCGACCTTGCTGACCTCGTCGAAACCGAGTCGTTCGTAACGTTTGGCGGTGTATATCCTGATGAGATGCTCGACATAGACCGCGATCTCTCAGAAAAGATGCAGCGATCTTCCACTTTGTCGGCGGCGAACATGCCGGTTGCGGCCGCGTTGGTCAGAGAGGCCGGGGTCCTGGCAATCGTCGATCCGTTCACAGCATCCGTTGCGGAAAAAATCGGCGGAGTTGTAAGCCTTCCGATCCGGCAGCGGCTGACCTACAACGTGGCGGTGATCACCCGCGGGCGCGATACGCTCTCACTGGAGGCGAGAGAATTCGCGACCCTGTTTATTGAGAGATTGGACGCGTCACGCCTTAATCCCCAAAGTGGATCTTGATGTCATTCGGGTAGGGCCGACCTTGCCCGTGTTCGATGAAGTCGCGCAGGCTCAGGAGATAGCAGGTCCATTTTGTGCTGAAATAGAGGAAATCGTCGTCTGAGGCGGCCTTATTTTCGTGAACCAGGTCAACCCAGACCTGGTCGTCATCGGGTTTGAAGGAGAATTGCAGCGAGCAACCCTGCCATGGCCCGGGCCCAGCAACACAATGCAGTTGGATCCGTTCATTTTTCTCCAGGGCATCGATCCTGAACGACAGGGTGACGACATCTGAAAAATGGAGATCCAGCACCTGACCCACACCGGGCGTTCCTTCGGTTGATGTCGCCCACCAACCGTCGAGCTCCGCGGGTACGTGCATAGCGCTGTAAATCCTGCTGATGTCGCCGACAATGCCGACACGGTGATGTACTCTTGCCATTCTCATCACTCCTGATTTTCTCTGGGCGTGTTGAGCGCCAGGAAGTGAACCCGACAAACGTCATTGATTTGACCATATCACGGATGATCTGCGGCCGGCGGCCTCGATTGCCGGAGTCGGCTCGAATTCGCACTGAAGTGATCACGCAACCGGTTGGGATCTCTCAAAAAAAGCCGGCCCGGTGTGTTTGATCAACTCGTTGCGAACAGGTCGGCTTGTATGTCGAATGGCAGATCCGTCACGACACCATCGCGTGTCTCACCCTCGGCGCTCAAAACCTCAACCTGCTGCCCTGCTGTCCAATAGTCTTTTGCCACCATCGACAGGCCGACATTTGTCTTCAGTCTCGGAGAATAGGCTGCCGACGTGATCTGGCCGACTTGTCTTTGCGAGCCATTGCCAACCAGAACCGGCCACGGTTTTCCGCAGGGCGGGCAGGGCGGTCCGCCGAAAGCGATACCGCGCATGATCCGGTCGATGCCCCTGTCCCTGACATCCTGCAATGCGTCGCGGCCGATGAAATCGATGCTGCCATCGAGTTTGCAATAGTGCCCGAGGCCGCATTCGAGCGGGTTGTTGTCCCGTGTCATTTCGTTGCCGTACGACAACAGACCGCCTTCGATACGTTCGATCAGGTTCGGACATCCCGGCATGATGTCGAAAGCCTGACCTGCCTCACACACAAGGTCCCAGAGCGCACCGCCGAGCGAACCGTCCTTCAGGTAGATTTCAAATCCGCCTTGCTTGGAAAAGCCGGAGCGAGCAACCAATTGTCTTGTGCCTTGAAAGTCGATCCAGCCGAACCGAAAAAACCCGATGGATCGGATTTCTTCGCCAAACAGGGTCGCCATCAGGTCTTCGGCCCTTGGGCCCTGCAGCGCCAGCGGAGAAACGTCGGGCTCATCGACGGTTGCGTCCAGCCCGGCGCCAATTGCCAGGCCCTTGGCCCACAGCAATACATCGGAATCCGCGATCGACAACCAGTAACGGTCTTCGGCCAGCTTCAACAGGACCGGGTCGTTGATCATGCCGCCGGTTTCATCGACCAGCGGAATGTAGAGGCATTGGCCGACCTGGGCCTTGCCGATGTCGCGCGGGGTCATTTGTTGCACCAGGCGCAGCGCGTCCGGCCCGGTTATCTCCACCTGTCGCTGGCATGACACGTCCCAGATCTGGACATGCTCCCGAAGGTGCCAATAGTCCTCCTCCACCGATCGCCGGAACGCCTTGGGAAGGAGCATGTGGTTCACCACGGAAAACCCTCGTACGCCCGCCGCCTCGACTTTGTCCGTGTAGGGGGTGCGCCGGATGCGGCGCGACATGTTCAGACCGGATGGGGACACGGAGTTGTTCTCCTGCGCGGGCGCTTAGGAATATTCAACTGGAAAACCAGACGGAGTAGGAGTTCGGCGCCAGCATCAGCGGGATATGATATTTGGCGGCCGGATCGGGTGCGGTGAACCGGATGACCACGTCACGCAGGATCTGCATGCCCGAGATCGGGACCTGACGCGACGCGAAATATCGCCCGGTTGCGAAGACCAGTTCGAATTCGGCGCCGGCATCCGCGTCCGTGAGATCGACTGTTTCCGACAGCCGGCCTCCCTCGTCGGTCGCCGTTTCAAAGATCTGTGCACGATTGCCGGCAGCGTCCAGGCGGAAAAGCCGCACGCCGACGCCTCCGGCGTGGGTTCCGTCGACGGAGTTCAGTGTGTGGCTTGAAATGATGGCCATTGGATTGCCCGGTCCGTTCTATTCTATGGAAGCCTTGTCGCGTTTGTCGCTGGTAGCGAGGACGATGGGACTGATGACGCCCTTCGCCTTCACATTGACGCAAGCCGTCTTGCCGCTGGCCAGCGCACGCCTCAGCGCAGGAGCGAGCTGATCCCGCGTTTCCACCAGTTCGCCGTGCCCACCGAGGCCTTCAAACAGGCTGTGAAACGGAATGTCGCGGAAATCGGTCGCAAAATGTTTGCCGCTTTCAAACAACCGCTCCTGCTGTTGCGAAATGCAATCGAGGCCGCCATTGTTGTCGATGACGACGACGATCGGACGGTTTTCCTGGAACGCGGCCTCGACTGACAGGCCGCCGGACAGGAAAGCGCCATCGCCGCTGATGAGCACGACATTGTCGTCGGGATGGACGTTCTTGGCCGCGACCGCAAACGAGACGCCGACGCCCAGCATGCTGTATGCGCCGGGGTGCAGGATGCCGGCGAGTTTCCTGCCGTGCCAACCGGCCAGGTTGACGGCGATTTCCGACCAGAAGTGGGTGTTGCCGCCGTCAAAAACCAGCCAGTCGCTATCTCCCAGTTCCGCCTGCACGTCGAGGGAAAGCTGCAACGGGTGGATTTTTCCGCTGTTTGCCGCCGCGGTGTCGGTCTCTGCTTTCAGGTCTTGGAGAGTGTGTTCGACCCATTCACCGCGCTTTGCCTTGTTGAGGTCGAACCATGATCGGTCCAGGGTCCAGTTTCCTGCTGTTTCGAGCGCGAGGAGGGCGTCAAAGAAGGCTTCGGGGTCGCTCAGAAGGAGATGGTCGGCTGCCCGGTTGAACTCGATTTCCTCATGCGAACCATTGACGCAGACGAGCTGCGTCGTCTCCGGAAACAGCGGCGGATTGCCGAAATTCATTTGGTTGTCGAGACGGCCACCGACCATGATCACGACATCGGATTGATGCAGGGCGAATTTGGAAGGGGGATATTGATGAATGTCCGCGAGGCCCATATAGGCCTCGCACTCCTCGCCGAGCAGCTTCTGGTGATAGGGGATGTTGAAGATCGGGATGTTGAGCTGGCGGCCAACGGCTTCCAGCTTGTCGTCGGCACCGGACCACCAGACACCATGACCGCCGATCAAGACCGGTCGGCGTGCCCCCGTGATGAGATCGAGCAGTGGATTCAGGTCGCTTGGGTCCGGCCACGCCCGCGGCGACGCTTTTTGGGTCCGATCAAACGGACGCTCGGCACGACCGGCATCCTCGTCGAAGGACGAAAACATGATGTCTACTGGCACACTGAGATGAACCGGGCCCGGATATCCGTTTGTGGCGATCCTGTAGGCCCGGTCGACAAATTCACCGATCCGTTCGCCGTCCGTGACACTGATGGAATATTTGGTGAGAGGTGCGGCAATCGAGACGTCGTCGATTTCTTTGAATCCGCCCGCACCCTGGCGTTTCATGGTGCTCGATCCCGTCACGAATATGACCGGCGACCGTTCGCCCCAGGCTTCCATCATGGCCGGCACCGCATTGGCAAAACCCTCAGGCCCGACGAGGCAGACTGTCGGCTTTCGTGTGATGCGCGCATGTCCGTCGGCGAGATGTCCGGCAATTTGCTCGTGTGGACAATTGATCACCGGCATCTGGCATTCCATGAATCCTTCCAGAGCAGGATTGCAGAAGCCGCCGGCGAGCGTAAAGACATGCTCGATGCCCTTTTCATGGAAGGCGCGCGCCAATAGATTGCCGCCGCGGATTCGTCGTTTTTCGGTCATGTTGCCAACCCTGCACTTGCTGGGGAATAGATATGGACGGGGTTCGTGTCCGGCTTCGTTCGGGATCGATTGGAGTGACTTGCGAAAAGGACGTCGCCGTCGATTTCGCCTACGGTTCGCGCTCCGATTTGGGCGAGAGTGACATCGATGTCATGGATCAGCATGTCGAAAAGCGTCGCAAGCCCGCGTGCACCGTCGGCCCCCATCGCATACAGGACCGGGCGCCCAAGCATTACAAAGTCCGCGCCCATTGCCAGTGCTTTGACAACGTCCTCGCCGGTGCGCACACCGCTGTCGAAGATCAGAGGATAGTCCGGTCCGACCGCCGCGCGGATCAAAGGCAGGGCGTGAATGGCAGGTGGGGCGCTATCAAGCTGCCGGCCGCCGTGGTTGGAGACATAAATGGCATCGGCACCGGCATCGCGAATGCGGACCGCGTCTTCGGCTGACATCACTCCCTTGACGACGAGTTTGCCGGGCCAGTGCTGACGCAATTCATCGAGGAATTCCCATGTTGCTCCAGCGCGGCTCGCATCACGCGCAAATCCGCCTGAGCGCTCTTCGGTCTCGAAATTGACGGTACGCGGAATCCCTCTGGCCAGGGTGCGAAGCGACCATTCAGGATGTAAGGCAAAGTCCAGAACCTGTTTCAGCCCGAACCGGAAGGGAACCTGGAATCCGTTCCTGAGGTCCCGCACCCGGCGGGACACCTGCGGCACGTCAACCGTCAGCACCAGAACGTCATACCCGGCCGCTTCGGCCCTGGCAGCCATCCGCATCGCACTGTCCGGCTCGTTGACGACATAAAGCTGGAACCATGCTTTTCCGTCAGTGAGTTCGTAGATCGATTCCATGGACGATGACGCAGCGCAGGACAGGCAAAGCGGCACATTTCGGCGGTTGACCTCAGCGGCCAGCATTCTATCGGCATCCGGCCAGGTGAGATTGCACATTCCCATCGGAGCGATGCCGAAAGGAAGGTCCAGGTCGCGGCCAAGCAGGCGGGTCTTCAGCGAACGTTCGGCGACATCGACCAACACGCGAGGCTGCAGAGCAATCGTTGAGAGTGCTTCGCTGTTCCTTTGGACGCCATGTTCCCGACCTGCGGCGCCATCAACGAAATCGAACATCATCCGTGGCACGCGCGTGCGCGCCATATCGCGAGCATCGTCCACCGAAAAAAAGCGGGCAGGTGGTTTGATACCGGATTTTGTGTTCCGCGAAATTGATTTCACTCCGTCCCGATGGTCCCGATAAACGCACTCCAGATGATATGCGGACCTATCGGCATGTGACAAATACAATTAAATCCCCAATAGATTTGAAAAAGCTATGAATTGGCGTTGAAATTCCCGCCGCCGAAATCCCCTGCGCCGGCAGCAATTGTCCCCGATTGCGAGACATCGACAATTGAGGTCCGGGTTCATGGGAAAATTAATTGTTCCTTGCACACCGCGGCAATATCCTGCTTCATGGTATCATCTTGATATCACGCCAAGAATAAAGTTGCCGGGCCTCGTCTGACACTGAATGACCGGACCGGTTGGGACTCGTGACGACATGACGAGGAAACACTGAGTGGAATCGCAGGCCATACCCGAATATTGCAAGTCTTGCGGCGCGACGGTGCCGGCAAATGCGAAATTCTGTCCGTCCTGCGGAGGTCGGCTCGCTGAGCAGACGGTTCAGAGCAATCACGAGGCCGGCGAACATCGGCAGATAACCGTGATGTTCTGTGACCTCGTCGGATCGACAAAATTGTCGACCCAGATGGATGCCGAGGATCTGCGCGAAGTTCTGAGGGAGTTTCAATCGGTCTGTGCAGAGGCCACTGAGAGCAGGGGAGGCATGATCGCCAAATATCTGGGCGATGGTGTTCTGGCCTATTTCGGGTACCCGCGTGCGACAGAGGACGCTGCAATTCGCGCCACCGATGCCGGGTTGGAGATTGCGCGCAATGTTGCGGAGATGGGCAAAGCGCTCGCGGAGGAAAAGGGAATAGAGTTTGCAACCCGCATTGCCTTGCATACTGGCAGGGTTCTGATTAGTGAAATGGGCGCCGGTGAAACCCGGGAATATCATGCCGTAACCGGCATAGTGCCCAATATTGCCGCCCGGCTTGAACAGTTCGCGCCGAAGAACGGTGTTGCGATAAGCCGCGAAACCCGTGCCCTGATCGCCGATACGTTCCGTATCGAGACAATCGGCATGCGGGAATTGAAGGGCATATCGGAGGCCGTGGAAGTCTTCCAGGTTGTCGGGTATGCGCCCGCCACATCGGATTTGCCCTTGAGAGATACGCCGCTGCAGGGTCGCGATGCCGAACTGGCGATACTCAATGGTGTCTGGGCGCGTACCGGCACGGGAGCCAGCGAACGGGTCGTCGTAAGTGCCGATGCCGGCGCCGGCAAGTCGGTGCTGGCCTCCGCATTCGTGTCGGAGGCGGGAATTGCACGCGACAGGATCGTTGAACTCTCCGGATCCGCCAACGAGCGTCACACGCCGTTTGCCTGTCTGCGCAATACGGTTGGGCGCTGGTTGAGCCGATCCGGATCAACCGACAACGATGGCGCCCGCCAGGTGATCCTGGACTGGTTTGGCCCTGGTCGGGCTGGCGCAGCGGATCATGCCGAAGCCGTTTGGCGATTGTGGAAGGGCGAAAGCCCCAACGGACCGGAAGGGCGCATGGCAATCATGAATGCTGGCGTCGAACTGGTTGCGATCATGCCGAAGCCGACCCTTCTTATTGTGGAGGACGCGCACTGGGTCGATCCCTCGACCATGGAGATCCTGGAAAGGGTGTCGTCAAAGCGTCTTCCTCAATGCATGTCTCTGGCCTTGACCCGGCCGGATCTGGATGAAAAGTGGCGATATGCCGAAGATACGAACATCAGCCTTGGCGGCCTGCCTCCCGATGCTTGTGCGCGTCTGGTCGAAACGGTTGCCGGAGGCAAGGTCGAACCGGCACTCGCGCGACGCATTACACAGGCGACCGACGGGTTGCCGCTTTATGTCGAAGAGTTCACAAAATCGCTGGTCCTTTCGGAATTCGTTCGCCAGGAACGGGGAATCTTCCGGCTGTTTGATCTTAATCCACAGGCTGTGACGCCGACATCGCTGCTTGATCTGATCACCGCTCGGTTGGATGTATTGGGCGATGCAAAGATCTTTGCCCAGATCAGTGCGGTCCTCGGACGGACATTCGATAGGGCTGCGCTGGTCAACGTCAGCGGCGCTTCGATCGATGCGGTCGACACGGCGGTGGCGGTTCTGTCTGTCGCCGGCATCCTGACTGCGGCACGAGGTGGAAAACTATCGTTCCGGCATGCACTGTTCCAGACCGCCGCTTATGAGAGCATCGTCAGGCGCGCGCGCCATACCTGGCATGAAAACTATCTTTCCTGGTTGCAGGCGGATTCCGGCAGACTGGAAGCGGCGCGTCCTGAAACGCTTGGCCATCACCTCGAGGCCTGCGGTCGAAATCGCGAAGCCATTGACAGGTTTCTTGAGGCCGGTTTGGCGGCCAATCGGGCGTCGGCAAGTCTGGAGGCTGCGGCGCATTTCCAGAAGTGCATCGATTTGCTGCCGGGCTTGCCACGTGAACAGGGTTTGTCCGCCCTCAAACTCAGGCTCCAGGTTCTGCTTGGCGGCGCCCTTCTTTCTGCACGTGGCCCGGGTGCTCCGGAAACACGGGCCGCCTACGATGCGGCTCTCGATCTGGCAGAACAGACGCCGGAATGTGAATGGCACTTTCCGGCCTACTGGGGTTGGTGGCGCGTATCCGACAGTTTCGCGACTATGGCGGTTCGAGCGCACCGCCTTCTCGAAGTTTCCGATCAGATGCAGGGCGGAGAATTCAAGCTGCAGGCAAAACATTGTGTGTGGGCCAATGCGTTTCAGATCGGTGCCCTGACCGAATCCGTGACCAATGCGCGAGAAGGTCTCGCACTCTATGAAGCTGGTGGATTCGAAGATCTCGGGACGTTGTACGGTGGTCATGACTGCAAGGTTTGCGCATTGGGAGAGATTGGGCTTGCGTCCTGGTTGCAGGGCGCGGGCGACGGTGCAGTGGACCATGTCCAGGCTGCAATCGCCCATGCAGGTCACCTCGGCCATCTCGGCAGCATGATGCATGCCCTGGATATCGCCGTAATGCTGCATCACTATCGTCGAGACGGACCGGCGACTATGGAGACCGCCCGACGACTGTCCGAGCTCGGCGCACAACATGATCTTGAAGAGTACAGCGCCAAGGGTGAGATCTTCCTGGGCTGGGGAAAGATTGTGACAGGTGAGGTTGCGCTGGGATTGTCGTGTGTCAACAACGGTTTCCGGATTACGCAGGAGATCGGCACTCCGGAAGATTTTCCGGTCTATCAGTGTATGCGTGCAGAGGCCATGCGCCTGCTTGGCGATCCCGGCGGCGCAATGGCCGTGCTCGCCGAAGGCAGGGATATCATTACGTCCGAAGGCGTGAATTACTGGGGCGCCGAAATTGCCCGGCAGGAGGCCGAATGCGAAATGGTGCGCCGAGTGCCCGATCGCGACGTGGTTGCTGATCGGCTCCGTGAGGCCAGGGATGTGGCGAGCCGGCAAGGTGCGCTCGCTCTGGAATTGCGGGCGGCCATGAGTGCGCTCACCTGGGCTCGGATGACAGGTGAAGATGCGATCGCACGAACCGAATTGAACCGTGTTCTGGCGAGGTTCGAACCTTCTGTGTCTGGTGTCGATCTCACAGATGCAAGGGAAATGCTGGCCATGGGATCCGGTCATTGACCGAAGGAGGCACGATGTGGCGCGATGGCGGACGCCGCGAATGTTCGCCGGCTGAGACCTGGGCCAGATTGCGCCCCTTGCTTCCGGTTTTCGGGATCCCGCGTGTCGCCAATATTACCGGACTCGATCGGATTGGAATCCCGGTCTACACAGCCTGTCGTCCAAACTCACGCTCGCTCTCGGTGTTTCAGGGCAAGGGATTGACGAAGGACGCTGCCCGGGTTTCCGCTGTCATGGAAGCGTATGAAACCTGGTGCGCTGAAAGCATCGACCAGCCGCTGAAGTTTGCCAGTATCGATGAAATGCGGTTTTCACATCGGCTGATCGATGTGCACAATCTGCCTTTGAGAACCGTCGAAGGCGTCGATTCCGGCCTGCCATTTCTTTGGATCGAGGGAAGGGACTTGTGCCGGGAGGAGCGCCTTTGGCTTCCTTTCGAAATGGTGCATGCCAATTTCGCAATCCCCGAACCGGCGGCGTCGAATGCCTTCCCCGCGACCACCAATGGATTGGCGTCAGGAAATTCCAGGCGCGAAGCTACCCTTCACGGCCTCATGGAGGTGATTGAACGCGACGCGATCACCCTGTGGAAACTCGGCTCTGACGCCTGGAATGGTCGGACCGCGGTCCGGCTCGACACAATTGACGATGTTCATTGCCGGTCGCTGCTCGATCGGTTTGAAGCCGCGGGGATCGATGTCGTCGTCTGGGACGTCCGTTCAGACATCGGCGTGCCATGTTTCCTCTGTCTGATTTCCGAGCGCCGCGGCGAAACCGGAGCTCCGGAACTCGGCGGCGGCGCGCATCCGGCGCCAGAAGTGGCTTTGTTGCGTGCGCTTTCCGAGGCGGCCCAGGCGCGCGCAACCTTCATTGCCGGCGCCCGAGAAGATATTCCTGACGCCGATTACGAAACCGGCTCCGTTGCGGAGCGTGTAGCCCTGGCCAGGGAGATCCTGTCGGATATGGAGCCGGCAATGAATTTCCGGGATATCGGAAGTGTCGAAACCGGAAGCTTCGAGGCTGACATTGCACGAACCCTTGCGGCGCTGCAGCGGGTCGGTCTGGACCAGGTCGTCGCACTGGAGATCGGGAAACCTGCGTTCCGATTTTCAGTTGTTCGGGTCGTGGTTCCCGGGTTGGAGGCCGCGTTTGAAGGGCCTGCCTCCGATTATGTTCCCGGCGCACGCGCTGCGAGGCTGCTTTCGGAGGTCGTGGCGTGACAGTATGTGTGTTCGTCGGGCCAACCTTGCCGGTTACGTCGGCGCGCGAAATTCTCGATGCCAATTATCTGCCACCCGCGCGCCGTGGCGATATCGTCAAGACTGTTCGCGCCCATGCGCCGGATACGCTGGTGCTGATCGACGGTTACTTCGAACAGGTGCCCTCTGTTTGGCATAAGGAAATCCTGTGGGCTCTGAACAAGGGAATCGCGGTGTATGGCGCCGCCAGCATGGGGGCGCTCCGCGCGGCGGAACTGGCGCAATTCGGCATGATCGGTGTCGGACGTGTCTTCGAGGCTTATGCTAACGGAAAATTTGAACCGTTTCTCGAACCGTTTGAGGACGATGACGAGGTTGCGATCGTTCACGGACCGGCGGAAATCGGCTATCCGGCCACCGAGGCGATGGTCGATATCAGGGCGTCGCTGGTTGAGGCCGGACACGCGGGTGTGCTTGCGTCAGACGAGATCCAGTCGGTGGCGGCCAGCGCGAAGAGCCTGTTTTACAAATACCGAACGTGGGATAAGGTTCTGGCGGAGGCCAGAGCAGACGGCATGGCAGAGACCAGACTCTCGGTGCTTCGCGACTGGCTCAAAGACAATCGTCTGTCGCAAAAACAGCTCGATGCTGAATCTGTCCTTCAAGAGCTTGCGGAAAAGTTGCCGGTCGCCAGAGAACCGGCGTTCCGTTTTGAACGCACGGTTTTGTGGCAGTCCATGATGATGGAACTGCATGACGGGGAGGGCGAATGACGTTTTCATTGGATGCCTTCTACAAGAACTCCGGGACCCGGTTCCGACTTTTTCCCCAATCTTCGTTTCTGCCTGGCTTTGAAGACCCTGTTACCGTCTGGGTTTCCTCACCGGCCGGCAGTCTTGGCCCTGGACCGTCCGACCAACGCATGTATGCGATCGACCCGACGGCAAAGGCACCCTACGGGGAAGCTGATCTGCCTCCTTATGCCGGTGCATGTCGATTGCCGGTCGGTCCGGATCCGAATGGTCATTTCGATCATGTTCACCAGGACGATCCGAGCTTTAAATGTGTTCACATGTTCGGAACCGTCCGCAGGGTTCTCGATGTCTGGGAAACCTATCTCGGCGGGCCCATTCCCTGGCATTTTTCGATGACGCATCCCCGGCTCGAGCTTGTTCCGCATGTGCCTTGGAACAACGCCCAGTTCGGGTGGGGTTTTATGGAGTGCGGCGAAGGCAAGGACGATCAGGACGTGCTTCGGCCCTTTGCCTTGAATTTCGACGTGCTGGCGCATGAGACCGGCCACGGCATCGTATTCTCACTGACAGGCATTCCGTCGGCAGAGACACTGACAACGGCTTATCGCGGTTTCCATGAATCCGCGTCGGATTGTGTTGCGATGATTTCCGTGTTGCACTTCGACACCTTTGTCGATCACCTCCTGGGGAAGACCTCTGGCGATCTTTACGTCGAAAACGAGCTGAACCGCATCGGCGAATTGTCCCGGACCCGGCAGATCCGCAACGCCTCAAATGCGTTGAAGCTCAAGGATGTGATCAGTTTCGATACACCGCCTGACAAAACCACCGGCAAGCAGGTGCACGATCTCGGTCAGCCGCTGACCGGCGCAGTTTTTGATATTTGTGTCGAATTCTTTCAGGATCGGCTCGTCGAGTTCGGTCTGCTCACTGCCGAGCACGCGGCGTCCGTGCGCCAGGCTGCGTCCGATGAATGTCTGGAGGACATGAGCCACGATGCTTGTGTGACAGCATTCGCCGCAGACCCTGCCGGCTTCAAGCGGGCGCTTTGTGACGCCAGGGATATGGTCGGCTTGCGTCTTGCCCAGACCTGGCACCGGTTAAGGCCGCGCGGTTTCAGCTATGATGGTGTTGCGAGGGCGTTTCTGGATGTTGACCTGGAAATGACCGGTGACCGTCGTCACCGGCAGGATATCCTTGAATGTTTCCAGTGGCGCGGCATCGGCCTTGCCATTGAATAAAAACACAATGGCGCATTCGGCCCGGCTGCGGTACACTTTTGTTATGGATTTGAATTGATTGGTCAAAAGCGCCTTGACGTTCCGATGTTTGCCGTAGCTTGCTTACGGAGTGTCGGAAGGTTTCCATTGTTGCGATTGGCAGGATGCGCGGCTCGGCGACGAGGGTTGGTCCAGATGAAATCCTGGTCAGGGTAAACGATTACAGTGGGGGAGTATATTCCATGACGACGATCGGATTAACGCCGAGCAATAAGCTGACATTGTATGGAAAGAAGGTGGAAGCGCTGTTCACGGAAGGTGCGGTTCCGGAAGACCTGGGTGAGAAGGCCGGATTTTCCGATTATTTGATTTCGCCGGTGGTTGGGGCATCTGAGACCGGGTCCGGAACGGATCAATCTGATACCGCGGCATCGACACGTTTGTTCAATGGTGATCTCGCACTTGTCTACGGTTTCCTGCACCAATCAGACGATCATCCGCAAACGCTTCCCGAGCCGGTTATGATGCTGTTACCCGGCAGCGGTCGCCAGGTCGGTGAATATGAAAAGAACAATGATCCCGGCGACCAGCGATTTCCAACCGAAAAATACCTGAGATGGTCCGTAGCATTGGATGATCCGGCAGTGTTGTTTGCCAGCCAGGAAACGACGCTGGAGGCCGCGCTTGGTCTTGCTGTGCCGTTGGGCGATGGATTCGGTATGGATGGCTTTGGCGGCGGGATGGATAGTGGCGGCTTTACGTTGCGTGGGGCTGACGGCCGTGTTTATTACGTTCCAGAGGCACTCGACACATTTCAGGTTCTCGACGACGGCGAGCGCGGACCTCTGATGCTGGCACCGGGTACCGATCGTGACGACCTCAAGGTTCGCGAACTTCTTGACGATGGCGTCGGTGGCGCCATTCAGTCCCGCGCCATGATGCAGAGCCGTGCGATGATGCAATCCAGGGCAATGATGCAAAGCCGCGCCATGATGCAATCTCGTGCCATGATGCAATCGCGGGCTATGATGCAGTCCAGAGCCATGATGCAGGCGCGCGCTATGATGCAGGCAAACCTGCGTGGCAAGGGGTATCATGGGTTCGGAGAAGAGTGATATTCCGAACTCGGGTCAGGCGGTTGATGTCGTTATTGTCGGCCGTCCTGCAACGTTGTGAGCTGCCTTGCATACCAGTGCGCGAAGGCGGCCACATTCGGTTCCATCAGCGGTGAAAACCTTCCCGGTTTCGCAAAAGGCGAGTTAAGGCCTCGCTGATGATTTTCCAGTGCCGGAATGTCCTCGTTCAAGGCCGTGTCGAGCCGATGAAAATAATGTTCGACCCTGGCATCGAAATTCGGCAAGGCCACGCTTTCCGGGGGTAGACAGAATGTCTGATAAACCTGGCAGCGTTTTGGCCCGAGCGGATAGGCTTCATAAATCCAGATTGAATCCATGCACGCGGCAAATGTCATATTCGGAAACAGCCACGAATATCTGACACCTTCGTTGGCTTCGCCAGTTAATCCGGGCATGGACGGAAGGCTGTGATCCTTTTGATCGTCGAGCAGACCTCCGGTTCCTTTGGTTCGGCCAAACTGGCTCGCATAATCTCCGGCAGTGCGGTCAGCAGGTTCGGGAATGTCATATGTCCCGTCTATTGAACCGGCATGCACGTACGGCAGATGATAATATTCGTTGAAAACCTCCAAGAACGATTTCCAGTTGCAATCGACCTCAAGATATCGACGGCGCACTGAAACAAGGTCTGCCAGCGGCCAAGCCCGGTGCCTTTGGGTGAAATCGCCAAGGCAATGGTCCAGATCCGGCGCCTCCTTGTCGAGGCAGAGAAAAAGGAAGCCCTCTTTTGTTGCGACCCTGAACTCGATCAGGCCGTAGTCCGAACGCTCGAAATCGACAGCATCCTCCATGCGTGGAACGCCTGCAAGGCGCCCGTCGAGAGCATAAGACCAGGAGTGAAACGGGCATCTGATTCCTCGGCAGTTTCCGGTTCCGTCGAGGAGTCGGGCGCCGCGGTGCCGACAGGAGTTTGCGAACGCGCGCAGTTTGCCGTCTTTGCCGGCGATGAGGATAACGGGCACGTCACCGATGTCGATGGTTTCGAAATCTCCGGGATTAGAAAAGCGGTCCGCGCGACCGATACCGATCCAGCATTTCTGAAATATCGCTCTGTATTCCTGCTGCAGCACCGTTTCGTCGCGATAACAGACCGGAGGAAGGGATGAAGCTGTTTCGACCGGCTTTATGCACAGCGCGAGATCCCCCAAAGGCAGTTGGCGGCCGATGTCCTGGCTCGCGGATTGAAGGGCGGCGTCCATGGAAATACCTTTCACGTCGACGGTTTGTCAGAAGCAACAGGCTCTCTTCACCGCACGAGGCCCGTTGCGAACCAGGGTGTCTCTCAAATCCTGGATGGACAAATGATAAAATGAATGGCTTAGATATTAAGAAATTTAATGTCCGGATTTTGGCTGATGAAATATTCGGTTCCTCCGCTGACCTGGTTCAGGGCATTTGAAAGCGCTGCCAGGCATCTGAGCTTCACCAATGCGGCTGCCGAACTGAATCTCACACAGTCTGCCGTCAGCCAGCATGTCCGCGCACTGGAGGGCCGATTGGGCGTTGTGCTGTTTGAACGCAAGGCACGCGGCCTTGCAATTACCGAGGCCGGCAGGCGATTGCAGCCAAGCGTAAGCGGTGCGATCGGCGATCTGGCCCGGGCGTGCGAAATGTTTGCACCGCAGCCCGCAGGCCAAACCCTCGATATTGCCTGTACGATGAGCTTTGCGCTGTTGTGGTTGACGCCAAGACTTTCCTCGTTTCATGCCGGCCACCCGTCGGTGCATCTCGGCGTCTCGAGCACGCTTTGGCCCGACGAATATCATAATGCCACGTCCGATCTGCAAATCCGTTACGGTACCGGGTACCAGATGCCGGCCGGCGCGATCCAGTTGTTTTCCGATGTCCTGGTCCCGGTCTGCATTCCCGCTATGGCCGAGCGCATAAGGCATCGTGATGATCTTTGGTCGCTGCCGTTGATTGGAACGGTTGGTTCTTCGGAGGGCTGGAATGACTGGGCCGGACATGTCAAAGCGACAACGCCGCCAATTGCTTCCCATTCGGTCGACTCCATGGCCCTTGCATTGGCATTCGCCAAAGCCGGCAGCGGCGTCGCGCTCGTCAGCCGAACGCTGTCCATAGGATCAATCCGGGACGGTTCACTGGTCATGCCGGTCGCTGCGACTGTACCTGCAAAAAACAGCTACTTTTTAACACATTCCTTTCGCGAGGACCGGCGGAAAAGTGCAGAGAGTTTTTCCGCGTGGCTGATGGACGAAATTGCCTGCACCCCTGATTGAGCGGAAAAACTGATGGTGCGCATCCGGGATCAGGAATGCTTCAGGAACTGGACAAGAAGGTGCGCGACGGCTTCCGGCTGTTCCTGTTGAACCCAGTGACCGGCATCGGGCACAAGATGCAGGCCTTCAAACCTCGCGCAGGCTTTTGTTTGCATGGCGTCAAGGGTGCCCGGTTTCTGGTGGATACCCCAGTCGCTTGCGCCGGCAATGAAACAGGCAGGCACTGTGATTTTTACGCCGGCGAAAATCTCCAGATCTCTCTGCATCTCCGGATCGGTGCCGCATCGATACCAATTCAATCCGCCTTGGAATCCTGTTCGTTCATAGGTCGCACTGTAATATCGCAGTTCGGGTTCGCTCAGCCATTTGCATGTGTTGATTGCCGCTGGCGCGGGCATTTCCGGCCGCACCGTTTCGGCCATGTCGCTGGCCAGATCCATGATGTAATAGGTGGGCATTTTGGCCAGTTCGTCGGCTGACCACGACGCCAGCGCAAAGGGGCGGTTGCCAATCCAATCGGCACTTTTGAAATGATAGTAGGCGCGCAGGAAAGCGTGGACGCCCTGCGGACAGCGCCACATGTCGTCATTTGCGGCACGTGTCGAATAATAGTGTTGATAATGTTTGCGCGGTCGTTCCAGGTTTGCAAGAGCGTCATGAATGTCCGGCACGGGTGTGCCGGTGTCGCGGCCGACGGGTGGTAGCGCGGGTGCTCCGCCGAAGGGGGCGCTCATGAGTGCGACCGATTTGAAAATATCGGGTCGCAGCAGCGCGCAATACGCGGCGACCGGCGAGCCGAAGTCGTGGCCGATGACGGCCGTTACGGATTGTCGGCCTAAAGCATGCAACAGCCCGATTGCGTCTCGGACCAGATTGAGCATCCCGAATTTTCCAAGGTCGCAGTCGAATCCGGGTTCCCAGCCGGTTGTCCGGCCATATCCCCGCTGGTCCGGCGCGATTACGTGATAGCCTGCTGCGGCAAGAGCCGGCATGACCTTGCGCCAACTGAAAGCAAGTTCGGGAAATCCATGCAGCAGCAAAAGACAAGGGCGCCCGGCATCCTCGAAACCGGCTTCCAGGATATGGACGTCCAGTCCGTTGGAATTGTCGACGATGCGTGAGCGAATGCCCTGTGGCAGGAGCTTGTGGAAATCTTCGGCGATCACAGTCATTGTCCCCAAGTGCCAAAAGCGTCGTTGTTGATGCGGATATTCATGGTGTCGGAAAGCTTTGAACCCGCGGTGAAAGTCTCACGGGGCTCGCCCGAAGACAGCTTCGCTTTGATCGCGTTCAACCCGGCGGTCAAGTCCACGAGATCGTTTTGATGGAGGAGGGGAGCGGAGTGCTCTTGGTCATCCATCCTGTTGCCGTGCGCACAATAGAATTGAACGTCGGGATCCAGCATGTCCAGAAGAACCTCGCAGGTTTGAAGGTAATCCGGCAGCGAGGCGCCGGGTACCTGAGCATAGAGATCTCCGGGGTAGATGAAATCTGCGGCAAAGACCCGTTTCCTGTCGGCTTCGACGAGCGAAATCGAATCCGGCGAATGCCCGGGAGTGTGAACTATGGTGAGTGACCGCCCACCCAGGTCAATCTCACCGCCGATCGGGAGCCAGGTCCGGACCGCAAATGAGGGCGCCGTATTGTTTTCGCTTTTTGGCAAAAACAACGGGTCACTTGGGGTCAACAAACCATTGGCCATACAATCGCGCAGGATCGGCAGGTCGGCGACGGCGATCGTGTCGAAGCGCGCAATATTTCCCAAATGATCATAGTGCATGTGTGACGGCACGACAGTTAATGCGCGTGGGGCCAGTTGGGCGATCACACCGGTAATGTCCCGACAGAATGAGCCGGTATCGAACAACAGTGAACTGTCGTCACCGAGCAGAAGGTAGGACCAGTTCTGCTGATGATAGCAAGGCTCGCCGATGGCAAATGTGCGTTGGTCGATCTTCTGGACGGCGTACCAGTTGTCGACGAAGCGAATTGTGGGCGCGAGCCGTGGCATCATGGTTCAATCGTTGCTCCCCGTTCGGATCGTTCAAGAGGGATTTGAACGTCGGAAACAGAATGTTGTTGTTATGTCCCAGTTTTCGGTTCACATCCTAGCTAAATCTTTGAGATTGGGTTTGGTGCGCAGCGACATTGGCAACAAGGCAACGAGTATGGTGGGCAGAAATCTTGGAATGAGGATCCTGGAAAACGTATGGATCCCCTTGTCGGACGGAACACGCCTTGCGGCGCGGATCTGGTTGCCGGACGAGACATTCAGCCAGCCGGTACCGGCAATTCTGGAATACCTTCCCTACAGGAAACGCGGCGGCAGTGAGGCGCGTGACGACGCAACCTATCCCCACTTCGCCAAAAACGGCTATGCCGGAATACGCGTTGATATCCGCGGGAACGGGGAATCGGATGGTTGGATGGAGGACGAGTACAGCGCCCAGGAATTGAGCGACGGACTTGAAGTCATCGCCTGGATCGCGGCTCAGGACTGGTGCGACGGCCATGTCGGAATGATCGGCATTTCCTGGGGCGGCTTCAATGGATTGCAACTCGCCGCCCTGCGGCCTCCGGCTCTCAAGTGCATTGTCACTGCGTGTTCGACCGACGACCGCTATTCCGACGACATTCATTACATGGGCGGTTGCCTGTTGAACGACAATGCCACCTGGTCGCAACAGATGTTGAACTATTCGTCTCGCCCGCCGGATCCTGAACTTGTTGGCCCGGCCTGGCGAGACATCTGGCTGGAACGCCTGAAGAGATTGCCATTTCTCGCTCACACCTGGCTGGGCCATCAGCGCCGGGACGCCTACTGGAAACATGGTTCCGTTTGTGAGGATTTTGACCGGATCGACGTGCCGGTTCTGGCCGTAGGAGGCTGGTACGATGCCTACACGGATCCGATTCTGCGCCTTCTGGAAGGATTGTCAGCGCCCTGCAAGGCGATCATTGGACCTTGGGAACACAAATACCCGAACATCAGCCGAATGACGCCGAGCTTCGATTTTCTTTCCGAGTGCGTTCGGTGGTGGGATCGGTGGCTGAAGGGACACGAAAACGGGGCATGCGCGGATCCGGCATTGCGGGCTTATGTGATCGAGGATGCGCCCGCCAAACCGGGCAATGGCCATCGCAACGGGCGCTGGGTCGCTGTCGAAAACTGGCCGTCGAAACTGATTGGGCAGAAAGTGTTTCACCTCTCGGCAGCCGGTCTGGTTGATGGGGATAAGCTCGCAAAAGCGACAGGAACGAAGATAACGATTTCGTCGCCCATGGACCACGGATTGATGGCGGGAAACTTCTGCCCGGGCATGAGAATCGACAACGAACTGCCGGGCGATCAGCGCGATGATGACGCCAAGGCGGCAGTCTTTGACTCCGAGATTCTGTCCACCGCTTATACAATTCTCGGAAGGCCGGAAATCGAGTTGCGAATATCATCGGACAAGCCGGTAGCCCTGATATCTGCGAGGATTTGCGATGTCGCGCCAGATGGTGCCAGCACGCGAGTCTGTCACCGGCCCTTGAACCTGACCCACCGTGATTCGCATGAATATCCCGAACCGCTCCAGACGGGCCGGATCTACACAATCAGGTTTCGTCTTTCCGCCGCCGGCCACGTTTTTGCGCAGGGCCATCGGATTCGCCTGGCACTCGCGACCTCCTATTGGCCGATACTCTGGCCGTCACCGGAACCGGCTGCGCTTACGTTGCATATTCCTGGCAGTTCCCTGAACCTGCCCGTGCCACTCGCGCGCCTTGCAAACCAGGCCATGGACCCGGCGCCTAAAGCATTGCAGTCCAATCTCGATATCTTGCGCGCGCCATCGCACTGCCGGGTTACCGAACAGCAGGAAGCCGGCCTGACTTTGCTGAGGTCCGAAGATGATCTCGGCCGGTTTCGCAATCGACAATCGGGTTTGGAGACAGAAAGCAAAGTTCAGCATCTGCATTGGATCAATCCCGACGATCCGCTTTCTGCAAAGACCGAGGCGCGATGGGCATTTGCGACCGGGCGCGGGGATTGGCAAATCAGTACCCGGTCCTGGACGCGCATGACGGCCGATGGGCAGGCTTTCAATTTGAGCGCAGGCCTTGAAGCTTTCGAGGGCGACGAACTCATCTTTGAGCGGACATGGGAGGAAATTGTTGAGCGAGATCACGTCTGATGGCGCACCAGGCGGATTGAGGCTGATCTTCGATTGAGGTCAGCTTAACCGCTAAAGGATACAATGGCACCGAATCGATGGTTCATTGGCCAGGACAAGAGTGGTGCGCGAAACAGACCTTTACGACCCGATCAAGGCGTTCCTGGAACGACAGGGCTATGTGGTTAAATCCGAAATCCGCGACTGCGATGTCGTAGCCGTTCGCGGCGACGAGCCTCCGGTCATTGTTGAATTGAAAACCGGATTCACATTGCAATTGCTGTTTCAAAGTGTCGACAGGCAATCCATAACCGATAAGGTCTATATCGCGTTCCCGGAGAAATCGGGCGGTGGAAAAGCCAATGTATGGCGTCGCCACAAACGCGACATCCTGCGGCTTTGCAAGCGTCTTGGACTGGGCTTGATAACCGTCGCAATAACCGGCAAACCGAACGCTCTCGTCAACGTGCATCTGGACCCGGAGCCCTACACGCCGCGCAAGATCAAACGGCGCAGTGCCATGTTGCTGAAGGAGTTCCACCATCGTGTCGGCGACCCCAATACCGGCGGCAGCAGTCGCCGACCCATTATTACTGCCTACCGGCAGGATGCACTGCGGTGCCTCGGCTTCATCGATCGTTCGGGCCAGGCAAGACTGCCGGACATACGCAGCGAGACAGGCGTCGAACGCGCGGCGACCATCCTTCAGCGTGACGTATATGGCTGGTTCATGCGGGTCGAGCGCGGCATCTATGCGGTCACCCCCAAGGGCAGAAGCGCGGTCGTCGATTATCAGGATGCGATTCGGCAATTATCGGACATGCAGTGAATGAGGATTCCCTCCGAGCGATCCGCAAATAAAAGCTCTGGGGCGTCGGTCGGCAATGGAAGACCCGTGCTGCCGTCAGCGCGTTCGCGCGCTTGATCTTGGATCGTGTCTGCACGGGTTTTCCCGTGACCGTTTTGCGATCACCGATCGAACTGCGTTGCGGGTCGTTTTCGTGAATGCTGCATCTCCCGTTGTCGTGTTCATGGTGATGTATTCCCGACATGCCAGTACTCTTCCCAAGACGACAGTAAAACTGGCCGGCTCGAGGACGCAGAGGTTGGTGAATTTGTTGAAGCTTCAGAATGGATCGTTGAGCCGCCGTACTGGACACTTGTCGAAAACAATGCCTTGGCCCGTGAAAAATGGGACCTCGTGCAACCCTAAACTATACTCTGTCGGAGATTGAGTGTTTTGTGCAAATTCTGCAACTTTTGGGCAGGTAATTAATCTGTGTCAGCAAAGTAGATTTATCGAATATTAACAGGAATGTGCGAGGATTTGTACTCACGAGGCGTGCTTCGAGCCTGCGGGATGTGGAGATCGATCTAGCATGGAAGTGGATAATTTAGCATGCTAACAATTTATGACTGGGCGACAGCATGAATCGAAATCTCCTTCTTGTCTGCGCGCCTGGGGGCAGCTCTGCCGAATTGAAAACAGAGCTGCGAAAACATTTCTGGGTTACAGACTACTTTCTCGACTCTTCAGAATCGGTTGATCTGTCAAAGTTCCCCCTCATGTTGGTCGACATCGATCTCAAGAATAGGGACTTTCTGGAAAGCTTTCGCGAGACATTTCCCAAGACCGAGCACAAAAGCTGTCAGCGGGTATTTCTTGTTGACCGTGCGTGCCGGACCAGTTCGGTTCAGTCCGCGAATTTGCGGGCCCGTGAAACGGTCGATCGACCCGTGAACTACGAGAAACTGCACGAGGTCATCTGCCGTTCTGCAAGTGAATTCGCCAGTTTGATCAATGAACCTCCATCTGCCAGCCGCCAGTCGTCACAGGACGGATTCGAATGCCTGCAACGCATATCTTTGGCCGTGAAGGATGGATCTGAAATTCGCAAGGACGATATCTCCGCAAATGCTGTCCAGATTTGTGCCGCCGTTGGAAATGGCAAAACCCTGGAATGGCTTTCGGCGGTCAATAATCATCATTCCTACAGCTACAGACACAGCCTCCACGTTGCCGGGCTGATGATAGCCTTTGCCGAACACCTGAAGTTCAACGAGCGGGATAAGTCCCGCATGGTCGTTGGTTCTCTCATGCATGATATCGGCAAATCCAAGCTGCCGTTGGCGCTCTTGGACAAGAACGGCCCGCTGACACAGGCGGAAACCTCGATTTTTCGGTCGCATACTATTCTTGGACACGAGATCCTGCGCAATGACGGCCAGTGGGATGACCTCACACAGGATCTCGTCTATCAGCATCACGAGTATATCGACGGGACCGGCTATCCGAACGGGCTGAGGGGAGATGATATCATTGATCCGGTCCGGATGCTGACGATCATCGACATCTTTTCCGCTCTTGTCGACAAAAGAGCCT
>JGI12316J15309_10001556_pt1 | contig 58770 bp, 58 predicted proteins | sample MarCyaLeptolynsp_FD_15309 | JGI IMG/M metagenome (IMG submission 15309)
TTCCAAAATTCAACCACACAAACCAACACACATAGAGACCAAATGAGACACGCGGACCAACTCAGTCAAGGAGGCGAAATCGCTTCGACAAAGATTGCGCCAGGGAGCGACGCCTTTTGGCCGAGACCGGCATTAAAAGACGGGCTCGGTTCACGAGCGCCCGATGCGCGCCGACCGGCGCGCAGGCGCTAGCTTTCTTTTGTTAGAAGTTCAAACAATTCTATAGGATCAGACCCAATCGCTTCCACTACGTCAATAAACTCCACGACATCCAACCGGCGCTCTCCAACTTCATATTTAGCGACAAATGACTGAGGTTTTCCGAGCTTTTCGGCGAGTTGAACCTGGGTTAGGCCATTCTCTTTCCGCAACTGGACGAGCTTCTCCTGCAAAAACTTGTGGCGAGGAGATCTCAAGGTCTTGGGCATTCAAAGGGACCGGTCAGGAGAAGACCGTTTCACCCAATAATCCCAGTTTCGGATTATCCCATTTTAGGATAAAGTGCTGATATCGATTTCAGTGTTTCGAAAGGTTTATTGTCATATGCGTCCGGAGCACGTTGGAATAGCAGAAAAGAGCATCCAGTCTCCTCCCTCTACCAGCCATCTCACCGATTACGATCGAAGCCACTTCTCAACATATATGCAGCTTCTGACATTGGCGTCCGATGGCGCAAGTATCGAGGAAATGGCTAAGTCAGTTTTTGGAATTGTGCCGGCCGAAGATGCAAATCGAAGCCGTGGGATCGTAGAGGCTCACCTCAAACGCGCCAACTGGATGCTCACGTCCGGATACAAGCAGCTTATGCCGCGATAAACGGTCAGGTCGGCTTTTTGCTAGCGGAGCAATCCCTTATAACCACCATGCATCAAGTATCGACCGCGCTTTATTGCGCGCCTGACGCGATCGCGCAGATGGTTGCCTGGATCTGACCAATCTCGGTCAACCCGTTCGGACCCGAAGAGCGCGCATGCGATCTCACGGTGAGATGCGCCGACGCGCGCACCGTCGAGCGCTTGCAGGACCAGTTTCAATCGCGCTGATCGCGGATCTGGTGGATCAAATGATTTTGGAAACGAGCCCGTTTGAACGAGCAGATTAAGGGCCTGAATCGAGGCCAGACGGTTCTTCACGTCTCGATCTGACCAAATCACATCCATGGTCAATTGGATCGGCTCAATGACCGTTCTTCCCCGCACAACAAGCTGGAGACGACGATTGTCCTTTTTGAGCAGGACATGATGCTCGTCTGGACCAGACCGTAAAATAGTGATGTCGCAAGCCAGTTGAGCAAGGTCCATCTGGTTTCCGCGTTGTCGACGGTTAGATGCGTATAAGGGCAGGACATTGGCTGAAAGGCACGGCTGCCAAAAAACACTGGCGGACGCGCTCTGGGCGTTTGCAAAAAAACAGCCCCCAGGATTTCAGCAAACTATCCTCGGAAATCTCATACGAGGTTATCTCGCGATCTTTTCGCAGGCTCTTCACACCACACTGACATCGCTCCTTTTGAAAAGCTTCGTTCCGCCGCAAAAACTCCCAGGCCCAAACAGACCTGGAGAGCGTCAGGCATGGCGCATAGTCCCTGGGACATTTCCAATCCGGACTATCAAGGAGATCGACCATCGTCGCCGGAAATACGAGCGTCAGCTTGCATTTGCCAGATGAAGCACGGGCGCTAGAAGAAGAGGTTGATGGAAACCTCCCTTTTCCCGGATGTTCTGCAGGCTATTCGTTGAGACTTCGACGAAGCCGGCAACTGCCGTGGTGTTTCCGATTTTTTTTGGCGCTCCAAGGCGCTCCAAAGGCCAATCCACTTTGCGAAGGATGCGTTCCATTCTCGCGTCGGTGACCGTCACAATTCGATTGGCTTGCTTGGAAAGGGCATATTCGAGCATTCCGGCGAACAATTTGTAAGTGCCAACGGCAATTCCGGCTTCGGCCTTCGCAGAATTGGCTGGTAAATCCAGTGCAAACCGGCTGCTTTCTAAAATGCGTTCGCTTTCAGGTGCTCTTTGCCCATCAAGCAGTTCGGAAAAAGTATCTTTCAACATAGTGGGTCCCATGGTTGGCAGAAATCGGACACAACCTTCCACACGACCAGTGTCGCCAATCAAAAGCAGATAATCCGGACATTCAGCATCATAAGTATCGATTTCGAAACCGCCTTTGGCTGGGACATCCCAATTCAGCCGATCATTAAAGACGCGATTTCGAAGCAAGTGCATTTCCTGGATTTCTCCAGCAAATTCGCGATACCAGTCCTTTGAGATGAGTTTCAACATGATTGCCTCCGAAAAATGAGCAATTCATTCGTAAACAACCAAAGGGTGTATTGAAGCTGGCAACCTTCACAGCTTGTCGCGATGTAACCAGGTCAAATCGGGGCGGGATACGGCCATAATGGTAATTGCTTGGTTGATGGAACCGACATTGAATTTGCGACGAACATTGTTGAGATGAAACCTGACCGTTCTGGTCTTAATGCCCAAAATCTCAGCTGTGACGCCCGCCGACTTTCCTCGACTTGCCCATTGGAGACATTCAAGCTCCCGATTTGTGAGGTGAACGCCGTCGACAAGCTTAGCGTTAGACGTTTCGTCGCGAGCCTTAATGTGCAAGCAAGTTGCCAAAAGTTGGAGCGCTTGTGTGTTGTCACGTGTCGTTTGGAGAAACTCATCGTCAGCCTCGTCCGCAGCGTATGTCATCGCCGCAACTTGACCGCCCCGATCATGAATTGGAATCGTGAAGCCACGGCAAATCCCAAACGCAGCAGCCTCCTCAAACAAGAAGCTTCCGTGTTTCGCTAAATCTGGTGCATTGTCTTCCGTTGGCCAGTGGAACGGTTCATCGGATGAGCCCACGCGACGAAGCACTGGATCGAACCGATGGTAGGTATTCTTAAGGTACTTCGCTGCCCACTTGTCCGGGTAGTTTGTAATGACTTTCGGGTTGTTGCTCTTCGTTTTGACGAAAGACACGTAAGCAAATTTTGAAATATTAAATCTTGTGAGTGTGACAGACATCGTTTCGCGAAAATCTTTTTCTTCGAAACACTTAGCTAACCTTTCCATAAACTCTTCAAACGTGGTCTGCATATATTTTTATCGAAGCCGGAAGATAGGAGCACTATTAGAGACGCATTGCTTTCAGTTCACTCCTGCAGGTCTCACATTGGTTGGGAAAAGCCGATGGCCACGACGAACGGCTGCTGCAACGGTCATCCGGTAGAGGTTGAAGTACACAAAGAACACAACTCGACAGTGAGGCTGCCTCATTTGAAGAGCACATCAATCTACCTTGAGCTGTTGTTGGTTTGACTGGTGACCCAAGTCTCGCCGAGGTACCTTTACAAGGGCGTCCCCCTCGAGGACGACCAAGTCTTCAACGACGCAGATGCAAGAAAGACGTGCGCGATGTCGCCGCTCCATTAGCTCTTCGACAGTGACGATCACTCTGATGTCATCACCAATTTTGACCGGTGCTTTGAAGTTAAGCGTTTGCGACAAATAGATCGCGCCAGGTCCTGGCAAGCGCGTTCCAAGAACAGCAGAAATTAAACTAGCGGTGTAGAGTCCATGCGCAATTCTGGTCTTGAAAGGCGTTTTCGCAGCAAAGTGTTCGGACAGATGAATGGGATTTCGGTCCCCGGACACTTCCGCGAAACCAACCACATCAGCGGTGCTGACATGTTTGATGAGCTGCTCGCTCATCCCAGTCGTCAGATCTTCGAAGTATAGGGTCCTCAGTTTAAGCATCGGTCGACCTCGATTTGGGAAAAAGCCGATGGCCACTACGAATGGCTGCTGTAGTGACCATCGGCCAGTTAGCCACGATTTTGAGGTAACGCATCGTGGCTGGGGAGCTCCTCGCTCTGACTTTTGATGCAAGCGAGAGAATACGCGTTGCCCTATCCTTTCGAAGCGGCCACGGTAGAGGCTCGCAACGAGAAGAACGCGGTGGAAAGATGCTATGGCCTTGCGCATCGCACTCACCTGCCGGAGGAACAGAAAGAACTCCCCCGGGAGCGGGGAAACGTAAAACAGGCGAAAAGCCAAATGGCTCTGTTCAAATAGAGACAAACAGCAACGCGGAATACGCTGTCACAAAAACAACGCGCTGCCTTGCACCCCCACAGGGTTGAAACCTGTTCGAGGTTTTTTGGACTGATCTCCCTGCCCAGCAGGCTCCTACCGGAAGCACGCAAATCGCGCCTTAGGGGCAAGGCTTGAGACCCTTTTTTCAGCGCCGTCATAGACTCATTGTCTCGACAACGACTTGCGTGCGGCTTTTCACGCCAAGTTTTCGAATGACGCCCGACACGTGAGCTTTGGCCGTGGCGACGGTGAAGCCAAGCTCGGTCGAAATCTGACGATTGCTAAGTCCTCGGTGTAGGCACTCAAAAACCAATCTTTGCGTCGGCGTAAGGCTCTCGACGCCATTGTGTGATGAATTCATCCTGGATACGCCGCGAAGGTCGTTGGGACTATCTTGCGGATGAATCCAGATCTCTCCGCTTAGCAGCATTGCGACGACCTCCATATACTCTTCTTCGTTGACCGATTTTGGGATGCATCCTGACGCACCGTGCAGCAACGCACTGCGAACAATTTTTGGATCACACTCTTGTGCGACAACACCGATCAGAATGTCTGGTTGATGCCGACGTATTTCCAGCAGTCCGGAGAAACCATCCATATCTGGCAAATTCAAACCCACAAGAACTAGTCTTGCGACCTCTAAAGTGTTCATTACGGTAATTGTTTCGGTGACAGTGCCCGTTTCCATCACAGCTACACCCGGAACACCTCGGCGTAACAACCGCACACACTCTTTGCGGTAAAGTGGATGATGTTCCGCAACGATGATCGATCCCTGGTCTCCACGCTTGCGCATCAATTTACTCTCTCAGCTGTATAGTTTGACTGGGAAACCCCTTTTTCGAGTGATCCTTAGACTGTAAGACGGGAATTTTTTCATATATTTTACAATATGTTAGAAGATCTTCCCGAGTCATGCGACAAGCCTGAAATAGAGCATCGGCAGTTTTTCGGGCAGGCTTTCAACGCGGCCGATTTGAACGGTGTTTCTTTGACCGAAAACACGCGACAAATCAGTTTGCGCGGCCTCGTCCAATCCGACTGCGAACACATCAATTCCTTTTGCCGCGAGTTCCAGCACGGCCTTGCGAGAATCCTCAACCAAGTATTTTGGATCTCTCACGTCGACATCTGAAGGTTCGCCATCAGTTATGATCAGGATCAGCTTGCGCATCGTGGATTGGTGATCGAGGAAGCTCGCTGCATGTCGTAAGGCGGCTCCCATACGGGTCGACAAACCCGGTCTTAAGCCGGCTAACTTGCTTTTAGAGCGGTCGTTATATGGCACTCCAAAGTCCTTGATCGAAACGTATCTCACTTCGGAACGACCATTGGAGCAAAAAGCGTGAACAGCGAACGGATCTCCCATTCCATTCATGGCTTCCGCGAGAAGTGCTGTGGCATCGCGCTCCAGATGAAACACAGATGTCGAAGTGCCGTTAATCAATTTTTTTGTAGACTCAGAGATATCTAAAAGGAGCAGAACTGAAAGATCGCGATGGGCGAAGGTAGTCGTTTCATAAAGTCCTGAATCCGGGTTCTGCCCTGTTCTCAACGCCACGCGCTGTTGAATGCAAGCATCCAGATCAAGGCGCTCACCTTCTCTCTGGCGCTTCATCCGCTTCGTTTGACCTATCTTTGATTGCTTTACAAGGCTCGAAATTTGCGCAGCGGTTTTTGAGTATTTTTGGAGAATTCCATCAATAATATGCGCAGGAGCCGTTATAGGCTGTTGCTCGATAATGGTCACCCAGTTGGGCTTAAGGTTCCCCGCGAGGTAGTCCCACTCATGCAGCTTACAAACGGGGACACCCTCATCGTCATTTTGTTCAGAGCGGCTCGGACTTGAAGGGACTTCTTTCGATTCTAAGTGAGACTGTTGGTCTACAAAATCGGAATTCTGTTCTTCGCGCCGCTCATGCCTCATAGATGCGACGACGGTGTCGAGGTTCTCCATCGCCTGATCGGAATGGTCGCTGAAATCCCAAAGGCCCAGATTATCATCTCTGTACGGGGGCTCGACGAGATAGGTCTTTGCGTTGAACTGAAGACGCATCTGACCAAGATCATTTCCCAGAAGCACACCAATGCGCCGCAAGTCGTCTTTTTCCCATTTTGGCGCTGCTTCGAAGAAGAGATTTCGCCCTTTTTGTATCCACGGGTTATCATCGACGTAGTCTGGGTCGACCAACGAACGCGCGAAGCGCGCCAAAAGACGATCTGTTACAGGTGTGCTGTCTGCAACAACGTGGCAAGCACAGTTGCTGCTTTGTTGCGCGGTGGGCTCTTTGGTCTTACCTATCGTGTGAAATGATTTCCAAAGAGCCAAAAGCCCTGGGTATTTCCGAGCCGCCAAAAGCTCGGCCTTTGTGTCCTCCAGGATGGAAATAATCGCGATTTGAATGGGTTTGAGCGCCTTTGGTTTTTCGCGATTGCCGCTGAATGCGATATGCGCACCGATATGTGTGATCGCCGCAACAAAAAGTCTTTTGGCTTCATTCGACCCGAAACCATCGTAACTTCTTGGCATGCGCACAAAGGTTTCATCGAAACTCGCCCTAGGAGAGGTTTGCGTCTGGTCGAAACTCGCAGCGCGAAGAACAATATGTTTTTGCCAAAGTCCCAGCGTCAAAGACACGAGACAATGCTCGATGTCCGCAAGCCTTAAGGTGCCAGCTTCAAAGTTAATAATCTCGCGGGAGTCTTCGTCTTCCAATGTGAGATAGCGTGCCAAGCGAGAAGAGTCTGAACCGGCCGTCGTCAAGCCTGACATCAGCCAGCGATGCACACCAATCGCATCTAGTTGTGAGAGTAGTTTCTCCGACTTTTCGCACAGACCCACGACTTGGTTCGGTGCAACGGAAGCAAGTTTTCGGAGGCTGGACAACCAAACAACGAAACTTTCCAAGTCAGGTAGGTGCGCACGGGGCACATGGAGATGAGAAACGATCGCCTTCACAGCATCGACGCCGCAATTAGCGTTCAGTTGGCTGATCGTTTCAACTAACTCGCTAAGCGCATGTTCGCCAAATAAATCTGTAACTTGAGCACTTTGCTCCGCAAAGCTTTGAAAGAAGGATTGAGGTAGGCCTTGTTCTGAAAGACCGCTGGCACAGCTTAGCCAGGTAAGTCGTGTGTCTTCACCATGTTTCGACCCGAAATGAACCCCTGCCAAGGCACTGACACTGTCCAAATCTGAGCGACTTAATGCCGTTACCGACGTCAAAAGCTCACTCCCTTTTTTGTCATGGTTTCACCGGCAAGCCGCAAACATTTCCGTGAGCGCGTTTCGAGTGTCTGTTTCGTCTGTAATCGGAAGAATGATGGCAATTTCAGCCGCTTCATAGATGTCTATGCCTTGGGCATGCAGACGACCGGCTTGGATCAGCATTCGTGTTGATGCTCCTTCAACAAGCCCGTGGCCTCTTATGTTCCTTGAGCACTCAGCGAATTTCACCAAAAGGAGAGCCGCTTCGTCGGTCACACCAGCTTCTTTGGCGATAATGTGTGCTTCGTCATTGGCTGGTAGGTATGCAAAACTGAGAGCTGCGAACCGCTGCTTGGTCGATTCCTTTAAGTCTTTGAGCACACTCTGGTAACCGGGATTGTAAGAGATCACCAAATGGAAGTCTTGATGCGCTGTTACCAGTTCATTCTTCTTATCAAGAGGTAGAATTCGACGATCATCGGTAAGGGGGTGGATAACGACTGTTGTGTCCTGTCGGGCTTCTACAACTTCGTCCAGGTAACAAATGGCCCCATACCGAACCGCGAGTGTGAGAGGTCCATCGTGCCAGACGGTTCCTTTCGCGTCCAAAAGATAGCGGCCGACAAGGTCCGAGGCCGTCATGTCTTCGTGGCAAGCCACTGTTATGATTGGTTTTCGGAGTTTCCAGGCCATGTGCTCGACGAAACGCGTTTTGCCGCAACCTGTTGGTCCTTTTAGCATTACGGGTACACGGTCGTTATATGCTGCCTCGAAGAGCCTGACCTCATTGCCAGATGATTGATAAAACGGCTCCTTGTCGATTTGGTAGCTCTTGAGATCCATTTTTAGCAAACCGTTACTTGGTTGGTGGCTTCACAGCACGTGTGAAACCACCAGATCACAAATTATTTTGGATATCGTCCGGCTTTTCCTTCGCCAAGACTTTGGTGTTGGATTACCGGTGTTCCGACTTTTCGTTCGGAATCCCCTTCATGGGGCATTCTTCCGTTCCGGGCGTGGAACGGGTCATAGCTTCGACTAACTCTCGCGTTCCATCCGGGTCATTGACCCACTTTGAGTAAAAGTCGTAAGGGCAGGCTGCAACGCCGTCCTGATTTTCGCCGGAGTTGATCATTCCCGTGTAACCGCGATGGAGCAGCTTGTAGAGATGATTTTGTGACTGCCCGGTCTTCCTTGCGTCACGAATAAGCGAGGTCGACAGCTGCGCGTACTGAATGCCCATATCCTCTTCGCCGCACTCTCCGAGAGTCCGCCCATCGAACCCGATGATCGCGGAGTGGCCGAAATAGGAGTAGACACCATCGAAACCAGACGCATTTGCAACCGCGACGTAGCAGTTGTTTGCCCAAGCCATGGCTTTCGACATAATTACTTGCTGTTCTTTCGCCGGATACATGTAGCCTTGGCATCGGACGATGAGTTCGGCACCCTTCATGGCACAATCCCGCCAGATCTCTGGGTAGTTGCCGTCGTCACAAATGATCAAGCTGATTTTGAGGCCTTTTGGACCTTCTGTGACATAGGTGCAATCGCCTGGATACCATCCTTCAATCGGGACCCAAGGCATAATCTTGCGGTACTTCTGGACGATCTCACCATTGTTGTTCATCAAAATCAGCGTGTTGTAGGGCGCTTTGTTCGGGTGTTCTTCGTGCTGTTCTCCAGTCAGCGAAAAGACGCCCCAGACATTTGCGTTCCGACACGCGGCCGCGAAAATGGCTGTCTCTTCTCCAGGGCACGCAGAGGCAGTCTCATACATCTCTTTCGGGTCATACATGATGCCGTGGGTCGAATACTCCGGAAAAATCACCAAATCCATTCCCGGAAGGCCGACCTTCATTCCCTCAACCATGTCGGCGATTTTTTTTGCGTTTTCAAGCACCTCGGCCTTTGTGTGCAGGCGGGGCATCTTGTAGTTGACGACCGCAACACCGACTGTGTCGTTGCTGCTGGAAATATCACCGTGTTGCATGGATTCCTCCTGGTTCTTTTGATGCGGGGTTGTGGTTTTGAGTGCTTGGCTATACCGCCATGTGCTGGTGAACGAGGTCGTCGCTGAGTTCGCCGATGGGGCCGGAAGACACGACAGATCCCTTCTCGAGGATTACGAAGCGTGAACTGGCACGCCGCGAGAACTTGATGTCCTGTTCCACGAGGAGAATCGTGATGTTGTGGTTTTTGTTCAGCGAAATGATAGAGTCTTCGATCTGTTGAACGATGTTTGGCTGGATGCCCTCAGTTGGTTCGTCCAGAACGATGACCTTCGGGTCGGTGAGCAGTGCTCGACCGATCGCCAACTGTTGTTGCTGGCCACCTGACAGGTTGCCTCCTTTGCGATTGAGAAACTCCTTGAGGATCGGAAACATCTCAAAAACAAGAGACAGGAGTTCTTCTCCACGATCGCTTGTGCGCGCGAACCCGCCCATTTTCAGGTTCTCGCCAACGGTAAACTGCGGCAGGATCCCGCGACCTTGAGGAACATAGCCGATGCCCGCCTTTGCGCGATCGTGCGTCGGCATTTTGACAAGATCTGTCCCGTCAAAGAGGATTTTGCCTTCGGTCTTGTCGAGCAGACCAAAAATGGCGCGCATTAGAGTGGTTTTGCCGACACCGTTTCGCCCGAGCACCGATAGAAACTCTCGGTCTTCGACGTCAATGTTGACGTTTTTTAGCGCGCGTGAATTGCCGTAGTACCCGTTCAGGTTTTGCAGTTTAAGCATCGTCAATTCCAATCGTACCCAGATAAACCTCTTTGACCTTTGGATTGCTGCTGATGTCAGAAGCACTCCCTTCGGCAAGCAAGGCCCCCTGGTGCATAACGGAGAGAACGTCGCCGATTTCACGCACAAAGCCCATGTCATGCTCGACAACGATAAGCGTGTGCTTTCCTTTCAACCGATTGCAGATTTCGGCTGTTTTTTGCGTCTCCTGGTGCGTCATCCCAGCGGTGGGTTCATCAAGCAGGATCAACTCGCTGTCTTGCGCAAGAAGGAGTGCGATCTCTAGCCATTGTGTTTGGCCGTGAGAGAGAAAGGACGCTGGCTTATCCAACTCGTCCTGAAGCCCGACAAATTCTGCCAGAACCTCTAGCCCATCGGACTCAGCCGTCTGCGCACGCTTGAACAAATTGGCAAACACGCCAACTTGTCGACACTGCGCCACTTCGAGATTCTGACGAACGGTGAGTTGCTTAAAGACGCTCGGGACTTGAAACTTACGACCGATCCCCGCCCGTGCGATTATGTGTTCCTCAGCATTGGCTAGTTGCTGGCCGCGATAAGAGATTGATCCGCTCGTTGGTTTTGTCTTTCCGCAGATCAGGTCAAGAGCCGTTGTTTTACCGGCACCATTGGGCCCAATGAGACATCGTAACTCTCCCTGTTTAACATTCAGGGAAAGGTTCGTGACCGCTCTGAAACCTCCAAACTCTACGCATAAGTTTTCAATGTTGAGGTGGTTGCTCATGACTGCCCCGCCTTTGGTTTCACCGAGGACAAGTCGGCCATCTCATCTGACTTGAAAGTGGTTGTATTGACGCTCAGATTGCTCGCGAACTTGCTCCGAATTGTCCCGACCAGGCCGGCAAGGCCATTGGGTAGAAACAAAACGATAATCACGAAAAGGGAGCCCATGATCAGGGTCCAGGTGTCGAGAAACGTTTCTGATTCAGACAGTGCGCCTTGAACCCCAGCAACGAGCATTGCACCGAGTGCTGCTCCAAGCAGGCTCTGACGACCTCCGACAGCACACCAGATCACAATGGAAAGACTAAGCGGAACACCAAGGAACGTCGGAGAAGCAAATTCCATCACAATTGTGTAGAGCATGCCCGCCAAACCAGCGACCCCAGCCGATACACAAAAAGCCAGTGTTTTATAGGTCGCTACGTCGTACCCGAAGAACCGTACGCGGTTTTCATCATCGCGGATCGCCTGAAGAATGAGACCCGTTTTGCTTTTGGTCAGAGCGAGGCAAGCGAACAAGCTCAGTGTCAGACAACACGCCACCAGGTAGTAAGTACTTTTGGAATAGGCGTCGAACTCAATGCCAAGCAGCTCAAGTTGGGCAAGGTCGGTGATGCCGTTGAAGCCACCTGTGTACGATTGCTGATCAATGATCAAAAGATTTGCGACAACCAGTGTGGCAAGCGTGATGATTGCTACAAAAACACCCGTGATGCGGCCTTTGAACATGAACCAGCCAATAAATCCGGCCAATATCACTGGCACAAAGACACCTGCGATCAACGTAAACGGCATCGAGTAGAAGGGCTGCCAGAACCACGGTAGCGCCTCAACATTGTTCCACACCATGAAATCTGGAAGGCCATCTGATCCAGTGTGGACTGGCACTGTTCGGAGTTTAAGCGCCATCGCCATGCAGTAGGAGCCTAATCCGAAACTTAAACCTTGACCGAGGTTGAGGATCCCCGCGTATCCCCACGATAGAGCCAATGCCATCGCAACCATGCCAAACACGAGATAGCGAGAATAGCGGTTGAGCAGAAAATCGTTGTCCAAGATTGTTGGAAGCGCAAAGAGCGCGAGGCAAACCAGACCATAGACGATCACCTGCACGGACGTTTGCGGCGTTAAGCTGAATACTCTGAAGTTCGTCATTTCTCACCCCCTCACGCTGAAGGTGAAAAGCCCTTGTGGGCGGAAACGAATGAGGACAATGATAAACAGTAGGACAACCGCTTTTGCGATCGTGTCGTTCCAGACGTAACCGAGCGTGCCGGTTGCTTCGCCAAGCAAAAACGCACTCGCCGCCGTTCCAAACAAACTCTGCACGCCGCCGAGAACGACGACGAAAAAGGCGTCGACCACATAGGTTGTGCCCATTTCCGGCGACACACTTTTTAATGGTGCAATCAGCGCCCCCGCGAGCCCAGCCAATCCGGCTCCATATGCAAAGGTCAAGGAATAGACGCGGCTTGAGTTGACGCCAAAACAGGATGCAATGTTTGGGTCTTGAACGACCGCGCGAAGTTTGGACCCGAACTCGGTTCGGTACATCAGATACCAAGTGAGTGCGAACAAGCTGGCAACGAAACCCAACATGAAGACACGATACCCAGAGACGTCAGTTCCAAAGACATTGACTGTCCCGCTCAAAACGCCTGGCATTTCAACATATCTCAGTTCACCCCCGGCCAAGAGGCGGATGGTTTGCTGAAGGATGATGCCAATGCCCCATGTCGCAAGAATGGTGTCGAGTGGGCGTGCATAAAGGTGTCGAATGACGCTTCTTTCGACGACAAATCCTAAGAATCCAACGCCCAAAAAGACAAAAACGAGGCTTCCGAGAGTTCCGATGCCAAAGAAGGTGTTGAGGGCCCAGGCACCATACGCACCCAGCATGATGAACTCGCCATGAGCCATATTGATCACTCCCATCGATCCGTAGATGATGGCAAGGCCCAGTGCGACGAGAAGCAGTATCGAACCGATACTGACACCCGTGATCAGGTTTTGAATGAGAAAGTCCATACGCGTCCTGCAAGTAACTGTTCCAGCACGTGGGATGGTGACCACAAAACGGGCCACCATCCTCGTCTTCGGGAGGAGGAATTAGGTGTTTTGCAAGCCTGCTTCAGAGCAGGTTTGATCAGGATATGCTGCGTAAGGGACCGGCTTCTGCCACTCTTTTGAATCCTGCAACACTTCGAACTGACCGTCGGATTTGGCCACAGCGATTTTCGGCCACAACCAAGTATGGAGATTTTCCTTTTCCAGGCGAATTTTCCCTTGCGGCGCAATGAGCTCCTGACCCTTGACCGCTTCACGGATGTTTTGCGGATTAATGTCACTCGCAGCCAGTTGTTCAACGGCTTGCTTAAACAGATAGACCTGGAAGTAAGAGGGCTCCGACACAAAGTGTGTCACCTTATCGCCGCCCCACCGGGAACGGTATGCTTCGACGAATTTTTCGTTCTCGGGCGACTGGTGAACCATGAAGTAAGGTGCAGAAGTGAAGTGGCCAGCAGCCGCGTCTCCGCCCATGGCAGCAACTTCATTTTCCGAAGTTGTCAGGCTTGCCATCGGCATTTTTTCCGGATCAAGGCCGGCAGCCCGATATTGACGGTGCAGCGCAACGACGGAGTCGCCGACAACCGTCGAGAAAATCACATCCGGCTGAGTTGCTTTGATCTTGTTGATGACCGAGCTGAACTCGGAATGACCGAGTGGTACGTATTCTTCGTTGACCACTTCACCGCCAAGTTCTGCCAAAAGCTTTTTGCAGTAATTGTTTTCCTCTTTCGGATAGATGTAATTCGAACCGATCAGGAAGAATTTCTTGCCAAAATTCTGAACAAGCCAAGGAACAAATTCATCTTGTTGCTGGTTTGGAACCGCGCCGGTGTAGACCACGTTCTTGGAGCACTCACGCCCTTCGTATAGGGTCGGATAGAAGTAGAGATTGTCCCGTTTCTCAAACACAGGGAGAACCGCTTTACGGCTCGCTGACGTGTAGGACCCGAAAACGGAAACACATTTGTCGCCAACGACGAGTTTTCGGGCTTTGGAAGCGAATGTTGCCGGATCGGACGCCGGATCTTCAACAATCGGATTGATCTTCATGCCGTTTATCCCGCCGGCAGCATTGATTTCTTCGATTGCAAGAAGAGTTGCTTTGTTGAGTGACTCCTCGATGATGCCAGTTGTTCCAGTCAGCGAAAACAGAACACCAACGTTGATTTCTCCATTTGCGGCGAAAGCCATGCCGCCATTTTTGCTCCAGATATGCGGCGTTCCAAAAGCTGCTGTTGCCCCGAACAAGGCTGTTGATTTAAGCAGGTTGCGACGATTTATGGTCATTTTTTCCCCTCAGAAAAAATAAAAAAAGCCTCCGAGCAGACCAGAGGTCTGTTCGGAGGCTTTTTTGCCAAATCCAATTTTGTGGCGCTTTTGCCACCCTGTCTCCGCAGGTGAATTTAGGCTGCTACAAAAAGATGTGGGTGTCAACTTACAGAAAAATTAAATTGGTCGACCAACACGAATAAAGGAAAAAAATTATATTTTTCAGAACGTTACAAGGAGAGTCAAACAAATGCTAAACACTTCGACGTTCTCTCTTCGAAGTTTGCACAATGTCGGAAGCAATGGTTGAAACGGACAATTGGCTGTTCATCGCCTTCTCCCGGAGATGGCGATAGGCGGCATCCTCATCAATATTTTTTTCCACCATAATGATCGTTTTGGCTCTTTCGACATCTCTGAGCGACCGCACGTTGTCGTCAAGTTTTGTCACCCGATCCAACAGGCGTCTTTCGTATCGAAACTGGCTCCAAGCCACTTTGACCGTGGTGTGCAAGATCTTGTCGCTGAAGGGGGGCTGCAGCACGGCGTGAGGCGCATTCGCCAAAAGGGCGCTGACGTCATATTGCTCATTTTGAGGAAGCAAGACGATGAGAGCGGCTTCGGAATCTCCGGGCATCCAAGGAACGAGATTTGCCATTTCCGGAAAGTACTCACAAATCAATACGTCCATATCAGCGGTCAAACGACCCGGCGGTGGTGGCCAAATCTTCGTAACCTCCATGCGCTCTCGCTGAAGCGTTCGCACCCAACTGGCTTCGTTCGCACTTGGCGCACAGCAAAACGTGACTCTGAGCCCCTTCAAGTTTGAAATGTGTCGGGACGCAGTCGGAGTCTTCGTTCGATTGTGCGAATTCAACGAGACGCCTCCCTTCAGACGCGCGATTCGGAAATATTGATCAAATAGGGATCAGCTCGCACGGCTTTGACCGACTCTCGAACAATCTCAAACTGACCGCTACACGAGACTTTACCCACCCGTGCCCAAAGATCCGCATGTGAACTGTTTTCGTCAATCGAGACTTCGCCTTGCGGCGCATCAAAGGATTGTCCCAGCACCATCTCACGCAAAATATCCGGGTCCATGGTATTGGTCATTTCGAGCGCTTTTGCGAACATATGGACCTGAAAATAGGCTGCCTCCGCGCACATGTTTGTGGTTTCACTTTCGCCATACATTTTTTGATAGCGATCAACAAAGTTCGAATTGCAGTTACCACTCAAACTCTGAAAATACGGAGCCGCAGTAATGTGTTTTTCGCCAACGTCTGGCCCCATGGCCTGGACTTCAGCTTCCGTTGTCGTCAGACTTGCAATCGGAACTGTATTCGCATTGAGATTGAAGTCATTGTAGGTTTGATACAGGTAAACTGTTGCCATACCGACAACTGTAGAGAAAATGACGTCAGGTTGTTGGCGTTTGATATCTCGCATCACGGAGAAGAAATCCTGGCGCCGCGCATTTAGCGGCACGTAGTTTTCCCCTACGACTGAACCCCCACGATCATACAATAATTCTCTCATGATCCGGTTGGATTCGCGTGGGTAAATGTAATCTGATCCTACAAAATAAAACCGGTTTCCATAGTTTTCGATCAAATACTCAATCAAAGCAACAGAGTTTTGGTTCGGTGCGGCACCCGTGTAGATAATATTCGGCGAGTATTCGAACCCCTCATATAGCGTTGGATACCAAAGTAATCCGTTTAGTCGCTCAACGACGGGCAAGACTGCTTTTCGGCTTGAAGACGTATAGCAGCCAAAAATAGTCGAAACGCCATCTTCCGCAAGAAGTTTCCTGGCTTGGTTTCTGAAGAGCGCATTTTGTGATGCGGGATCGTACGCTACCGGTACGACTTCACATCCATTCACACCGCCCTTTTCGTTCAACTCACTAATCGCGACCATCGTGCCGCGAAACTGAGTCTCTTCGATAAGCGCCATGTACCCAGATTGGGAAAACAGCATCCCAACCCTCCAAGGCTCTCCTGTAACTATGTCAGACTTGGAGTTACTAATGCTCGCGCTCCTTTGTGCGCATCCTTTTGGGAACTGCTAGTCGGCCTTGTGAAAGAGTGTTTTTCGGGTCGAACATCTCGCGATCACTCTTACACCCATAGCTCGTGAGTATAATCACAGTTCGAAATCAGATTCAATTGCTCACGCTCCCAACCTAGTTACAAATGACTTAGCGTCATCAGAAGACTAGACTATTGGACAAGGTATAGCTTCTTGCTTTTATTAAAAAATATCGGTTTCCAACACTCTTTCCGCCAAATCATTTGCACACTAGGCAGACGCAACATTTGTCAAAAAGCGTTCAATTTGCGTGCGCAGCGCGCCACTTCTTTCGCTCAATTGTCCAGAGCAAGTTAGGACTGTATCTGAAGCAGTGCGTGTTCGGTCCACCGTTTCGGATAGATTCTGCATGTTACTGCGGACAGTTCTCGTGTGCTCGGAGGCGGTCAACACGTTGTTAGATATTTCATTTGTAGCAGCTTGTTGCTGAGTGATTGCGGTCGCAATTGCTTGTGTATGGCTGTCAACGTCATCCATTGTACTTGAAATGATCTCAATCGCACTCACCGAATCTGACGTAGCAGATTGAATTGATGAGATCTGGGCAGAGATTTCGTCTGTTGCGCGTGAGGTTTGGGTTGCCAATTCTTTCACTTCCGCGGCGACAACAGCAAATCCTCTTCCCGCCTCGCCGGCACGTGCAGCTTCGATTGTAGCATTTAGCGCAAGTAGATTTGTTTGCTCTGCGATGTCTTGGATTAGGTCTAAGACTTCGCCAATTTTAGCAGATGCGTCGGCAAGCTGACTCACCTTTAGATACGTGTCTTGTACAGAGATGCTCGCTGACGACACGACATGCGTTGTACGCTCCACTTGTTGTCCGATTTCACCGATAGAAGCGGTCAGTTCCTCGGCGGCACCAGCAACATTTTCGACGCTCAATGTTGCTCCATCGCTCACGTTCATCGTATCGGATGCTTGCGTGGCACTGTTGGCGGCAATTTCGCCAAGCGCGGCAGATGTGCCTTCCATTTCCAAAGCGGTTTCGTCGAGTTCTTTCAACGAGCCTTTCACTTCCTCATTGAAGGTCGAAATCAAAACTTCAATTTGTACTTGCCGACTAACTTGGCGTTGACGTTCTGCTTCGGCGCTGTCTTCCAGTTCTTCCCGAGTCACTGCATTGTCACGGAACACCTGAATTGTTCGACTCATCTCTCCAATCTCATCGGTTTGGCTCGCAAAAGGGATATTGATGGCACTGTTACCGCCCGCCAAACGAGCCATCACATCGGTTAGTTTCCGAATAGGTCGGGAAACCAGCAAGTTCATACCGACGGCAACAAGAATGCCGACAAGGATGGCTGCGACGAGCGTACATCCAATTGTTATCAGTGAAATCTGTGCTTGGTCGGCTGTCGCTTTCGTACTCTGTCGAACGATGTTCGAAATCTGAGCCCGTACACCGTTTGAAAGCAATGCCATGGCGCTTGAGCTTCTTTCGAAGGTTTCCCGCGCCCTGACCATATCAGTGAAATTCGATTCGTAGGTGTCAACTTGAGCTCTGATCGCTGCAATGGTGTCCTTGAATTCCGTGAAGCCAACTGCGTCGGTTTCCAAACTTTGTAAGCTGTCGCGCAAAACGCGAATACTGTTGTTAATTGCCTCGATTGAGATCCTGGCGCCGTTGTCCATGTACGCAGCGGTGGCAAGTTGCGTTTCCAGTGTTTGCTGAAGCAGAAGTGCGCCATGTTCCGCTACTTTTTCTATGCGTTTCAATTCAGCTCTGCTCGTCGTGGAGTCGTCCCGAATTGACTGAACTATGCTGTACACAGCAGTTCTCAGGCTGGCGACGTTTTCGCCAATCTGCTCCACAGCCTGCCTTGCAAGTTCATCTTGTTCGACACTGGCCTTATTCGCGCCCAAGGCAACAATTTTTTCGATCTGATTTCGAAAGTCTTGATTTGCTAGGCTTAAGTCTGCCAGAAGGCCAGAATCGATACCGTATACTGTTACATCTGACGCATATTCAATATCGTAATCTAACAGTTCTGCGCTCGTTAGCGCATTTTCATTTCTTGTGGTCCAGCTTTCTATTCTGTGCTGGTCATGCATCGTTGATGCCGAAAGCGTCCTGAACTCACTTTCCATCACCAGCGCTTTTTCTCTTATCTCGGAAAGTACACTGCTAAGCTCGTCAGCAGCATCTCTGTTCTTGCTTGCTTCAATATCAAACACTAGGGCGCGATCCTTTGAATTCTTCAGCTGATCCAAGATGGAATTGGCTAATTCCTTGAGCTTTGCTGCTGAAGAACTAAGCTTTTGAGCTAGATCCAGTTGAACAGAATTACTGTTCACCAGTAGCTGGAATTCGGATTTCAGACGATAAACCGTTGTTTCAGCATCCAAAAAATTTGCGCCTTCGGATGATGACGTTTTCAAAACTTCTCCCGCTGAAGACAAACTAGCTTCTAGGCTTGATATGCTTGTTAAAACAGCCTGTGCGCGTTCTTCGCTTCGTTCTGCAATGTATTCACGCTCGCTTCTCGCGACCTCTTGCAGCTGAACCATTACATCTGCCAATTTTGCATTCAAAACGGACCCGTCACGAAACTGAAGTATCGACACTGTTCCGACCAGCCCAACGATGATGGTTAGCAAGGTTGCTGCGGCCACTCCTCCTCCAACCTTCCACGAAAAAGGCAGATCTCTGAGAGTAACATTGAGCTTCATAAGGTTCTCCGTGTTTCAAGAGATTGGAACTCCGTTAGCCGCTGAAAACCGACGGTTCGTCTCATGGTTGATCCGTTGTTCCAAAACGCAAAAAGCCTCCGGCCAGACTTTGTGTCCGTGCCGGAGGCTTTTTTGCCAAATCCAATTTTGCGGCGTTCTTGCCGCGCTTACATGCGCAAGTTCAAAACAAAGTCAATCAATAGTGTTAAAGAGTAATTAATAGCATCTTTGAGCATTTATGTGTTTGCTCGGTTGCCTACATTTGCTCCAGATTTTAATTGAACTTACCTATGACTTAGACCACATGATCAAAACGCCAGGCTCAGCGACCAAAGACGAGCAGCTAGTGCGAAAAGGGGAGCCATGGGCAAGCTTTTGCTCTATCACGCAGCGGCTTTTCGACGAAAGTCAAAGCCGGAGCAGACGACCTAGGACATCTCGGAGCCGAGATTGGTGAAATAGAGGCGAGCATGACCTGGTCTCAAGCCATGGCAATGCTGGATGTCAGAAACAGTCTGTCGGAAGACCAGTCGGCGGACTTGCTAGCAATGCGGGCGAAATACACCGCCGAAAACGCAGCCTCGGGGCTTGACGATCCGATTGAGCGGGGCCGTCAGCTCTTTGCCCAATGCGCGTTTTGTCACAATTCCGATAACCGTCAGTCAATCGGGCCTCGGCTCGATGATATTGTCGGCAAACAGATCGCAAGTGACCCGGCCTTCACACGCTATTCGCAAGCGCTTATCAGATACGCCGGGTCCCAGCGCATATGGACCGAAGAACTGCTGGATGAGTTCCTTCAGTCTCCCAAGACCCTTGTTCCAGGGACACTCATGAGTTTCGACGGCTACGAATTGACCGAAGATCGTTCCGCCCTGATTGCCTATCTAAAAACGCGAAATTGAGCGCGTCTAAAAGCCTGTTCTTATGGCCTGTCGCTCAAGCAGGCATTTGTTGAAACAGTTAGGCCTCTGTTCGCGCAGCTCCTGTCATGCAAGTTCACCTTGCATCAAGCCGTCTAAAAAATTCACTCACTTGTCAAAAACGCAGTGTTTTGACAACGAGAGCAGGTGCTTCGAAGCCACCCGTCAGTAGCGAAAATCGACAAGTGCAGGCACATTGCTCGAGACAAAAGGTTTAGCCATTAAGCACCCGGCGTCGGCCCGAGCAACCGGTAATCTACTTTCTTTTCTTTGCTTTGGTCTTGCGTTTCTGCCCCAATCCCATCTGTTTGGCCAATTCTGAACGTGCGGCTGCATAGTTCGGCGCAACCATTGGATAGTCGTGATCAAGATCCCACTTTTCACGATATTCTTCAGGCGTAAGACTGTAGTGGGTACGCAGATGCCGTTTGAGCGATTTGAATTTCTTTCCGTCTTCCAGGCAGATAACGAAGTCCGGAGTAACTGATTTTTTGATTGGAACAGCCGGTTTGAGCGGTTCAACTTCGGGTTCGTGGGATGCGGTAACCGTTTTATGGAGCGCATCGTGAATTTGCTGAATTAGGTTTGGCAAGTCTGCAGATGCGACAGTATTGTTTCCGACGTAGGAAGAAACGATATCTGCAGTGAGATCGATTAAGTTGATATCTACTTGATTGTCGGTCATTCCCCACCTGGTACATTTTTTTCGTTTGCGTTTTCGAGCTATCCCCAAGTTCCAGCATAGGTCAAGCGGATCTTCGGACGCTTCATAGCAATCACACTCGAGGACATGAGCATCGAAACCTCCAAAAATCAGTGTTTCAAACTCTTCTGGATGTTCACTGAGATTGAATTAAGCGACAGCTTCGCGCCGTCATTTCGGTCGTTCGCAGGATCTCCGCTTGATATGCGAAGCAGCCCTTCGTTGCACGACATGCGCAGGTCAATAGAGGTCGGGAAGCAGAAGTTCGCCGCGCTTGCTCTTGGCTCGGGCTGGAATGAAATAGCATACGTTCCATCCTAAATGATTTCACGTCTAAGGTGCCATGATAGGTATCAACCTGTTTTCCCCGCGCGTGGTTGGAAATGAATTTCCGACGAAAGAGCGGTCTTCAAGAAATCTTCAGACGCTCATCAAGCTTGTTGGTTTTGGGCGCGGTAGGTGTTTGGCAGTACCCAAACACAGGATTTTGACCATGATCAATAGACTAGCATGTGCCCTCTTCGTCGCGAGCATGATCGGGGCCACGTCGGCCCAAGCGGCAACCGTGGACCTTCGGACGTTCAACCGGATCGGCCCCGATATTCTGCAAGACACCGGGAGCTACCCTTTCACCATTCCAAGCAGTACACTCAGCAGCAATTTGGTTGCCAATGACACAGGCGATACGTCGAATGCCAATTCCGGATTCGACAACAACGGAAAGCGCTTGTCGGCCGGTGCAAGCTTGTTTCGACCAACACAAAGCGAGTTTGTAAATTACCGAGCCGCAGGCTTTGCAACGGCCAAGGAGCAGATTACCGTGTTGAGCGGCGGTACACTTTTTGTGACGCTCAATTTCACCGGTTCCTTCAGTTCCTTGACAGATTTACCAGAAACTGACGGGTTTGCGAGCGTTTCAGCCAATCTGGACATTACCGGCCTTGGCCTTCCGATTGAGCGCGAGTTCCGCCGGGCCAGTTCAGACATCAAAAAATCCGACATGTTCACAGACAGGATCTTTGCAGAGTTTGCGGTTGAGGCGGGAGATGTGTTCGACGTCACAGCACAACTGATAGCCGTCAATGGCTCAACGGGCGATATCACGGCCTTTATCGAAACCAGCTCAAGCATCTTGGGAGCTTGGTCCATTCTCGGCCGGGACGGTGCGGTCATTGAAAAAGACCCCATAGATGTGACGCCCGTGCCTTTGCCCGCAAGCCTTCCGCTTTTGTTTGGCGGTGTGCTAGGGATGTGCCTGTTGCATCGAGGCGCACAAAAGCAGGCTGGGTAGCCAAGCAAGACCTGCTTTTGTGTGAAAACTTGCAAAGGGCGCAGAATGAGCGCCCCTTGTCGAGGAAAATTTGCATAGCGCAAACCTCGCGGGAAGATTCTTGAACGGCGCCGTCCTCAGCTGGACGCTATTGCGTGACGTTGATCTTACAGGAGCAAGTATGTTCGGGACAAATCGCCCTTGCGCGACTAACGGTAAAATCTTTGTTTGCTTCACCTTCCTACAGCCATTTAATGGTTCCACAGGGGCGCCGCGGTATAGCCAACGGCTGACAATGGAAGCTGAAATGGTTAGGAAATTGGTTTTCCATCGATAATTTATAATGCCAAATCATCGAGAGACTTGACCAAAACGGCATTTCGCTCTTCGTCCTTTAGCGTAAAGAGCGATAGGAAGTGCTCTCTGACAAACCGACTTTGAAGTCGATTGATCTGCTGTATGGCTTTGTCTTTGCGCTCTTCATCGCCGTATGCGTTGTACATGACTGCAGCTAAAACACAAACAAACAGATGTGCGTTTGGTGCCCTCAAAGACTGGTCAGCAAAATTCAAAACCTGGTTCCGCGCGGCGTCGCCTTGTGCAAAGGCTGCGACTGCTCTTGCACTGAGCATCGATTGCATATGAGGGTCAATCGGACTGAGCTGAATGGCTTTTTGCACCAATGAATCCGCTTCGTCTCCTCTGCAGTTAATCGCTTTGAATTTGCCGCTGTTGTAATGTCCGAACGCGTAGTTGGGATTAAGGTGGTTCGCACGATCCACCCAAACCACTGCTTCATCGATATTCTGGTCAATCCACTTGGCGCGGCCAAGAACAAGATTGCAAAAAGGGTCGTATTGATCACAATCCACGCCCTTTTCCGCAAAGGCGATAGCTTGTTGAAGGTGCGACTCGCGGTGCTCGTCGGACCACAAATTGTAGTTCTCGAATTCCGTGTAGGAAATGCCTGCGTAAGCCCGCGCAAAATACGGGTCCAAAGCGACAGCTTTCTCAAAATGAGACCGGGCGGCGCCATTGTCGGGGTCATTGAAGCGGAAGAGTTGGCGCACGCCAAGATGATAGTGCGCCCAAGCATCCAGTGCCTCGGTATCTTGACCCAGGTGAGCGTCCGCCTCATTTATTGGTACGCGAAGCTCCACTGCATTGGTGACACTTCGGACCACCGCTTCGCGAACAGAAAACACATCTTCCAACGTTGCTGAGTAGGTCTCGCTCCAGATGACCTCTTCGCGGGTCGCATCCGCAAGCTCAACAATAATCATGAAACGGTTGCCCAAGAATTCGATCGTTCCCGAGAGCACGTAGTTTGCATTGATACGAACCCTGATATTCTCGAGTGAAAACGATCGCGAGTGAAACTGAAATGATGATCCTCTTGCGATAACTTTGATCGACCGAAGTCTGGAAAGGGCGGAGATCAATTCGACTGGTACTGCATCTGCAATCACTTGTTCATTTGCGTCAGCACCGACCAGCGAAAACGGAAGCACAGCGATTGTGGGTTTTGCGCCTGGCTTTGGTCGTGGTGCGGGCGCGTCTTCGCGAACACGCGCCGAAGGTTCCTCATTTCGTTCGATCCGTGCCACGAACCGGAAACCCGTACCTCTGACCGTTTTTATGAATTTCTGAGCACTTCCGTCGTCGCCCAACGCCTTGCGGACCTGCTTAACGTTCGCGGATAGAGAGGCTTCAGTGACGTAGACACCGGGCCAGATTTCGTCCAGAATCTCGTCCTTTGTCACGACCCGGTCTGCATTGCAGACCAACATGACTAGCAGTTGGTAACTCTTAGGTTCCAGATGAATTTCTGCCCCGTCCTTGCGGAGTTGCATTCTGGCTTCATCGAGCTCGAATCCATCAAACACATGCACCATAGTGAAGCTATACGAGCCTGTTCCTTAACCAAGAAGCAATAGTTTTGATCTGCGCTCGAGTGAAATTTTCTGGGCCACGCGTCATTTGCCGACGTCACTCAGACTTCAAACTTTCCCCCAACAACTTTCAACTCAGCGCCAAGCTTTCCGCGCAGAATTTTTCTAATTGCTTCATATCGAATACCGCCATTGGCCCCAATAAAACTGAAAGGAGAAACCAACAATGATATCCCAATCAAGCGCTGTTCAAAGTCTTGAAATCGAAGCTATGGATGAATTTACCCGCTCAGCATCTTCTTTGAAAGGAATAATCCTCGCCGGTCGACGGCGAATTGCAGAACTTGTTGAAGCATTCAAATGGGCACGTATTAAGCGCCAAGCAACTCGAAAAATGGCACATTCGAGTAACCATATGCTCAAAGATATTGGAATGACACGCGAACAAATCGATGCTCGTGCCAAAGACCTAAAACTTCATAAGGTTTACTACCTGTAACGAAAGAACCGGCTCAAAAGGCCGGTTCTTTGCTTTTGAACTAGAGGCTAGTTCAGATGTAATGATCTCCAGCGCGCCAACGGCAAGGGTTCGGACCGCTAAGAGAGGTTTTGGTCCTCGGCTGCTCGAATATGCCACAACACTCGATCAGCAACATCAGACCGAAAAGCAATTGGGCCTATGCGACGAAACTGAAAATCGACGGCTCTATATCGAGTTTTATATCCGACCTCTGGCGATCTCATTGATACTAAAAGCAATTAAAGCGGTCGTATGTACGTCATCGGGTTTCTGCAAGACCACGCATGCTAAAGACTTACTTGTCAGACAAAATCGCCATGAAACATATCGAACTTGCCGTGATGCATCGCATGAGTGGTGACCGACAATGCGATGTCATCAGATGACATAGTCGTTAGTGCAAAAAGAGATCCTCATAAATTCATCAGCCAAACCTCAAGCAAGCTGACGCGCCTTTCGGCGAGAAAGCTATCAGGACAGCATGCGCTCTCCGATAGTTCGCAACCAAATAATTGGAGGATTTGCAATGGCCGTCTCAGCTTTGATTAAAGCGCTTCAGCAACCGCCTCGCTTGAAGCATTTGTACCCACCAAAACTTCGCTCAACGGTGACGAATTCAGCTATCAATCAAGACATGCCGGTAATGGCATTGCACTGTTCCAGTTCGGATGCTGGCCAGTGGCGTTCTCTGGTGGACGCGTTCGGTTCTAACCGTCAACTCCTTTTGCCGAATCTTGCAGGTCTGGAGGTTATCGGTGAAGACTGGTCGATGGATACATACACGCTTGAGCGTGAGGCGCGCCCGCTCATCGAAATGTTATGCGAGCTAAAGACACCATCACATCTTATAGGGCATTCTTTTGGCGGGGCAGTCGCGTTGCAAATTGCGCGTAGCCATCCGGAACTGGTCGCTTCCTTATGCCTGTATGAGCCGTCCGTCTTCAGTCTCCTGGACAGAACAGACTATCTGGACAAGCGGCTGTTTGATGATTTTGAAATGCTCGGCCGATCAATTGACGATGCAGTTCAAATCGGCTTTGCATCCTATGCCGCACAAGTCTTCACCGAATTCTGGGGAGGGACCGGTGCTTGGCAGGGCTTGCGTCGCCAGCGTAGAGAATGCTTGGTGCGATGGGCACCCAAAGCCGCGCTCGAATTCGGCGCGGTCCTTTACGACGACAGTGAAATATCCGTGCCGCTTTGCATGCCGGTCACCGTAATTGAAGGGTCTGAAACGCACCAACACATACGTCGCGTTGTCAGCATTCTCACAGAGCTCATTCCCCAGTCCCGTCGCATCAAACTCGCCGGTGCCAACCATCTCGGTCCGTTCGCTTTCAGTGACAGAGTGACGGCCCTCGTCAAGGACCACGTCAACTTGGCTGAACTTCAGCGGATCAATCAAGCGTAACGCGCCGATTCAGTTGAATTCAGGGGCGTATCCTCAGCTTCAGTCTATCGCGGATGCTTCCGCACAAATCTTCAAAAGGAGAAAATCATGAAACGTGTGTTTGTTCTTCTATATGGGGCGTTCGCCTACCTACTGTTCCTAATTGTTTTCAGTTATTTGACCGCCTTTTTACTTGGTCTGTTTGTGCCAAAATCAATAAACGATCTGGGCGTTGCTGCTCCAGGCGGCTTACTAGGCGCGAATGCCGTAAACCTCGCGCTCATTGTGCTTTTTGGTTTTTTGCACTCGTTGCTCGCGCGGGACTGGGTCAAGGCACTTCTTTACCGTATATTGCCACAACCGGCTGAGCGGAGCACATACGTGCTGCAATCCAGTCTGTGTCTCGCGCTGGCAATGTGGCTCTGGCAACCTATCGATACGGTTATCTGGCAAGTCAGCGGCTGGGGTTCCGTCATAGCTTATGGTTTTTTCGGTTTGGGTGCCGGACTGGTGCTATTGTCGACCTTTATCATCGATCATTTTGAACTGTTTGGCTTGCGCCAGATTTGGACACAACTGCGCGGTCAGCAGATGCCGGAGCCTGTTTTCAAAACACCGGTTCTGTACCGTGTTGTCCGTCATCCGATGCAGCTCGGTATTATTATTCTGTTGTTTTCGACACCACTCATGACAGCCGGACATATGCTCTTCGCCGCTTCCATGACTGCTTACATCTTCGTAGGGCTTTACTTTGAAGAGCGCGCGCTGGTGCGGCAATTTGGCGACCGCTATCTCGCCTACAAATCGCAAGTCCCGATGCTGTTTCCAAGGCTGCTTCGCAAGTCAGATAGACAGCAAATCACTTGACAGGTTCTAGCACTTAACGGGCGGGGGGCCCTCCCGTCCATAGATGTCATTAAAGGATTTTCACATGAAGCTCAAAACGCAAATACTTCATTGTACCGTAGCGCTATTTTTCAGCGCTACTTTCGCCAAGGCTGCAACTATTGGCTACATAGGATCTGCCAGCACAGCTGCAGAAGAATTGCTTGCCGTGGATGAAGGCATAGAGACGAGCAGTATCGCTGATAAGTTGACAGTGAGCGTTTCCGCAACTGGAGAGGACGCTGAAAAGAACCGTGTTGCTGCCTTGATAGAGGCTACGCCCGGAGCACAAAAGCAGAGTGTCCTGCTTACCGCAAAGTCTGCCCCACCGGAGCCAAACACTCGCGCGTATACGAGTGCCAGACTGAATGAATGGCACAGTTTTTATGCTCAAACAGCAGGGCGTGTAGATTTCCTTTATGAACTGGAGGCCATTCACCGAATAACAACCGATCTAGCGCCTACGCGGAACTTCTTCGGCTATTCCTTTGGAGCGACCATCGAGCATGGAACAGAATCTCAGTTTCTCTCATTTTCCTCATTTCTTTCGACAGATCCTGCTTTTGACTTACCATCTGCAAGCAACAATTTTGCACTTGGATATGGCTTTGACGTGGAGCCGGGAGATCAGATTACCGTCTCTCTTAGGCTCGGTGGCAATCTGGGTCGGGAAGTCCCGATAAGCGCGTTTTTTGACGGCGAACTGTCACTCGCGACTGAATGGTCACTGGACTCTACAAGTGTGCTGTTGCCGGAATTTGATGATACCATAACTCCTGTGCCCGTCCCGATCCCAGCAACCATGCCATTAATGGCGATCGCTTTGGGTGGTTTCGTCGCAATTCGAAGGCTCAGATGATATGTATGAACGAGAGAGTTGCCTTTGATTGAGGTCTTGTCAGAACAACTTGTCTCGAGGCGGGCTGCGCGGTTGCGTAGTTTGTACCAACAGCCAGACCTGCCTCCTTCAAGTGCTTCAAAACCAGCCCCGAAATCATCCGCCTGGCGGTCATATTGTATATTAGGTTCCCCCTTTTGCTTCGTAATGTCGAAGATCTTCTGTACGGCCGTGGGATCGATGTCAGCCACGAAACCGTACGCTACTGGTGAAATCGTTTCGGTCCAGTGTTTGCCTGTGAGATTAGGCGAAAGCGGGTCCAGAAGCTTCGCGCCTTCTCGAAAAGGAGGTGGGCTGAGCAGGATCGCTGCGAAGATCATCCGGCCACTAATTCCGCAGGTTCCTGAATTGGTTCGTCGAGTGCACCGTGGCCATTCGACAAACTGTCATAGCGCTCATGCAGCTAATGTCCGGTATATAGGCTGCGACTGCAGCATCAGGTCATAATCGCCAATGTCCGCTCCGGGCCGGAAGCGCCAACCTTTTCAGCATCGGCGAATGTCAGCTAACCGCAATCGGAGTCCCCTAGGCTTCATCGACCATGGTATAGGGGCTGCCAGGATATTCGCCGCCTAGGGCAATTCGCGACTCTATCTCGTCTAGCTCCAATTGCCGCTTATAGTCTTGCGGTCCAAGAACTTTGATGACTTTGGACGTGCTACCCATCGCGCCAAACGTTTCAATCACAATGTCTACGCTGGAGTCATCAAAGACCCGGTCAAGAAGCCACGTACGGTCAAGGATCGTGACGGGAATGCCATGCTTTTCCTCCAGCGCATCTTGCACCTCAGCACTTTGGCGCGCGGGAATAAGCTGGTTTGAGATGAAGTAGATGCGTTTGTAGTCACGCCTGGTTTTTACGATCTCAGCGACGTCAGCTTGGACTTTTTGTCGCCATGCTTCCTTGGCGCTAAAAGCAAACGCTATCCTATTGGCACCCTCCGACGGATCACCGACAAACCACGCAGCGGCGATATCCGAAGCTACGGGGTAGGTCTCGGCGTCGGTCTTTCCATCGCCCCCGCCGCTTGGGCCTGTTTGAGGACGGATGTTTGGGGAAATGAATTTATGGGCCAAGCGCTTAGCGAATTGCTCGAACCACGCTTCTTCTTTGAGCTTTGTGAGAGTCTCGAGGTGGTAGGAGAGAATTTCCCGAGTAAGGTTCGGTGCGGCCACTTCGCTTGAATCAGAGAACAGATATGGCCTACGGGCCCGCATGAATGCATTCGGGCTAAATGGGGGCTCTTCTTCGGTATTGTTAGACGCGTCGCTCATGCAAATACGATATCGGATTCTACAAGTACTTGGAGCGAAAAGTCCCACTTTTGGACCTACCGAAGTTTGAAACAGCTGGAAACTGGGAGCGCGCAGCTGTCCGTTTTTTCACAGCGGCCCAGAAAAGATGTTGATCCGCTCTTGGCCCACTTTCGGACATCGGTTCGTGTCGCAGCAAATTTACACTTACCGCCCATCCTGTGATTTGCTGCGCCTCAACGAATGTCGGCTTCCAGGATAAACTTACAAAACAACGGATGACCGATTTGACGGCGCAAGGCTGCCAACCCTTTTCTCACTCTCAGCTTTTACGTTTGTCGATGCTCTCACAAGTCGCGCATCTCGTTCTCAAAGACAAAACTCAGCACTTTCAGATTTGGCGAATTTATAACGATTCCACTCCCCAAAACGGACAGTTTTGACGGGCAAAAAACGATGTCGCTCCAGTCTTTACGTGTCAATTGAAAAACGACGTAAAGATGGAGACAATGTTTATGTCTTGGAAAATATTTGCCAAAAAACACAACTCAAAGACCGAGTGGATTCAGCTGTATCATAACCTGGACCATCCGGATGCAGCTTTAGTTGTTATACAGTCAACGGGCGGTCAGCTGTTAAAGCAGATTAGGCAATCCGGTATTCAGATAAGATACTCTGACATAGAGTTGAAATGCGGAGTGTCACTCCCCGTGAACTCGGCTTTCGAAGGAATGTTTTATACACCTATGAAAGACCTTCGCGGCATGAAGCGTCCCTCGGCGTTAAATGTGACCACGGCATCACGCGAACAAAAGGTCGATGTTCAAACCTTAACTGTAGCACCCAACGGGCTCGACGCACCGGACTGTTCCTATCAAGCTAGTTTCAACCGCCTCATGAAGGAGCAGTCCTTCAATGTCTTGGCCGGAAAAGTCAACATGAACCCGTTCAGGGGCGTCGCCGGGCTCCAGGACAAGATAAAGAAACTGGTCGAAGCTGAAATGCGCGTTTGCGAACGCAGCTCGTTTTCCAGACTGTAACCTCGGCGGTCACTGAGTTGTTGATGCGATATCGCCGCCGGCGGGACTATGTCTCACCGGCGGATACTGTGCTGGTTTTCTGCGAGATCGTGCGTGGGTGTCAACTATCGCTAGACGAAAGCTTAGTCGGCCAACCACCGCGCTCACATTTCAAGTCGCTGCAATCCGTGCCATCTGGAGTGCATCACAAAAGCCGCTTTCTGTGCGCACGTAGTCGCGCATGCGTCCTTCCTCTTCAAACCCGAGTGAGCGATAGAGTTCGATGGCTCGTGTGTTGTCCACCCAAACGACCAGACTGATGCGTCTGATCCGGTAAAAACCGTCACAGAGCCGGATAATCTCCTTGATTAGGGTGCGTGCAATGCCGTTGCCCTGCTGCTCGTCTTGTGTGACGACCATATTGAGCTCAGCGGCATGCGCGGCGCGCGGCACGTTTTGGTGCAAAACGAGCTCCGCAAAGCCAATAACGACCCCTTCCCGCTCGGCAACGATCTGCACAAGATTCTCGTCCGCGGTCAGACGGTCCTCGGTATTCTTGAGGCGCATAAAAGGTAAACGCATCGAGCCAAGGACGACGTGGGGGCTCGTCAGTATCGCGTGCAGACCTGGTGCATCCGCGGGCTCAGCATGGCGTATCTCGAAATTCATCAAACCATCCTCAGGGAGTCACGGCCGTTGTTGAAACGGCCGTTGTTTGTTTCACAATAGGTCCGATTGTCGGCATCGGACCAGTCCTTCGATGGTCAAAGACCCGCTCGCTTAGGCAACGGGACATACATGTGCACGTGGGTCTGAGTGGAAAACTCTCCAGTCTTCGGCCCGTGCGTTTCACCATCACTATGCCAGGCAATCGCCAGCTCTGAAATCAACTGCTCGCCAGTCAACTGCAAGCACGGTGTGATAACACGTGAGAACCTTGCGTTTCCATGCTCATCGGCGGTGAAGATATTCTCAGTCCCATCCCTGGACCCTAGCGGTGTGTCATAGAAACCTAGAAATGGCTCAGTTGGGGGCCAGATCGCAAAATCATGCCAAACCGTGTATAGGCCGTTCGGAACAAGGTTCTCAAACTTCAGATTCACATTTCCTTTGCCGTCTACACAAGTATAGTGACCGCTCCCTTTCGCAGAGAACCATTCGCCCAAAGTTATCCCGAGCGCTTTGCCACGCGGCCAAGGACCAACGTTGTCTAGCTGAAGTGGTGTGTGTGGAACCGCGTCAGCCGGCGCGTACAGCGGAGCTTCCATGTTGCGCGTTGCTCCAGTTGGACGAAACACTTTGCCTGAACCTGGTTTCCTTTCAAAGAAAACGTCCTGTTCAGCGAGTTGTTCATCGATATGGAAAATAAAAGTAAGCGACATACCCTCATCTGCATCGTAGGGGGCGTTCGCTGAAATCATCTGTACGGCGTCGTCAGCAAAGGATGGACAAAAGGTTGTAAGTGCAAATGATGCTGCCAAAATAGTTCGTTTCATGACATTTTTCTCCAGTTATCAATTTGTGAAATGCGAAATGGGTCAGGACGTCTTGGATCTCGCACTGGTGTTACCTGGTCACGACAAACTCCCAAGTCCTTCAAGATGTGATCTGAGTAGTGACGCGGTACACGCTCAGGCGATCTGCCGGGCAACTCAAACTTTGAGCGAAAACCAAGAAGCAACTTAAGTGCGTTGCTCAGTCTCATTTGGAACCTCCCGATACAGGCGTTGGTTGGGGTTGCAAACCTGAGGGAACGCGTCGCGGAATAAGGTCTCCTTGAGCGCGCGCGGCTGGATCCGTGAGACTTTCGAGGAAAGCTAGCAATTGGCCGACCTCGGTGTCGTTCAGGGCTGTGCCCTCTAGGACATTCGCTTCCTTAATTCGTGTCCGAAGGCGCTCTGAAAGCTGGATCCAGTAGTCACGGCGATCAAATGCAACGCGCCGACCCGGGTTCACCGGCCTAAAGATGAGTTTCGATCCTTCAGCTGTCTTTTCAACCACGGTTCCGAGTGCGGGAAGTTTCGTTCCTGCATATTTGCGAAGTGACCGTTCGGGCTCTAAGTGGTGCCGCACTGCTGCTTCGAGCGTGTTGAATGCACCTGAGTGTCCCCAAGGACCGGTAATTGAAACGTTCAGCAATGATGGGGTGCGAAACGCAAAAAGGTCTTGCGCATCGAACGTCACGCGAAAACGTCCCTCATCTTCCAATCGATCCATGAAGCCGGATGAACGCCAATAAGTCGTATCTTCGCCGTGGTTCTTTCCAGGGCCTATTTGTGGAACCGCAATCGCGTGAAAACGATGATCAGTCAGGAGTGGACCGCTATGGCAGTTGCTGCACCCAGCACGCCCGTAAAAAAGATCTATACCCGACCAAACATCTGGACTCAGACGTTCAAATTTGCCGTCACGCAGCGTCTGCTCGAAGGGGCTGCCATTTGAACGAAAGGCAACTGTTTGAAACGCTGCCAAGGCGTTTGCCGCTTTGACAAACGTGATCTCATCAGATCCAAATGCCTCTTTGAAGAGCTTACGGTATTCGGCGATGTTCTTGAGTCTGTCAGCGAGCAGTTTCCAAGCTTCTTGTGGTCGGTCCTCCGCGACGGCGGTCGCCACCGCGTTTTCACCTTTCTGTCCTGCCATCTCGATGGGTGATAGCACCGGAAACATGGCTTGCGCAGCAAGCGGGCTGTCAAGTCCTTCGGGAAGGTCCTCTCTCGCAGGACTCCAGAAGCCACTCTTAAAAGTGCGAGAAGGATCCGCTTCCAAACGACCGTCGTGAAAGAGTGTCTTGTAAGAGCGCGAACCGATATTGTAGAGTGGTTGGGCATTACGCGGCACCCGTCCAACTACCCCGGCCGGCCCCGTCTGCCGATTAGCACCAAATCCTACCCCGCCCTCGCCAATTGAAAGCGCAAGGCCGTCACCGGTGCCCCGGCTTGGATCATGGCATGTACCGCAGGAAATGTTTCGATTGCCCGACAAGAGCGGGTCGAAAAAAAGCATCCGGCCAAGTTCGACCATTTCAGGATCGGGAGCCCCATCGTGGAGGTAGTCCGCATCTTTGAGCGGTGTCGGCAGCTCTCCTGCCTGAGCGGACGCGACCGCGGCAAATGCTGCAGTGGAAATCAGAATTGCTTTCAGGGTCAGATGGGACATCTTGGCGCTCCTTCGACGATCTTCACGAGGCGCTTGACCGTTTTTTGTCGCCCCGGCGGCCAGGCTTGGCGGACCGCCACAATGCAGGGCGATGTCGCTTGTCGACGTAAAAGTATGGGTTTTTCTGCGGTACATCCGTTGATGTGAGATAGATGACTATCGTGTCGGGCGCTTCGCCTGTGCCCCTCGTTCCGGAAGACGATTGCCCCACACACACCTTGACCGAACGATTTTGCGAATTCACGCAGTCATCGGCTGCAATTAGATCCTCATAAAAAAAAGCGCAGGTCAGGCCGGAGGCCGTTACGATAGCCAGCGCTAGCGGCCCGGCAACGGGCCAACTCAGGCGTTTCATTTTCTTTCCTTAATTTGTTTTGCGAGGTAGCAGTTCATGCGGCGAGCACCTGCTGCTAGGCAGCGCTCGTCCGTGACCAAGAGATCTCAATCATCTACAGCAGAGTTTTTGCGGGGACCTTCATCTCGCTTCTCCTTTTGCGTTGACAGGAGAAGGATTGACTGAAGGCCGTTTTACCTCCGTCACAAATGCTGTGTGCCGCGCCTTCGAACCGTAAAATTTCCGTAAAAAAACCTCTTGCCGATCTGCAACGCTCAAAATGCGGAGCGACTGTCACGATCGCAAATCGAGGAGAAGGGTTCTCCAGTCCGGTTGCCGGGAAACCAAACAACGACGGACCGCCGACCGGAGAAATGCAGTTGCTGAGTTCGTTGGCCCGACGGTGACCCTTAAAATCTGAAGCACGCGGACCTGACAGGACACGCGATCCCGCCACTTTCAAACACAGTTGGTTTGGCGAGTCACTCCTCAGTGTCGCGAGATACCAGCAATTGAGCCACCTTGGCTTCTGCGGTCTCGAAACGTTTGACGACGGAGCGACAATAGGGATTGAATCGGAAAACGTCCCGGAACAAGCCGGTGTCCTGGCGAACGCTCTCGACCGCATCCATCAGGAATCCAAAAGACAGCGTGTCGATATCCGTGCGAATAAAGTCACCATGAGCGACGACTTGGCCAATATAGTGGGTCAAAAACAAGGTCTCCGCCAGCATGCGGTCGTGTTTTTCCGGAGACATTTCCAGAACAACCAATCCAAGCGAGTTGAGAGCGTCTTTGGCCGCACCATAAGTCGCGTCATCTAGCGAATGATCCGACAAGACAACACGCAAGCCTTCCAACTTCCGCCCCTCCCTGGCAAAACTATAGGGTCCGAACATCGGATGGGTCGCGATGTATCGAAAAGGTCGTCCGGATTGTGCGGCTTGCTCTTTCAACTTTTGGACAGGATACATTTTGACTGTCGCCACATCCACAAGTACGGCGTTTTCGCCAAGCTTCGTTGCGACGTTCTCCAGCGTTTCCGCGAAGCTCCCAATGGAGGATGCAAGTATCACCACATCGCATTGGCAGACTTCTTCCAGAGAGAAAAAACGGTCGCCATCAGGCCTGTTTCGGCGCGAATGAACTCGCACGTTCAGCGACGGTGCAAAACGTTGTACGAGCACCTCCAGAAACGCCCCGAACTGCCCATATCCGACAATACCAACATTTTCGACCTGCACCAGGTACCTCCAATAGAAGTGTTCGGTACGCAAACCGCTTTCAAAGGTTAGACCGCGCCTGATCCAAGGTGGTCCCTGGCCAAGCAGACATCCGATGGAAAGTCGACCGACCGTTTGGGAGTCTTTCCGCACACGAGAATGCGAACAGGCTGGAAATCAATCCCTGCCATCGCTCAGCTCCACCTTCTTGGGGAACTGAGCGCTGCTTGAGCCGTGACTAGCTGTGCAAACGTCATCCTGTTTCAGAACAGGAAGTTGTTGGCGTCAAGTGACGATTGGTCCTGGATCAGAACCGTGAACTCAAAATCCGCAACAGTGTCACCGTTAACGTCACCCCGCACCATGTAGGCGTCAGCAAAGGAGATGTCGGTCCTTGCTTCAATCCACACAGATGAGCTTGCGGCTCCTGACGTGCTGAAGTCAAAGCTCTGCAGTCCTGCCTTGTTGTCGTCGGCATCAAGCAGACGTAGATCGATGAGGTCATTTTCACCCGAGTGGTTGAAATCATAAATGATTTCTCCAGCACCGATCGCCGCGTCATCGACGTCCAGGAACCGGAAAAGGTCGTCGCCGGTCCCGCCCCGCTGCACGTCTCGACCGGCTCCGCCGATCAAGACGTCGTTGCCCGTTCCCCCTGACACGAAGTCGTTGCCATCGCCACCGTCTATCATGTCATTGCCCGCGCCTCCATAAACACCGTCGTTGCCACCACCGGCGACCACGTCAAGGGAAGGAGCAGAACCGGCATTCTGATCGGAGAAAATGAAATCTGTGCCGTCGCTGCCCTGAAATCTGATTGTCTCGACCTCGCTCAGATATCCGGCGTACTCGCCGCCGCGGTTGATATATGTCCAGTCACCATTCTGCATGAACTGCGTAACGATCGAGGACACTCCACGTGCGTCCAAAACAAATGTGTCGTTACCGTCGCCGCCAATAACGTAGTCGGCGCCTTCCCCATCGCGCCAATTGATGACGTCGTCGCCCCGTCCGCCCTCGATCCGGTCGAAGCCTTTGCCACCGCTCAGAATGTCGTCACCGTCTCCACCCTTGATATCGTCTCTTGAATCACCGCCGGCAACGCGGTCGTTACCGTTTCCAGCGTCAATGTCGAGCCTTATATGGCCGCCGAGACCATAAGAGGCGATGACAACATCGTCGCCCCCCTGGGTATTGATGTCGATTATCTCTGTTTCCAGCACATTCTGGATCGCATCAACCGAGACAAGGTTCGCTGTAGTTTGGTCCGGATCGGTGGGCTGCCACGTTCTCACCTGGACATCCGCGCTGCCCGAATAGTCGCCGAAAACGAAAACCGTGTCATTGTGTACCGCGTGGCCGTTCAACTGAAATTTGTCAACGCCATCACCGCCAAAAACAGCGTCTGAGCCGTCGCCATGGTTCCAGATCACGCGGTCGTCTCCATGACCGCCGAGAACGACGTCGTTTCCATGCCAGCCTACTATGGTATCATCGTCGTTGCCGCCGCGAAGCGTGTCGCCGCCGTCGCCCCCAATCAGAACATCGTTGCCATCACCGCCATCGAGGTCAAGTTCAACCACTCCCGCCAATCCGATCGTTCCGGCAATGACATCGTCGCCCTCCTGCCCGTTGATGTCGACAACTTCCGTTTGATGGATATCCAAGTTAAAGAGATGTCCCTGGTGTCCCTGCACGACAATGCCAGAACCGTTAGCCCGCACGCTTATGTCGTCACCCGCTGAGTTGTCACCGTTAACCTGTGCAATGTCACGCCCTTCGCCACCGTTGAAATGGTCTGATCCGTCGCCGTCGTACCAGACGAAGAGGTCGCTGCCGTCTTCTCCGAGAATGACATCATTCCCACGGTTGCCGATCAGCGTGTCGTTCCCCCGGCCGCCAACCAAAAAGTCTGCACCGTCTGCACCGGCTACGAAATCGTTGCCGTCGCCTCCATCCAGTTCAAGCTTCACAAGACCGTTGAGACCGGTCGATCCGACGATCATGTCATCGCCGCCTTGTCCGTTAACTTCAACGGTCTCCACTGTGCCTATGTCGAGTTGGAAATTGCCGAAGTTCGACCGCTCAACGATCACACGCTGCCCGTTCGGTCTGATAACGATGTGGTCGCCCGCGCTGTCCGTTCCGTTTACCTGGACGCTGTCATCTCCCGCACCACCTTCGATAACGTCGTTTCCATCGCCATTGTTCCAAACAATGCGATCGTCGCCGCTTCCGCCATCTATGCGATCCGCTCCACGGTCGCCCCATATCAGGTCGGCACCGCTCCATCCCCAGATGATATCGTCGCCGTAACCGCCGGAGATGATGTCGTCTCCGCGGCCACCATTGATGATATCCTTGCCGAAACCACCATCGATAGTGTCATTGCCCCAGCCGCCATTGAGCAGATCGGCACCCCCGTTTCCGTTTATGATGTCGTTCCCGTCGCCACCATGGATTCGGCCGTCGCTGTCACTGTCGCTCAGCCAGTCGTCGCCACCCATGCCATAAATCATTCGGCCCGGCAAAGGCCCATTGGACTCGTCAAACGAAATTCGGTCGGCACCTTCGGAGCCGAAGATCGTAATGTGGCGCGTGTTAAGAACAGTCGGGATCACACCTGACGCCCAGATCTGGTTGCCGTTCAGGAGTAAAACTCCGCTCGGATGACGTGAAATCGTCAGCTCACCGATCACATCGTCTAAATAAAGACGTAGCTGGGAATTAGTTCTAATGTACGTTGCTGTAATACTCATGGTTAACCTTTCAAATTGTCAGGCGACGCAGGTTGGATACTGACGGACACGTAACGGCTGACGTAGGCTTCGTATGGTTCGAAACACAGACATCTGATTTTAGTCGTCACTCAATTGGCCAAATATTAGTTCGAGCAATGCTGTTGAATTCATGGCTAATCCGAAGCTAGACACGTTGGAATTACAGTCCCTAGCCGCAGAACTTCTTAAGATGTTTTGCTGTGCGAACTTTGAAGTTTCGATCAGTGCTGTTTTGACTCAGCCCTGTTTTTTCTTCCGTCAAAACACAGCGTCCGAAAGTTCCGATAGTGCTAGATTTGCGCAACAAAACTATCGTAACGAAGAGTTGCGACCGCATCCGAATGGGTGAACCTTCGTCTTGAACGGCTGCTTTGGCCGACAGTCATTTGCTGAGACCGAGGCTATGGATAGCTGTGGAACCCGCGCCCACCACCGGAGCTGTGCTTAGCTTTCCTACCGCCTAGTGTCGTTGAACTTGGCTGAAGATGCGAACTGACTTCAGCCAGCTCGGCATCCGTCATTGGTGTTGTTCGACTGCGTTGCGCCTTTTTGAGTTCAATTTCCGCCCATAAATCGTTCATGCGATCTTCTTGAGAGCGACGTCTAGCGGCCCGTCTTGCTGCCCGCCTTCCCGCGCGCTTTGCTTGGTTCTTGCCTGCTGATTTTATGAATTTTATTCCCATTCCCACACCTGCAAGGCAGGAGACCAATTCGAACGTTTCTGCAATTTTTTCAATCCACTCCAGTACTTTCAGTGCCTGTTCTGCACCGTCGATGGTTTTGGAGAGATAGTCAGCGAGCAGCCGGGCATTCTGCTCAATCAGACATACCGTGATCAACATATAGATTTTCGCCCGAACAACATCGCCTGCAATAAGAGCGTCGGAGTAGATGGCCCTATATTTACGAGGGGCGACCCAAATTGATTGGCTCGGCAATTTACCGCCCCCAATCGCTTTTGCAGCCAGTGCTACTATGGGCTGTTTCTGTCGGTTGCGGTCGAGTTCTTGATGTTTGCTCCAAATTCTCTGCATGTAACGGTAGATGCGTTCATCGGCATGCTTGAGTTTTGTTTGCACGCGACCAGTTAAAACAGAGCGGTAGTATCCAGCTCCAAGCATCGCGGTCTCAAGTAGCTCTTCCCTGTCTATCTTAGAGTCCCGAGTTTCGATAACGTCTCCCTTGTGCCCGAGAGTGAAGTAGAACTCCCAGACAGTTGGGGTTCGCCCCCACGGCTCCAAGCGTAGACGAAGATGCAGCCAAACACCCATCGAACCGAGGACGTTTCGCACCCATACGAGATAATCCGCTTCATCGGGATTGTTGGTCCGCGGTACAAGCGCATTAGCCGTCAGCATTTTATTATGATTGAGGCGAATTGAAGCGTCACTCTTCGACACCTTAACGCGCCTTTTTAGTATTCGATATGCCTTCTGTTTTTTCCTCGAATCATACGCAATCATGCCTCCGCCGCCACGCCCAATGACGGATGCTTCAATCGCTTTTCGAAATTCTTTTTCATAGATCGGATTCACAAAGTTTGCGTCGATAACTCTTTGAAGTTGGGCCACCTGGCCCGTTGAAAGCATTCGTTTTAAATAAGGTATGGCTCTGATTAGATCCTGGACATCAGGGGCGCCGGCCTCTCGCGCCTTCCGACGATTTGTCGTTTCGCTCGCCATTTGACACGCTCCAAAAAACAAGTCACCGACCACGGTTAGAAATTCAAATTGAAAGACTAACCGCGCGGTTGATACTAAAATGAAAGATCAGTTTATTTCTTTGTATTTGCTGCAATATCCCAAGCAAATTCCGGGGCTGCACCTTTTGAACCGTCTGGCTTTTGCTCAGTATAGACGTATTTGTATTCACCAAAATTCAAAGAAAGACTTTCAAAGAGGCGCTCATCTTCTGTGCCCTCATTGTTCAAATTACTAACAATTATGTCCTTCATTTCGATTTTTAAGTACTCAAGTGGATTGTCACCCGCTGCTTTGCGGACTACCAAAGTTCCCTTGGGTATGTGCTTGCCTGTTGAAAGATGCTGAAGCAGTACAGGTGAAGACTTATCAACGTACTTACTAACTGTGAGGTCCATGAAATGGGCTTTTCCACCGCCTGACCCGCTCCCCATATGTGTCGTGCCTGACTGTGACGCGCCCCACGACCATGCAAGAACGTCAATCTCGTCCTTATGAGTTTTGTCTTGCGCTTCGCCCTTTATTCCTTCCAGTCTAAGAAAATGATCTACGGCCATTGCAGAATTCCTATTGCATTTGATTGCCAAACATGCCCGCGCCTGAACTTGAAGGTGAAAACCCATCAAGTTCAGGACTGCTCAGTTGCTTGCCAGTTGTTTGCGGGCGCTTCGATCAGTTGCTTAAAAGTAGCGACGCTTTGATGCGGTTTCATACGATCTGGAAATTATTGCTCATATCGTCGCTTCTTCCGTTACAAGAGATGAGCACAAAATGAATGAACACCGTTTTTTCATCGTCACAAAAACTGGCGAGAAGTCTTTTGGCACGTTAAATTTTCGCAAAATCGACAATCCAAACGAGTCCTCAACATGAACCGCGATGACAAACTTGAAATAGTATTGTTGGGTCGACTTGAGATAAATTTCAAAGGGCGCATGCTTGCGTTTCCGACGCGACATGCGAGTTTCCTTGTCGCATTGCTGGCTATGGAAGGCCAACTGCGCCGAGAAACAGCAGCTGCTCGGTTGTGGGGTGAGCGCGATGAGAATCAGGCGCGGGCGTCGCTTCGTCAAACAATCTATCATATCCAAAAGGTACTCGCTTCAGCCGGAGCTCCAGAACTTTACGTTGACCGACAATCAATCGGCTTGAAGCAAGGCACGTTCTATTCTGATTTCGATAAGTTCATCGCTGATTTGAAAGACGATCCCATCGGCGCATCAAAAGCTTACCAGGGCGAGCTTTTGGGTGAAGTCGGACGAGTTGATGGCGCTTTTCAGGATTGGCTAGATCAAGAACGTCGCGCACTGGACCTCAAGTTTTCTGAAGGCATAACAAGTGCAGCAGAAAAACTGTTTGCCGATGAAAACTGGGTGGGGCTTGACTCGGTCTCTGCAATCAGACTGCGCATTGACCCATACAATGAGGAAGCGCTTCGCCATCGCATGGAGGCTCTTTTTGAGTGTGACAAACGAGCATCTGCACTTGCTCTGTTTGAAGAATTCAAATCGACGCTCAAAGAAGCACTCGATATTACGCCTGAACCCGCGACTTACGAGCTACGCGAAAGGTTGTCAAATTCTCCTCTAGAAAGCGAATCCAAGCCAGAGCCGCCACCGGCCAAATCAAGTGAAAGCTCCTTCCGAGAACGACGTAGCATCTCCTTACTCGCAGTATGTCCGTCCACGATCCCCTCTGACCCTGAAGATTTCGCCGCCGAATTCTCCGAACTAGGCAAACTTCTCAAAAGCGCTCTCGTTGACGGTTCAGCACAGATTCTAGATCAAGCCGGCGCTACACTGGTTTGTGTCTTTGGCTTCACGGGACTGGTCGAACGCCACGCAATGGCCGCTGTGAAAACAAGTTCTTTGCTTTCTAAGCAAGCTGGGAAAAACGCCAAAACAGCAATAGTTTCGGGTGATGTTATCGTAACAACCGAGAACAACGCTGAAAACATTGATTTAGCAGTTTTGGCGCCTCTTCTTTCTGAATCTAACCGACTTTTGCAATCCGCCGAACCGGGACAAGTTGTGTTGTCCCAGGCCACTTCTATCAGAATGCAACCCAAATTCGAGCACGAAGCATTTGTTGCACGTGCTGCAGAACTTGCAGAGTTGAAGGATGCAAGCGCTAGGGCAACCAAAGGGCAGGCGCAAGTCGTAGGTATTGTAGGCGAAGCTGGGATTGGGAAATCGACACTTCTCCGACAATATTTAGCGTCATCTAATACAGCTCGAACTTTTACAATCGAAGGCTACGATCGCGAAATCTCAAGGTCGTTTGGTGCGATTGTACGGTTTCTAGCGACGTATGTTGCAGCTGGTGAAACACCCAGTCGTGCAATGATTGAGAACGCCGTACAAAAAAAACAGATACGCGCCGTCTATCGCGAAACCCTGTTGGATCTCTTCGGCCTCGCCAACGAAACGGAAAGCGAGCATCTGGAACCTGAACAAAGACGCCTTCAAGTTTTTAAATTGACGAGCGAAATTATCCTGGAAGCCACAAGAGAAAGTGAAGTCATTCTCGCAGTTGAAGATGTACACTGGCTTGATCAAGACTCTTCAGAGTTCATAGATAGGCTTATCGGCGAGATATCTGGAGAGGCGCTAACAATCATCGCCACGTTCCGTCCGGATCATCAAGTAGGGTGGATCGGACGAAGTTCATTCCGACTTTTACGTCTTGCACCACTAGAAGACGAGGAAGCCGAGGCTTTAATTGTCCCGCTCCTACCCAATTTGCCACCGAAGAAACGCGATCGAGTTTTGAGGCAAGCGGCCGGAAATCCTTTCTTCCTGGTTGAAACAGCGAGGGTGATCGCGACGCAATCTGACGATGCACAGGATAAAATCCCCGAAACTATCCGTGATATCCTCAGTGCAAACTTTCGTCGTCTTGCACCCGACGAGCGCCGAGTTTTGCAATGTGTCGCTGTTTTAGGTTTCGAAGCTGCTGACAACTCGATCTCAAAACTGTCGGGTTTCGATGAAACACGTCTAGACAGAGCTCTAGCAACCCTTCGGCGCGAAGAACTACTGGTCCGAACTAGGGTCGGCAGCGTCTCACGACATCGTTTCCGTCATGCAATGCTTCACAATGCAGCGCAATCTGCGATCCCAAAAGCAGAGGCCAAATTGCTTCACGCGAAAGCATACGACCATTTTCGCGATCACTCAGAAATTGATCCATTGGTGATAGCGCTACACGCGTGGAATTCAGAAAGCTGGGAATTGGCAGCTAGTTGGTACTTACGGGCTGGAGATCAGTTCACATCATTGTCTTCATACGCTCTTGCCGCGAAAGCCTACCAAAAATCAGTGGTGGCACTAGAACGAACCCAAAAATTGACAGACACGAAACAACGGCGCCTCCAGCTAGCGCTGAAGTTACGCCCTGTCCTCGTTCCGATTGGACACTATGAAAAAGCGCAGGAAGAGCTCAACGTTGCAAAGAATATCGCCGAGCAGATGACGGATCGAACCTCTCAAGCAAGTGTTCAGATCAGCAAAAGTTACCTGTTTAGCACGCATGGCTATTTTGAAGACGCTATTGCTTGTGCCAGAAACGCTGCTGCTCTTTGCGAACCGGCGGAACAAATTACCTTTGAAGCGAAACTGGCAGAAGCACAAGCGCTGTCTCTCATGGGTGCTTGGCAAGAAACAATCTCACTCCTTGCCCCTACCATTCCTTATTGGGAAGAAAACAGAGCCGAACGGTTTGGACACACGGGAACTAGGTCGATTTGGTGTCATGGTCACCTTTCAAACGCTTCTGCGCTGAACGGACAAGTTGAGGCAGCACGCAAGCATGCAGAGCGCGCATTCGATCTCGCGAACGAAACTAAACGACCTATAGATATGATTTTCGCCCTCCACAGACTCGGGAGGGTAGAACTATTTTCGAACCGTCCAGAAGAGGCCCACGCACTTCTTCTAAACGGTTTACGCCGTGCTGAGGAAATTGACGTACCTATCTTCGCATCTTGGCTGGCAGGAGACGTAACGTCATTGCTGCTAGCAACAGGGCGAACTGATGAGGCAAACCGTATTTTGAATGAGCATATCAACACAACAGAACGGCTAAACCTGCGCCAGTTTAACGGTTGGCTGCGATTGAATCGGGTTGAACATCTTCGAAACGAAAATCGAATAAGCGAAGCGAAGGCCGAGGCAGAAGCAGTTCTCCTTTTTGCCAAAGAGATAAATGACCTTGCCCTAGAGCCTGCCGCAATGCGTGCGCTTGGAAATTTCAGCGAAGGAGATGAAAGGGGTTCACAAATAGCTCAAGCGACAAATCTAGCAAAAAAGCGCGGACTTTCGTTCTTTTTGTAGAGTTGAAATAGTAGTGTGATTTTTAAGAACTAAAGCGCGGTCAAACTATATTATGAATGAAGCGTAACGCTCGAGTTTACCAAGTCTATTTCCGCCAACAAAAAATTCAAAAGGCTTTCGCAATTTAGGATTGTTGTATTGATTTCTCAAATGCATGACATAGCAGCTTTGCGGCAGAATCCAGTTTGATCTTATCAAGCCAAGCTATCCCCACGTCCATTGTCGGGATAGGTTCTACCAGTTGTATCTTTTCAACACGCCGACCGTCCAAAGTCCAGGTCCGATAGACCACGTCGCTAAGGATTGTTACGGCCTGACCGGACGCAACTAGACTACGGACAGCTTCGATGGACAAAGAAGAGAACTTAATCTTGGGCTGCCCGGTCTTTGCAGTCCAGTGAGCCAAGCCCTGTCGCGCAGCATCATCTGATCGCAGTATCGCGTAAGGGTGACTCGCAACATCCGACAGCGTAACCGTTCTTTGTTTGGCTAGTGGATGATCTACGCTAGTCCACAGCCTGCGTTGCGACCGATGCAACGTCTTGCTTTGAAGCCCAATCCCGCGCGTCAGGTTCGACGTGAGCATCAGGGCAAGATCAAGCTCGCCATCAACAAGCGATTGCTCCAAAATCTCACGAGGCTCCTCAACAAGATGCAACTCAATCTTCGGATGTTGGCGGGTAAATTGTTCAATCACCGGAAATGCGAAATAGCTAGACAATGTCCAACTCATACCTAAGCGAATGACCCCGGTGATATCATCGCCGTAAGTCTCAACACACTTCGAGGCAGCTTCAAAAGAAGCAGCAATGTTTTGGGCATGGAACCTAAACTGGTACCCAGCACGAGTGAGCCTCAGGCCGGTTGGCATGCGCTCAAAGAGTGTCGTGCCCAAATGAGCCTCCATGTCTTTGATTGAGAGTGTGACAGCCGACTGAGAAACATTTAATGCGCGTGCCGCAGCGGAAACCTGCCCGGCATCGGCAACAGCGAGAAAGTACCTGATCTGTCGGTGGGTGAGCATATTAGCTTTTCCAATACAGTGCATTTATAGTTTGTATTTTCAATACAATATCTATTCGGCCAATCTTCCGTCAAACGCCGGGAGATTTTTCATGAAACATAATTCGACAGAACTGCATCACTCGGAGATCGCCGAACCTGCCTCGTCTGCTGAAAGAGAAGACGAGACTTTTGTTTTTCAGAAACGCGTACCTCGTCAAAAGCAAAAGGAAAAAGAACGATTGGATACCACTTTGGGTACACCAAAAGTCTATAAACCATCGGCCCGTCAGCAGATTGTTGCTTGGTGGTGTCTGCGGTTTCGTCCCGTTAAGGGCGTCAAGGCTGCCCAATCTCTTGAAGAGCCGAAGTGGAGAGACCACTGGGCAACAACAAAGTATCTTTGAATGAAATGAATTAGCAGATTTGTTGCCATTGCGAAGCTACGCAGCCGATCGGTCTGCGTCAGAAAACCTGTCGAAAGTAGTCGCGCTCTTCTATCGTTAACGACTACCCGCAAAAAAAGTCGATCCGATACGTAGTTTTACAGAAATATCTCCAACTAAATTCGTTTTGATGTTTTTTTTATGCACTGTTAGAATCAGGGCCTGTTCAAAACAGGAAAAAATGACGCCAGTTTTACGATGCAGAGTAAAAATCTGCTCAGCCATCATGAGTAATCAAGTCAATATGAATGATAGTTAGAATTGGCAGTATCGTACAATACCAATGCCATTTTCAATACTACGTTCAGAGCTCTAAGACTATAGCAGATTACTCGACACTTGAGAGTGATGAGATTGGGTCGATGCGGAAAATTTGCATACTTTTAGCTCAGCATTTGATTTTAGCAATTTGGAATTGCTTGATATCTTACCAACCAAGAAGTCAATGCAATTAAATATTAGCAATGCAACTCGCGCACGGCTCATAGATCAGTCACAATAATAGTCAGCTACTTGTCCTGCCTAGCCACCTTACGACTTTCAGCGGAAAGTCAACGGAAGCTCCAATTGCAGTGTTGAACACCTCATATCTAGCCCACGCTTTTGGCTTGATTACTTAGAGAGCAAGTTTTCACGCTGCAAATTCGAAAGTGAATTTAAAGCAATAGCTTGCTGAGACTTAGTTTGCATCACATTTAGCATAAGCAACCCTATTCTGGTCTGCTTAGTTCTCAGAAAACAGAAGTGCGAACTCAGAAGTTCTAGATTAGTTTTTATTTCGAGGAATGAAGTGCAATGACTAACATACTGAGCTTCGGGGCCAAAAACGACTATCTCGCGCTTGGCCATGTATCGCCAATATCAACATTTAAAGAACTAAAAAAACCTATCAAAATTAAGTCTTTTACACTGAACGGACACTCGCCGGCCGAAGAGCAACCGATACATCATGTTGTTTGGCGTCGAGGTAACTTGAGTGTTGTAACACTGCGTGGAGGCAGTGAAGATCGAGAATTTCGCGACAATTTCAAGAAGAATACAAAATTTTCAATCGTAAGATACGGAATTCAACTGAACCAACCATTTCTCATTTTACATCTACACTGCCTCAACGAATGTAGCGTAACCTGGTCTTCTTTTCTTGAAGAAGTTCCTCCCGATGAGAATACAAAAACTCTTGAGGAAGAAGTTCGAGGGAAGTGTGAGTTGCGAGGGTTACTCAATTTTACTTGCATCAAGTACGAAGTTATCAATTACTCGACACATTTGCTGAAATAGACACTGATGTAAATAATAATGCAACAGAAAACTAAATATATTACATATGCAAATAATAGTCTAGGCAATAATAAAATACATAAATGTAATCATAAATCTCACGTATCGTGACATGGATGCCCTCGGGGACCCAATAATATCCATCGAAAGTACTTGTCGAATCTTATTAATTCTTTCACTAAATTACGTAAAAAATGTCACCCAGTCAAAAATTCGGCGCGGAGAGTGAGCATCTTGTAGTTGGTCATCCTTCGTCATTTTCAAAGCTAAGAGAGTTGCGAAAGCCACTGAAAATCGATTCTTACTGTCTTACCGGTTGGTCTGCTTCCGTGGAGGCCCCAATGCACCGCATTGGAGGGCGACAAGGCAAATTGAGTGTCGTGACCACAAAAAGCTGTCTTGAAGACTTGGATTTGCGAGATGAGCTAAGAAAGGGCCCGAATTTCTCGATTTTACGCTATGGAGCGAAGCTCGATCGTCCTTTGGTCACTCTATATATTCGCTGCTTGTACAAGGAAAGCACAACATGCTCTCCTGTGCGAATTGAAAAGACTCCGTTTATGGATGATCGTCGATCGTACGAGTTGCGAGGCTCATTCCACTTTGGGTGGGTCAAATATGAGGTACTAACCTACGCTGCATACACACCAGAATGGAACCTTAAACTTCCCAGCCGCTATTAAAGTGAATAAGTAGGTTTTCGCCCCAACATCCAATATTTCAGAACTAGCGTTTGGACGGAGGGGGATGCAGATTTCGAACATGCCACTTCAACCGTAAGTCACCTTTTGAGCTACTCGGGGCCTTTTGAAAACTCCATAGAGTCATTCCTCATGTGTGTTGGTAAATTCTCTTGTATTACGCTGCTCTTTTAGCGGAAAGATCAGTTAAAAGTTAAGCTAGACAATACAACCATATTTCTTGCAAACACTCGCGGTTCGGCTATTCGTTTGCCGATCGACGCCATGTCAGGTGTGTTCATTGCGTTGTGCTTTCATGCTGCTCTTCGCACGAGAGATGAGAATTGGACCCGAGTCCTATTTGCGCTCAGAATTGCATCCTCGGTGCAAACTGTTGGAGGACGTGCAGGACGTCTCGCTTAGCTGTCCAAACGTTTGCAGTGGCCGACTTCAAATGCCACCGACTAATCAAATCAGGACTATCGGCCTGTGCGTTTCTCCACTTGAACTTGCTGACCAGATCGTCGCAATGATCCGCGGCCTCATGCGTCAAAACCGTTACATGCAACACAAAGAATTCAAGAACTAGATGCCATACGATTTGATGATTTTTTGACGCACAGACATAGGGCATTGGCAAAATTCGCGCCCGCATATGACGGTGTTTTTATGCAATCCAGGGAAATTGACCCTCGTCGTCAGCAAGTCGCAAAATTGTTCTACACCACAGAATTTTTAGAGCCATTGCGAACAGACAGACAGAAACGATTTAGGTCAAAACAAACACCTGAAAGAAAAGTATGTCCAAGCTAAACCACAAAAATTTTCTGCGACTTGTCTGTCGACGACTAAACGGCAGTTTCTGATCCTCAGCTCCAAGCTACAAAGCGCAACATCATCTACCCACTAAAGCTGAGATCTTTTAGCCAACACACAGTCTGGGTCTTCTTCCTCAGGAGTAATGATGCGCAATAGGCCAATGCTGTTGCTTTGTAAGCATCTAATTCATTTTCGCGCAGTCTTTTTCCAAGAAGAAACAATATGTTAGATTAGGATAATACGATGAAAGAGAGCCAATATTCACCCTTAGCGCATGGGTTGAACGATGCCGCAGTACTACACTTTGATTCCGCAATTCGGGCGTTCAATACCTACAGAGGTGATCCTGTTGCACAAGCGGATCTGGCGATTGAGGTCGAGCCTGATTTCGCTATGGCGCACATCCTGAAGGGCTATCTATTTGGATTGGCCACCGAACCTGGCGCAATCCTGGAAGCCAAACCCATTCTCGAAGCAGCGAAGTCATTCGCGAAAACTGAATTCGAATATTCCCATGTTGCGGCGTTGGACGCCCTAGTAAGCAACAACTGGACAGAAGCGGCGATCCGCCTTGACCGACACAACACCGACTACCCAAACGACATATTGGGTCTGCAAGCTGGTCATCTGATAGATTTCTATCGCGCGAGTGCTCGAAACTTGCGAGATCGTTTGGCGCGGGTACTGCCGAAGTGGTCTGAAGAACAGCCTGGTTACGCCATCGTCCGTGGAATGTATGCCTTCGGCCTGGAAGAAGCTGGCGACTACTCACAAGCGGAAGCAGTGGGCCGCGAAGCTGTGGAACGTGATCCGCTCGATAGTTGGGCACATCATGCGGTCGCGCATGTTCTCGAAATGCAAGGTCGGGCCGAGGAAGGTATCGAATGGATGGAAACTCGCGAACCACATTGGTCCGGTGATGACAATTTTTTTCAAGTGCACAACTGGTGGCACAATTCGCTTTATCACTTAGACGTTGGCAAACACACGGCAGCGTTGAGTCTCTACGATGCTCGTATCCGACGGAATGAAAGCCAAGTCGCTCTCGACCTAGTGGACGCATCAGCACTGTTATGGCGGCTTCACATGGAAGGATGTGATGTCGGTGATCGCTGGGTTAGCGTCGCTCAGTGTTGGGATGAACACGCAGACGGGAAGCTATACCCGTTCAACGATTGGCATGCAGCGATGGCCTATCTCGGTGCTGGACGCGAATGTCAGGTAGACAAAATAATCGATCAATACGTATCAGCGGACAACAAAGGCAATGAAACCAACTGTTGGGCATTGGATACAGGCATCCCTTTGATACAAGGGTTCCGTGCATTCTGGGAAGCACGCTATGATGATGCAATTGATCTGCTTCACCCAGCTAGGTTCATTTCAAATTCCTTTGGTGGCAGTCATGCCCAACGCGACATCATCGACTGGACACTAACGGAAGCAGCGCTGCGATCTGGCAACAGAAATATTGCAGAGGCGTTGGTATCTGAACGTTTAGCTGTAAAGCCGCATAGCCCAATCAACCAAACTTTTCTCAAGCGCTCGAAATCAAATCGCAAAGCGGCTTTGTATGAGGCTTCCAGTGCTGTCCAAAACAGTAAGCTGTTGGCAACAGAATACTTCGTGAACTGATAGAAACTGCGAAAGGGGTCGCGCTGTTGCAAGTTTCTCTGAACGGCATCGTTTGCCACCAGCGCATCGAAGCGCTTTGTAACCGTTCGCGGTGATTGGCCTCGCAGTGTTGTGCTTGCCAAAGAAACACAGATTTACCCCTTTCAACGAGCAACGAAGATTTTATTCACAACCTCACAATTCAAAAGGCGAATTTTCTATGCTTAAACAAATTAAGGTCGCGCTCACGGCGACAATATTACTTACGGGAACTGCTGCAGCAGCGCCATTAAGCGGTTTGTTCGATGTTCAAGCAGTTAATGTTATAGGTTCAAACTACACTGGATCACAGGCGAGCATTACCAATTTCACAGCGCTTTTCGGCGCTGACGGCAACGCTTCTGCTTCATTCGCTTACTTGGGCGCACTCGATTTCCAGACAAATACTCCTGACAATTCAACAACAGTGGCATCATGGTTTCAAAGCGGAGGCGGCGAGATGAGCGCCGACACTGAGTTCAGTGCCAGGCAACTAAGTAGTCCAGATATCACTACAGGAACGGCAACAACCACCTTCTTTCTTTTTACGCTGCTTCAGACCCTCGAGGCTTCCGAATTTTCGGTTAGACATGATGACGGCATGACAGTTTATGAGAACGGTAGCCTGATTGGCGGCTTCCTGGGACCTAACGACGTCAGAACGACAAACATTGATGGCTACGCCGGCGGTGTGCTGCAGTTTTTGTACGTCGCAACAAACGGTGATCCGTCTGTTTTCAAAGTAGATGTCACGGCAGTGCCTGTTCCTGCCGCTCTGCCGCTTCTTGCTACTGGTCTCGGCTTAGTCGGCTATGTAGCGCGCCGGAGACGCAGAGCACTAAGAAATTGAGAACATCAGTCGTAGGTGCCTTATACAGCCCGCCTTTCCGGCGGGCTTTTTTTAGCCCTCTAAGATTCACAAGCAACGAAAACACACCAGGTCCGAACAGCGGGCTTAATCCGCTCCAAACTGTATCTTACTTCCCCTGGCCAACGCCCTCGCCCGTCAGATATCCGCAAAAGGCAAGCATTCGACGTAGCGAAGGCTTCCTACCCTTGCGCATTGTTATTTCAGGGTAACCTTCGGTCTTTTTGACCGTACTTGACTTTCATTAATCGATTAAGTTACATTTCTCGAATGGGAGTTTAAGATCGCGTTTTTTCGGGACATAGGAACTTAATCGATGAAGCTAGTCGAAAATACAAACCGGCGCGTTAAACTGGGTGACATTGCTCAGCGCGTCGGGTTGTCGACAGCGGCCGTTTCGATGGCATTGCGTGGCGGCAGTGGAGTCTCTGAATCAACCCGCGAGCGCGTCGAGGCCGCGGCATTGGAGCTTGGCTACGTCTATGATCGCAGCGCCGCCCTTTTGCGAACAGGTCAGTCCAACACGGTGGGGATTGTTGTTGGAACACTCACCAACAGTTTCTTTGGCGAACTTGTCAGCGGCGTTGACGAAGTCATAGGTGAAGCGAGGAAGATTTCATTCCTCCTAAACACGCGCGAAGACCCCGATCGGCAAAAGGACCTCTTGATCAGGATGCGCGAGCAATCCGTCGACGGTCTGATACTTTGCCCTGCTCCAGGCACGAGCAGCGATCTGCTCGAGACCATGCAGGACTGGGGGATTCCAGTTATCCAGATGCTGCGCTCTGTATCCGAGACCAAAGGTGATTTCGTCAGCGCGGACTATCAGTCCGGTATCGAAACCCTATGCGCTCATCTCATCCGTCTGGGGCATCAGCGAATTGCGTTTCTTGGTGGCGATCTCGAACACTCTGCGGCCCGCCAGCGTATCACGAGCTTCCAGACAGCACTGGAACGCTCGAGAATTAAGTCTGATCTGATCGTAAGGACCGCCAACACGAGCCGGGGTGGACGCGACGGTGCTTCTCAATTGCTTGCAGGCGCAGATGCACCAACGGCCTTGGTTTGCTTCAACGATCGGGTCGCACTTGGAGCCATGGCAGCAATCCGCGCTGCAGGCCTGGTCCCGGGGCAAGACATAGCAGTCACTGGCTTTGACAATGTTGATGCCGGCGCCGAGGCATACCCGCCGCTGACGACCGTTGAAACCCATGGACGCGACATCGGACGAGAAGCGGGGAAACTCCTGTTGCGCCGCATCGCCGATCCAAAAATGCGAAACGAACGAATTGTCATTCCGACACGGTTGATCGTCCGTCAATCATGCGGAGCGACTCATGAACACAAGGAAATTGAAGGAACGGCATCGCGCCAGGCCTGAGAACCACACGCGATGCCGCATTCATGCATCGGGCAATAACGCCCATCCACAAACAGGGAGGACATAGCATGAAACTGACGAGAAGAGCCACAATTGCTTTGGCGGGTGCAGTCATTGCACTTTCGGTCACGAGTGCTAGCGCTGCGGATTTGACGCTCCGTTTTGGCCATCTTGGCGCAGAGGATACGGCCTATCAAGCAGGCGCACTGGAGTTCAAACGGCTTGCCGAGGAATACTCGGACGGTGCCATCGAGGTGCAAATCTTCCCCAACGGCGTCCTCGGTGACGAAGGGCAATTGTTCGAACAGCAGATGGCGGGCGCACTCGATATCTCGATCGTGAATCCGGGAAAAATCACAGATTTCGCGCCGACCGCGAATATCTTCACGTTCCCGTTCCTGTACAAAGATGAAGCGCATTGGAACACCGTACTCTCAGGCGATGTCGGACGCGACGTTGCGGACCTGATCGCCGGAGAGAGCGGGGTGCAAATCATCGGATACTTCGGCGGTGGCAAACGGCAGGTCGTCTCGAACCGCCCTTTGAACTCTCTTGATGACCTCGCTAACATGAAGCTGCGGACGAACCCGACCGATCCCCTGATCGCGTCTTGGAGCGCACTTGGCACGCGGCCCACGAACTTTGCCTGGAACGAGATCTACACCGGTCTCCAACTCGGGGCCATCGACGGCCTTCTGAACGAGGCTGAATGGATCCATCGTATGCGGTTCCATGAGGTCGCCCCTCATATCGGCCTCAGCGAGCACGATATCACCGTGCGCCTCGTCACGTTTTCAGGCCTCACCTGGGACCGGATGAGTGAAGAGCAGCGAGACATCGTGTTGCGCGCAGGTGCAGAAGCCTCTGCTCTCGCCCGAGAGGTTCAACTGCGTCAAGACGCGCAGGCGATGGATCTCCTAAAGTCAGAGGGGGCAATGCTCTACGAGATGGATCGCACAAAGATGCAGGAATTGGTACGTCCCGCCGTTCTGGACGTGGCTGCGCGAATGGGGCTCGCCGAACTTTACAGCCGTATTCAGGAAAGCGCGGACGCTGAAGACAACGACAGCTGATCTAATCGTTGTTGGCCCGCCGGACTTTCGACGGGCCAACTCACCAACAAAGAAAGAAAGCAAATAATAGCCTGCCTCGGGCAGGAGGAAGGGAAGGTGCGTCATGCTGAACGGTCTCGACGCTGTCAATCGCAGGGTCGAGAAAGCAATTGAATGGGCTCTGCTCGGCCTTCTCGGTTTCTTTCTCTGCCTGATTCTTTATCAAGTCATCAGCCGTAACTTGCCCGTGTTGCCCCCGATCTACTGGGCCGAAGAGTTTTCGCGTTTTTCATTCCAGTGGGCGATCATGCTGGGCACGGCGCTCGGCGTTTATCATTCGGATCACTTCGTACTCGACGCCTTTCCGCAGAACTCGCGGATGGACCGGTTCACGCGCTACCTGCGCGAATTCGTCCTCGTGATCATCGCACTTTTCTTCATCTGGTCAGGCTGGGAATTTGCTGAAACCGGATGGCGGCGGCGTTCGACCGCCGCGCAACTCCCGATGTTCTGGATCTACGCGTGCTTCTTTGCGGCAGGCGTGTTCATGGCGCTCTTCATGCTCCAGCGGATCCTGACGCTCCTCACCAAGGGCCTCGACACCATGGAGCAGGAACTGAATTCGCTTCCACCTGAAGAACTCGCGCTCCGCGAAGGCGATCTCGACCCCAATGGTCCGCTCCGTTACCAAGACGAGGAGCGGTGAGATGCTGGGTCCAGAATTCTACTTCGTCTTCCCTTGGCTGCTTTTCGGCCTTCTATTCCTCTTTATTGCATTTGGCATCCCAATCGCCTTCAGCCTGGTCCTGACTGCAATGACGTTGGTCTTTCTCGACGACCGCGTGACCGCCTGGGTCGTGTTGCAGCGAATGTACAACGGTATGGACAGCTTTGTTTTGCTGGCTGTTCCTATCTTCCTTCTTGCCGGCAACCTCATCAATAAAGCCGAGGTGACCGACAAGCTCATTCGCTTCGCGCTCAACATCTTCGGGCGGTTTAAAGGGGCGTTGGCCAATGTGAACGTCGCTGTCTCGATCATGTTCGCCGGTGTCTCCGGCTCGTCGACCGCCGATAGCGCGGGCGTTGGTGCCATCCTGATTCCCTCGATGAAGCGCGAAGGCTACCCGACACCCTTCGCCGTCGCCGTGACTGCGGCCTCGTCTGTGATCGGGATCATCATCCCGCCTTCGATCAATATGATCGTCTGGGGGGCACTAACGAACACCTCGATCGGTGGCATGTTCCTGGCGGGCATTATACCCGGTCTGCTACTTGGGCTTTCGATGTTTGCCGTGAACCTTTGGTATGTCCGGAAGTATGACGTGCCAGTCCATGAACCTGCTCCCATGCGAGAGGTGCTGTCGTCGGCCCGCGATGGGCTCCTTGCAGCAGCCATTCCGGTCGTGATCATCGGCGGGATCCGGTTGGGACTATTTACACCAACCGAAGCGGCGGTCATCGCGGTGCTCTATGCGTTGTTCCTCGGTTTCGTGATCTATCGCACACTAAATGGCCGCAAGGTTCTGGAGGCGTCAAGCGCCACCGTCCGACTCGCCTCGCTTTCGCTCTTCAGTCTCGTTGGCGCATCGGTCTTCGGCTACCTGATCTCGTTTTACCAAATCCCACCAATGCTCATGGGCGGGATCAACATAGGCGACCCGACGGTTCTTTTGATCGTCATGGCGCTGGTGATGCTCCTGATCGGAACCTTCATGGACAGCTTGCCCGCCATGGCGATCCTCGCCCCTCTATTCCTGCCGATGGCCTTGTCGGCGGGCATTCATCCGGTGCATTTCGGGATCGTCGGTGTAATGGCGCTCGGCTTCGGGCTCATCACACCGCCCTACGGGCTCTGTCTAATGATCGCCTCGAAGATCGGCGGTATCGCTCTACTGAAGTCGATGGGACCGACACTGGTTTATCTCACCGGCATGCTTGGCGTCTTGTTGGCGATCATCGTCTTTCCGGAGATCGCACTTAGCCTGCCGCGTTGGATCGCGCCCGACATGATCGGGGTGCGCTGATGCTGATGCTTCGTGCTCCCCTCCAACCACTGGAGATAACGGATGAGATCCGGGCTCGTTTCGAAACGCTTGATGAGGGCGACGCGGTAAAATCGCCAGAAAAAATCACGGCCGTCGCAACCAAGGGCGACATCGGGTTGTCTTCTGAACTCATGGCAAGTCTGCCGTCCCTTCGTATGGTGGCCGTTTACGGCGTTGGCGTCGACCGGATCGACCTAGATCAGGCCCGCGTGCGCGGCATCTCGGTGACAACGACACCCGGCGTCCTCACTGACGCGGTGGCTGAACATGCCGTCGCGCTGATGCTGTCCGTGGCTCGACGGATCGTCGAAGGGGACGCACATGTTCGCAGCGCGGCTTGGGCCAAGAGCAAGCTCGGCCTAGGCTTCAGCTTGCGTGGACGCACTGTGGGCATTCTCGGGTACGGGCGGATCGGCCGTCGCATCGGAGAGTTGGCGCGCGGGATCGGAATGTCTGTGCTCTACACCAATCTGGCACCTGTTGCTGGGGAGGAAGCGACCTTCCGCGAGACGCCAACCGCGCTTGCCCGCGACGCGGACATCTTGATCGTCGCGGCAGCGGGAGGCCCTGAGACCAGAGGCTTAGTCAACGCTGACGTCTTGCGAGCTCTCGGAACCTCTGGACTGTTTGTCAACGTGGCCCGCGGCAGTATCGTCAACGAGGAAGAACTGATTGATGCCCTCCGCACCGGCGTAATCGGTGGCGCGGCCCTAGACGTTTATGAGAACGAACCGACGCCGCGGGTAGACTTCTCGAAGCTTTCCAACACTGTTCTGACACCTCACCTCTCGTCGGCCACCACGGACGCCAGAATCGCAATGGGGCGTCTAGTGATCGACAATCTGGCTGCATTTTTTGAAAACCGGCCGCTCTTGACGCCGCTGGAGGTGTAACGATGGTCCACATCATCACTGTTGGCGAACCATTGATTGAGTTCACTCAATCCACGGAAGATACCTGTGCCTTCAGGCGCGGCTTGGGAGGCGACACACTGAACACGGCAATCTATCTTGCCCGTCTTTTAGCGCCGAACACGGTGTCCTACATGAGCCGTCTGGGAACCGACACGCAGTCGGACTGGCTTGTAGGAAGCCTCCTGCGAGAGGGTGTGCGCTGTGATCTGATCCGGCGAACCGAAAACGGTGTGCCTGGGCTAAGCATGATCGAGTGCGACGACACCGGTGAACGGTCCTTCACATATTGGCGCAGCCAGAGCCCCGCACGAAAGATGTTCTCAAGTAACGATAGAGAGCATCGTGCGCTCGACGACGCCGACGAGTTGTTTGTTTCGGCCGTTACACTGGCGATCCTCGGGTCAGCTGGACGCGAACGTTTGCTTAATGCGATGCGTCGGACCCGCTCTCGCGGCGCAGATGTCTGGTTCGATCTCAACTTCCGACCACAACTTTGGGAGTCGAAGGACGTCGCGCGGCGTGTGATCGCCGACGGCATTGCGAACGCATCAACTATCCTCCCCTCCTTTGATGACGTTAAAGCGCTATGGGAGGTGACAGACCCCAAAGCCGGGATGGAAGTCCTTTTCGCGCGCGGCGCTAAAAATGTCCTAATGAAGACGGGTGGCGGCCCTGTCTTTCACTTCACCTCGCATGATAGCGAGGAGTTTTCTCTCCCTCGCGTGGATGTACCCTTGGACACGACTGGCGCGGGAGATAGTTTCAATGCCGGGTTCATTGCAGCTCGGATGTCTGGCAAATCAATTGATGAGGCGGTCGAGACAGGGCACGCGTTGGCATCTACAGTGGTCATGCATAGAGGCGCGATCATTCCCCGCTCCACCATGCCTGCACTTCCCTGTCTTGCCAATGTCGCATGATTGGGCGAGTTCGGTGATGCATGATCGGCTGTGGCGATGTCACGGAGGTTTAGAGCAGTCCGGTCTTTCAGAAGTAGGCCTGCAATTGCCGCGTCAACACAGGAAGCGCAGGCGGCTGTATCACAAGGAAAGTTCTGTCATCCGGTTGTGCCTCCATTCCATCGCATCTGTGGCAAACAATTCACGGCAAGCGACTATTCGCAACACCTATTTGAAAGGAAAAGAGTCGAAAGACAGGCTAGGCTAAGTTATCGTTGGAACACGCACAACACCTTCCATTATGACGCGAGCACTACGGCTCATGGCAACTTTCTGGACGGTCCAATTCTTTGCATCGTCGATCACTTCCGCACCGACACGGATCATACCGGAAGGATGACCGAGGAGTACCTCCGATCTTGGTTCTCCCCCTATCAGTTGCTGTACAAGCGTACCTGGAACAGCCGCGGCTGTCGCGATTGCAGCGCCTGCGGTGCCCATGATTGCGTGATGCAACTTGCCCATTGAAACGGCACGTACCGCTAAATCAATCTCCTCAGCAGCGACCAGTTTGCCGCTAGAAGCCGTGTAGCTTTTAGGCCGGCTGCAGAACACAAGCTTTGGTGTATGCAGACGGCTAGATGCTTCACTCAAGCTCTTGGCTAAGCCCATGTGCACGGAAGCGTGAATTCGGATCGACTCAAGTCGAACCAATGCCGCAGCTTTTTCATTTATTTCGGTTTGCGATTCCGTTCCTGTGAAGCCTATTTCCATCGCGTCGAGGATAACTGTGGGAATGCCCGAATTTATCATGGTCGCCTTGAATGTTCCCATGTCCTGAATTTCCAGGTTATCTAGGGGATTGCCAGTCGGGAACATGTCGCTGGAAGCATCAACTGGATCAATAAATTCAATTTTCACCTCAGCAGCTGGAAATGCCACGCCATCAAGTTCGAACTCGCCAGTTTCCTGCACTTCGCCATCAGAAATTGGGACGTGCACAATGATTGTTTTGCCTATGTTCTTTTGCCAGACACGCACGATTGCGGTGCCATTTTCAGGAACACGTTCCGGATTAATTAGGCCGAGGCTGACTGCGCAGGCTCCGACTGCTGGTGTCAAATTGCCACAATTCCCGCTCCAATCAATAACGGGTTTGTCAATTGCAGGTTGACCAAACAAGTAGTCGACATCGTGATCGGGGACGTCGCTCTTTGCGAGGATGACGACCTTGGAGTTGGAGGACATGCCTCCCCCCATTCCGTCTATGTGTTTGCCGTAGGGATCCGGACTACCGATCATTCGTAAGAACAACTGATCGCGTGCAGGGCCAGGTCGCATCGCTTCAGCTGGCAAATCATTGAGCTTGAAGAAAACGCCTTTGCTAGTTCCGCCGCGCATGAAAACAGCGGGAATTCTTATTTGCTTGTGATGCCGCACTGCTTGGCCTCCGCGAAAAGACTGTACTGAACGAGGGCATAGGCTGACGGCTTCGCAACGTTGAAACAATCACAAATATGTCAATGACTATTGCAAAAATTCAAAATATGTCCGAGTGGTCTTATCCCACCTGCTAGTTTTAAAGCTCAGCCTATGCGTCAGGTAAATCAGAGCTTAGCAACAAGCTGCGGCTGACCTCGTAAAGAGCTTTGCCACCCGGTGAGAGAGTGCGTTGGCGTGGTGTGATTATCCCGATTGCTCTACGTATCGTCGGATCGATCAACGGAATGCGCACCAAGTCCTCGTCAGTACGATAAAGACTTACGACGGAAGGAAGAATTGAATAACCAAGGTTCTTACTGACCAGCCGTAGCACCAAATGGAACTGCTCTACTTCGAAAGCGCATTCCAACTCGTTGAATTGGTCACCAACCTCGCGTTCAAGCAGTCTTGACGTACCTGATCCCAAGCGCTTGCGAACAAGTTTGTGCCCACCAAGCTCCGACCAGCTGACTGCGGATCTTCCCGCGAGCGGGTGGCAACGATGACAGATCAGATCGAAGCGGTCTTCCACAAGCGGCTCGAAGCGCAGGTCCGGGTGCTCAGTGCCATATTGCGCAATCGCAAATTCAGATTCCCGACTTAGAACTCTTTCTGCCGCTCTTGGGCTGGAACCTTCCTTTATCCGGATTTTCACTCCAGGGTTCTTGGCCGTGAATGTATGGAGTATTTCGGGCAATATGGTTTCAGCAATAGTGTTGTTTGTCGATATTGAAACGAGACCCGTGCGGACCTTAACCAAGTCACGAACATCACGCATTGACTTCTGAAATTCATCAACGATTCTAATTGCCTCGGGAAGAAACTCTTCGCCTAAAGTGCTGAGCGAAACGCGTCTGGTAGTTCTGTCAAGTAAGCGTGCCCCTACTGCGTCTTCGGTCTTACGGATGCGTCGTGAAAGAGCCGACAAGGATATGTTCAAAGCCTCTGCGGCGAGGCCGAAGTTTCGTTGGTTTGCGACTTCAACAAAGGCTCGCAGATCTTCGATGCTAACGTTCATGCCAAATGATTGCGCTGATTTTTGCAATAATCAACCATATCTTTGCGATT
>JGI12316J15309_10009410_pt1 | contig 57660 bp, 55 predicted proteins | sample MarCyaLeptolynsp_FD_15309 | JGI IMG/M metagenome (IMG submission 15309)
GTGGGCGTCGTGTGGCTTGTTGGCCGACGCGTGAACGTGCCGAGCGGCTGCGGGGGGCGTCTAGCAACCTGGTGGGCGTCGTGTGGCTTGTTGGCGGACGAGTGAACGTCGCCTGCGACCTGTAGCCGTCGCTGTGGGCGTCGGGGCGGGTTGGCTTGGGTCGCTGGACGGTCTCGCTGAGGTTGATGGCCGCGGTCCGGAGTGGGCTGCAGTGGGATAGACGCGAGCAAAGCGGGGGCAGGACCCGTAGGATGGGGCCGTGGGTTGCCGACTACCTGTTCGCCTGGTGGGTTTGTTGTTGTTGCTGTTGCTGCCGCTGGCGGGCTGCAAGAAGAAATCGCCCAAGGTCAGTTCTTCGTCTACGCGCGACGCGAGCGAGCCGGTCATCGATGAGGACTACCGCTTCAAGCTGGAGTGGCCCGGCAAACCCTGGAAGCTCGTGGCCGAAGACGAGATGCGCCAGCTCACGCCGGATGCGGTCGCCGGTGTCGTGAGCGACTCCCACTACGTCGCGGTCATCGTCGAGTCGGCTCCCGGCGCGACGGCCCGCGATTTCGCGGAGCTGGTGGCGGAAAACATGACGGTCGAGGGCAAAGAGCTGTCGCCGATTCGCCCGACGCCGTTTGCCGGGAAAGAGGCGATGTCGTTCGAAGTTCGCGGGCGCGCCGGCGGTCTTCCCATGTTGTTTTGCGCGCGCGCCTTTGTTCACCAGGACTTTGCCTACCAGGTGCTCGGCTGGACGTCGGCAGGCGAAGACGGCGGATGCTCGAGCTTTGCCCCGGTGTTCGATGCGTTCTCGCTGTTGCCCGGCCCGGTGAAGGCGCGCGCGGTCGACACCAGCATCGAAGACACCAGCGGCGTGGGGTGGCGGGTCGCGAGCGGCGTTTTCAAAGATGCGGCCACCGGGATTCGCGTGACCCCGCCGCCGGGCTGGCGGCTGCTTGTCGGCGACGAGCTCGCGCAGATCAACGGGGACGCCGACGTCGGCCTAGCCTATGCCAATCCCGAGGTGTACATGGTCCTTTTGTCCGAAGTGTCCTACGGCGACGTCGACAAACTGCGCGCTCAGCTCCAGGCGGATCTGGCCGAGGTGGGCGTGACCAAGACCGATGCGTCGCTGAGCTACTCGGTCGGCGGCGAGCCCCTCGAGTTTCGCGTGTTGGAGAGCACCGAGGGCGTGCCGTTCGAGTTCATTCACGGAGTGCGCAAGCGCGGCAACGTGGCCACCCAGGTCCAGGCCTGGTACGTGACAAGCAATCGGGACCAGGCGCGAAAGGTCATGCCCGACGCGATGGCCGCCATCGGAAGCCTCTCGGACGCGGAGACTGCCGCGCTCGCGAAGGAGCTCTCGGGCCGAGGTGACCCGCAGAACGCGGTGGGCGCCGGGTGGGCACTGCGCGCCGGCGTGTACCGCGATTTCGAGTGGGGCTTTCAGTGGAAGAAACCCGGGCCCCTGTGGCGCGCGCGCAACGGCTCGTCCGACGACGTGAATCCCCGCCTCGAGTTCGAGCACCGGGGGCTGGGGCTGTGGGGCCAGGTCATCGTCGAGCGTTCCGAGGAGAGCCTCGAGGCCGTTCACGAGGCCGCCGCGACGTCGGTCTTCGGCGCAGCCGACCACAAGCCGGCCCGGGTCGGCGACCTGCCGGCGCTGCAAAGCGACGGGACCATTACCTTCGGCGAGCTCGAGCTGTCGTATCGGATGATCTCGACGTCTCTGCCCGACGATGTGGTGATTCGTCTCGACCTGTGGGGGGCCGCGGAGACCATGGCGCATCCGGAAGACCCGGCGGCGGCGGCGCTGGCAGGACTCGCCCCCTTCGCTGAAGCGTCGGTCTCGCGCACCGGCGGGAGCTACATCGACCGACGGTTCGGTTTCGTAATCCCCTCGACGTCAGGCTGGAGTTTCGACGAGCAGGTTCCCGTGGAGGCGAGGGCGATTGCGACCGCGCCAATGTGGGTTGGCCCGGCCGGCTCCACGGTCGGCGTGCTGGCCCTGGTAACGAGCGGGAGCACGGTGACCGACGACTTCTTGCTCGACCTGCTGCAGCAAAACATGGCAGAGCAACTGGCGAACCAAAAGGAACCCGAGACCACGACCACTACCGTCGCGGGCGTGCAGGCTCGCCGGCTGGAATGGTCGAGGCTCGCCGGCAAACCCATGGTCGTGTACCTGTTTCAGCGCGGACGCACGAGCTACGGCATCGTGCTCGACCGCGTGGAAGAAGAGCAGCAGGCGCGATTCGTGAAGGGATTCCGATTCGTCGACTGAGCGCTGCGGGGCCACAGGCCCGGGGGACGACCGCCGACTAGCGGCCGGTCCAGTACCTGACGCTGCCCACGTCAGCGTGAATGAACTTGCTGTGGGTGTAGAACCCGACGCCGCCCAGGCGCAGTCCGCGCACGTACTTGTGAAGGCGCTGGATGTTGACGCCGGGTAGCCGAAAGTCGATGGCCTGGCCGAGGCTGTGCTGGCTGTTGCGCGCCACCTCGCGGCCCTTCTTCTGCAGGATCAAGTTGTACTTGGGCGCCCGGTAGCCGGAGACCACGTTGACCCGCTCGACCCCAAAGTGAAGGGCCGCGCCGATCACAATGGGGATGAGTCGGCTGTCGACTTCGGTGGGCTGCTGGGTGAAGTGACAGCGCAAAAGGCGGTTGCTCGATTCGGCGGGCACCACCTCGGTCGCAAGGCTCTTTTTGACCTTGCGCCGCAGGTCGTCGTTGACGGCAATGGCGAGGAACTCTCGGTGCCACTGGCTGTAGATGTTGATGACCGGGTCGGGCGCGGAACCAATGCGGGCGTCGAGCGCGGCGCGCCAGCGCTGCTGTGCGCCGGCGTCGGCGCTCGCGTCGGCGGTTCGCTTCTTGGCCAGCCGGTAGTCTTTTTTGGCCCGAAACGTCACGCCCGGTTCGGGGGGGCGCCCCGAGACGGGGGGCGCGGGTTGCGCGCTTGCGGCAGAGGCCAGCGCCGCAAGGGCACCGACCGCCGCAAAGCAATGAAGCGCCGCCCGAACCCGCGTGCGCACTACGAGGCGCGTCTCCCGCCCAGTTTCACGAGGGTCTCGTTGAGCGAGCCCGAGCGGAACCCGCCGAGGTCGAGGGCGACGTAGGTAAAGCCCTGCCGCTTGCCCAGGGCGACGATGTCCTCGCTCAACTCGACGGCGCGGGCCATGTCGCTGCGGTCGATCTCGAGGCGCGCGATGGTGTCGTGATAGCGCACCCGCAGCTGCTTGAACCCGAGGGCGCGCAGGCCGTCTTCGAATCCGTCGACCTGTCGCAAGCGCTCCGGCGTGATGCGGGTGCCGTAGGGAAACCGCGACGACAGGCACGCCAGCTGAGGCTTGTCCCAGGTGCGCAGGCCGAGGAGCTTGGAGAACTCGCGCACGTCGCGCTTGTCGAGCTCGGCCGCGACCATGGGAGCCACCGCTCCGTGCTGGCGCGCCGCCTCAATGCCCGGCCGATAGTCGCCCAGGTCGTCGGTGTTGGTGCCGAGCAGGATAGCGTCGATGCCAAGGCGCTCGGCCGCCGGGCCGGCGTGCTCCATGAGCTCGGTCTTGCACATCGCGCAGCGGTCGAGCGGGTTGTCGGCGAACCCCGGCCGCTCGAGCTCGCTGCTGTGAACGACGATATGCCGATCGCCGAGGCCGATTTCTGCGCCCAGTTGACGGGCGTCCTCGACCTCGGACGCAGCCATGGTCTCGGACACGCAGGTGATGGCGAAGCAGCCGTCGCCCAGTTCGTCGGCGGCGACCTTGAGCAAGAAGGTCGAGTCGACTCCTCCGGAGAAGCACACCATGACCCGGCCGTAGCCGCGCAAGACCTCGCGCAATCGTTCGAGCTTCACCGCCATTCGAGGGTCCAGCCTAGCACAGCGGCCGGCGACCGCCGAGATGCGCTACAGACGCTCGGTTGTGCGCTTTTGGATGCGAATCGTCCAGGCCGACTCCCCCGGGATGGGAGCGATTTCGCCTACCTGTTGGCCCCATTCGCGCGCGCTTCGCGGCACGTTGCGGGTGGCCGGCTCGTGGTCCACGACGACGCACAGCCACTCGCCGGGCTGCATGGATTCGAGCTCGAGCTTGGTGTGGACGAACGTGTACGGGCACACCTCGCCGCGCAGGTCGAGGGTGCGTTCGGCGCTACCAGACGACGACGACATCGCTTTCGAATAGCATGGTCACGACGTCGGCGGCGTCGACGGGGCCCGGCGGCCGGCCCGCCGCCGGCGGGGCGTGAAACCGGCCTTCCGAGTCCACGGCCACCAGCGTGTCGCCCGGCGCCGGCAGAGCCGACCGCTGGGCGCGGACCAGGTGCAAAACCGAGCGTTCGGTCACGTCCAGATCTCCACGGCATCGGCGGTGCGTACCAGGTGCGCGGCGGCCGCGGCCGGGACCGGACAGCGGACGTCGTGGCCGAGCTGAGCCAGGGTGGCCAGACCCCGATGCGGCCGTCCGTCGCCCGTTTGCTCCAGGACCGTGGCCGCGCGATCGACGACGGCGACCGTCAACCGATCGCCGCGCAGGGTGAGACCGACCGCCGCGCGCAGGGCTTCGTCGATGCGGTCGCGGGCGTCGGTGTCGACCACGACGGCAACGTGCCGGGGGCGCCTCACGTGAACGCCACCACCCGATCGGCCTTGTGGACCAGCGCCGCGTGGTCGTCCTGGCTACCGAGCAACATGCCGCAGGCGGCCTCGTCCAGCCCGAGGGCGTGGGCGCTGCTGGCGCACGCGATCAGGTCGACCGAGTCGTCGGCGAGCGCCCGCAGGTCGTCGCGTCGATGGGGCAGGGCCGCGACCGCCGCGGACATGAAGAACATGCCGACCTCGACGTCGGCGTCCCGCGCCGCCCGAGCCAGGGCCAGGGCCGCCGCGAAATCACCGCGCTCGGCGGGGGTCGATACGATCAGCGCCAGGTGTCGAGCCACCGGAGGACTCTACCCGGTCGGCTCGCCGGGCAGGCGCGCGATTTCGACGAAGCCGCCGTCGGCATCGGACCACGCGAACAGCGCCACTTCGGTGACTCGGGATTCGTCGATGCCGACCACCAGCTGCTGCACCGGGTAGGCCGGGCCGTCGCCCCACGGGCTGGTGGCGACCTCGTGGTCGGTTGCGGAAAAGTACGCCCGGCCGTTGGGGTGCGAGTGGTAGATCACGCGCGGCGGCGCTTCGCTGTCGAAGGCCTTGTTGAAGGCGAGCAGGTCGTCGCCGGCGATGACGTAGGCGGTCTCAGCGCTGCGGTCGGCCGCGGTCGGATGGTCGCCAGCGGCCTGCTGATTGGCGCACGGCCGCACGGCGTCGACCCGGCCTTCGTCGTCGCGCGGGCCGGTCATCCAGCCACAGCACTCGTAGGGGAACGCCTTGCGCGCCTCGGCGAAGGCCCGCTCGAGCAGCGCGCGCGGCACGTCTACCGGGGCGGGCCGGTCGCTAGTAGACAAAGCGCTTTTCCCAGCTCAGGGCGGAGAAGTAGCGGTCGCCGCGGTCGCACAGGATGGTCGCGACGACGGCACCGGGCCCGGCTTCGCGCGCAACGCGAATGGCGGCGGCGACGTTGCCACCGGCGGAGTGACCAACGGAAAGGCCCATGGATTCGACGAGCTCGTCGGCGACGTTCCAGGCCTCGTCGGTCGGCATGAAGATGGTGCGGTCGATGACCCCTTCGGGTTTCCAGATCGGCGGCACAATGGACGACTCGAGGTGCTTCATGCCCTCGAGACCGTGCCAGGCGTCGTCGGGCTCGACGGCCACGACCTCGACGGGCCGGTCGTGCTCTTTCATCGCCCGGCCGGTGCCCATCACCGTGCCGGTGGTGCCGACGCCGGTGGTGAAGTGAGTGATGCGGTCGCCGAGCTCCGCGAGGATCTCGGGGCCCGTCGTCAGGTAGTGGGCGCGCCAGTTCGAGTCGTTGGAGTACTGGTCTGGGTAGTAGTACTTCTCGGGGTTCTCGGCGACCAGCTTGCGCACCAGGCGAATAGCCCCGTCGGAGCCTTCGAGCTCGGACGAAAAGATGATCTCGGTGCCGTATGCGCGGGTGATGTTCTTGCGCGCCTCGGACACGTTGCCCGGCATGACGAGGGTCACCGGATAGCCGAGCGCGGCGCCCAGCATCGAGTAGGCCACGCCGGTGTTTCCGCTCGTGGAGTCGATGACGACCTTGCCCGGATACAGGTCACCGCGCTCGATGGCGTCGACCAGCATCTGGCGGGCGGCGCGGTCCTTGACCGAACCGCCGGGGTTTTCGAACTCGCACTTCGCCCAGATTTCGCAAGCGTGTCCGACCTTTTGCTCGGCCGGCCGCAATCGAATGAGGGGGGTGTTGCCCACCAGGTCCACGACGCTGCGGACCTGACGCTTGGAGTGCATGTTCAAGGGGTACTACCTCTGGCGATGTTGGCTATCAGCTGCGCCGCGGCGGCGCTGCCATCCACGAGCGCTGACGTCACGACCGTGGACTCGATGGGCAGGCCCGAGCGGTCCTCGGTGCCTTGCGGGACGATTTCGAGCACCGATGCGCTCTGGGGCGGCCCCGAGACGCTCAGCGACACGAGCACTTCGGGGTTGAGCTCGGTGAGCCGAGCGATGAACGCCTCACCGCGCGGCTTGCCGACGTCTTCCCGTCCGAGCACGACGGACTGGTCGACCTCGGCGTTGATGACCGGGCCGTCGGTGTCGCCGGTGAGAAAGATCCGGCCGACACCGGCGGCGGCCAGGTAGGCCAGGGCCACGGCTTCCGCGGAGGCGTCGATGCCCACGCGTACCGCTACCTGAGCCGACAGCAGCCGCTGCTGCCCGACGCCGCCGACATCGGGCAAGAGGATGTGCCGGGCGTAGCGCCGGGTTTGTGCGGGCTGGAGGCTCTTCGGGCCGGACAAGACGTCACCCCGCGATTACGTCTAGCGCGATCGGCTCGACGCGCACGCCGTGTTCCCGAAAGAACACGACGGCGCGCTCGACGTCGTCCGGCGTGCCGATGAGCTCGAGGCCAATGATGCCGATCTCGTCGGTGACACTGGCCGTGCGCAGGTTGAACTGCACGCCGAGCTCGTCGTACATGCGGCAAACGAGCGGCTCGCGCACCATGGCGGCCGGGTAGGTGAGGTACACCCGCTTCTTGATCGGCGCCGACACGCGAGGAGGCTCGTTTAGCGGCCGCCGGCGATGGCCGGGACGATTGAGATTTCGTCCGAGTCCTTCACCGGGGTTTCGAGGTTTTGCAGGAAGCGAATGTCTTCGTCGTTGGCGAAGATGTTGACGAAGCGGCGAACCTCGCCGCTGTCTTCGCAGATGCGGGCCTTGATGCCGGGAAAGCTGCTCTCGAGGTTGGTGATGATCTCGCCGACGTTGGCGCCCGCGGCCTGAACCTCGTCCTGGCCTTGGGTGAGCTTGCGAAGCGGGGTGGGGATACGAACAGTTGCCATGGTCTCTATTCCTTCGTGAGAGCGTCGAACTCTGAAAGGTTGGGGGAAATGATCTGCGGCGTTTCGAGCGCGGGTACGACGGCGTCCATCGTCTTCAGGCCCTGGCCTGTGACGCAGATGACGACCGATTCGTCACGGTTGATGTGGCCTTCTTCGATGAGCTTGCGGGTGGCGGCAACGGTTACGCCGCCGGCGGTCTCGGTGAAGATGCCTTCGGTCTCCGCGAGCAGCAGCATCGCCTCGCGGATTTCGTCGTCGTTGGGAGCCGCGCCAAAGCCGCCGGTCTCGCGGATGCAGCGCGCGGCGTAGAAGCCGTCCGCGGGGTTGCCGATGGCGAGAGAGCGGGCGATGGTGTTGGGCTGTTTCACCGGCTTGATGAGTTCGCGGCCCGCGCGCACCGCCTCGACGATGGGCGCGCAGCCTTCGGCCTGGGCGCCGTGAAACTTGGTCTGTGTTGGCGCCTCGAGCAGGCCAAGCAGCTCGAGCTCTTTCCACGCTTTGCGGATCTTGTTGATCAGCGAGCCGCCGGCCATGGGCGACACCACGTGGTCGGGCGTGCGCCAGCCCAGCTGTTCAGCGATCTCGAAGGCGTAGGTCTTCGAGCCCTCCGCGTAATACGGGCGCAGGTTGACGTTGGCAAAGCCCCAGTTGTACTTGTCGCCGATCTCGGCGCACAGGCGATTGACCTCGTCGTAGGTGCCCTTGATCTTCACGACCTTGGCGCCGTAGACGAGGGTGCCGTAGATCTTCTGATCTTCGAGGTCGTGGGGAATGAAGACGTAGGCCTTCATGCCGAGCGCGGCGGCCGCGGCGGCGACCGCGTTGGCCAGGTTGCCGGTCGAGGCGCAGGCAAACGTGTCGAAGCCGAAGTCGCGAGCGCGGGCGACGGCCATCGCGACCACGCGGTCCTTAAACGACAGGGTCGGGTGGCACACGTGGTCGCTCTTGACGTAGAGCTCGCGCAGGCCGAGTCGCTTGGCCAGGCGGTCCGCCTTGATGAGCGGAGTGTAGCCAATGGGCAGTGCCTTCTCGGGCACCGAGTCGAGCGGCAAAAGCTCGGCGTAGCGCCACATCGTGGGCTCGCGAGCTTCGATGGTGGCGCGGTCGAGCGTGCGGCCGATGGCGTCGTAGTCGTACTCGACCTCGAGCGGGCCGAAGCAGACTTCGCATACGTGCACAGGGGCGTGGTCGTAGCGCGAGCCGCACTCGCGACACTTCAGGCCCTTGAGTCGGGACCCGGTCGTATCCGCGACGGGGTTTAGGGTAGCGCTCATGTCGTTTCCTCTTGGTTGGTCAATGGGGGACTGATCTGGACCGGTGCGCACGCGGCGCACGACTCGCGCCGGCGAAACGGAACTCGGCGCGGTTCGGGGTTGGCGGCGATGTCGTCGAACACCAGCAAGGCGCCGGCGTGCTCGAGGTTTCCGGCGGCGAGCGCCAGCGCGTGCTGGGCAAAGTAACCGGCCACCAGGCCGACCACCGGGCCGAGTACGCCCGCCTCGGCGCAGCTGTCGGCATCGGCGTCGGCCGGCGGGCCCTCGAACAGGCAGCGGTAGCAGCCGGTGTCGCCCGGCAGTACGGACAACACCTGGGCGCTGTAGCGCAGCACGCCGCCCACGACGAACGGGATACCGGCGGCCACGCAGGCGTCGTTGACCGCAAACTTGGTCGCGAAGTTGTCGGACGCGTCGATGACGACGTCGCAGCCGGGCAGCAGGGCCGGCGCTTTGTCGAGCTCGAAGCGCTGGTCGTGCACGGACAGGCGATTGCGCGGAAAGCCGCGCCTCGCCAGCTCGTCGGCCAGCGCCTGCACCTTGGGCTCGCCGACTTGCCGGGTGGTGAACTGGATCTGCCGCTGCAGATTCGACAGCTCGACCTCGTCGTCGTCGACCAGCACCAGCTCGCCGGCGTCGGCGGCGGTCAGCGCGTAGGCGATGGGGCCGCCCAGGCCGCCGGCGCCGATTAGCAAGAACCGGCTGTCGCGCACGCGCGTTTGAGGGGTGCTGGTCATGGTGAATCGGACGCTACTCGAACTGCTGGTCCAGGGAGAAGTAGCGTTCGCCGGTGTCGCAGAGGATGGTGAGCACGCTCTTGCCCGGGCCGACTTCGCGGGCAACCTTCGAGGCCACGAAGACGTTGGCGCCAGCCGAGATGCCGACCAGAAGCCCTTGTTTGCGCGCAATGGTGCGCATGCTGTCGTACGCGTCTCGGTCCGAGATCGTGCGGACCTCGTGGACGACGTCGCGGTCGAGCACGTCGGGGACGAAGCCCGCGCCGATGCCCTGAATGCGGTGCGGGCCAGCGGACTGCCCGTTGAGCACGGCGCTGCGCTCGGGCTCGATGCCGATGATGCGGCACTCGGGCCAGCGTTCGCGCAGCGCCCGACCGACTCCGGTAATCGTGCCGCCGGTGCCAATGGACGCCACGAATGCGTCGACCGGTCGATCGGCAAACTGCTCGAGAATCTCGGCCGCCGTCGTGGTTTCGTGGATGCGCGGGTTGGCCGGGTTGTTGAACTGATCCGGCATGAAGTAGTCGTCGTTTTCGGCGACCAGCTGGCGGGCGCGGCTAACCGCGCCTTCCATGACGCGGTCGACCGGCGTGAGCTCGATGGTGGCGCCGTAGCTCTCCAGCAGCTGCCGGCGTTCGAGGGACATGTCCTCGGGCATGGTCAGGACGAGCCGGTAGCCCTTGGCGGCGCAAACCAGGGCCAGGCCAATGCCCGTGTTGCCGCTGGTGGGCTCGACGATGGTGGACCGCCCCGGTTCGATGGTGCCGTTGGCCTCGGCTTCCTCGATCATCGCCAGGGCGATGCGGTCCTTGACCGACCCGCCGGGGTTGTATTGCTCGCACTTGCCCCACAGCGCACCGCTATCGGCGCCGGTGAGCTTGTCGAGCTCGACCACCGGCGTCTGGCCGATGAGTTCGAGCATGCTCTGAGCTTTGGAGGTTCCGCGGTTTGCCATTCGGATTCGTTCGGAAAAGATAGGGAGGCGCCGTGGCCGCCCGGAGGCCTAGATGAAGTACATGGGCTGGCCACCGCCGTTTTTGGCGATGCCCAGCTCGTCGCCGCGCCGGACCAGGTCGGCGATGGTCACGCCGTCGAACCAGCCGGTCACGTGGTCGGCCAGTTCCTTCCACAGCGCGCCCGTGACCTGTCGGGACGAGGGCGGCCCGTCGCGACCGTCGTCGGCGTCGATGACGAACATCTCCTCGATGGGCCCCTGCAGGGCGCGCACGACGTCGCCGAGGGTAATGTCGGCGGGCTCGAGCTTGAGGAAGTAGCCGCCTCGCGGGCCGCGTTTCGATTCGACGAGTCCCGCGCGCTTGAGGTCCTGAAAGATCTGCTCCAGGTATCGAAGGGGGATCGACTCCCGCCGCGCGATGTCCTTGGCCTGGGCCGCAACGCCGGGCTGGCCGGCGTTGTGAAAGGCGATGTCGAAGATGGCGCGAACGCCGTATCGGGTCTTGGTTGAAAGCCGCATGCCGGCAAAATTCCTATCGGGAAATCGGGAAATCCCGCCCCCTCGGAATGCCGTACCCGACCGGTTTTGTCAAGAACCCGTGGGTGCGACTTGGCCCGACGCGGCTCTACTCAACTAAGATGTCGCATTCTTTGCATTTTCCATCCTCGCCAATCAGGCCGATGCAGGTCCCGTCCGGGCACAGGACCCGGTTGGCGAAGTCGTCGTCGGGCAGTTCCCCGGCGGCCTCGTCGGGATCGTCCACGGCCGCCGCGGCCGGCTCGTCGCCCGGCAGGGGCGTGAGATGCCGCAGGCGCGGGTCGCTCACCGCGGACCTTCCGACGCGCCCGCATTCGCGGCACAGGCCGTCGGGCCCGATGATGCCGATGCACGCACCGTCGGGGCACAGCTCGCGCCCGGCGAACAGGTCGTCGGTCATCCCGCGACCATAGGCCAGCCGCCGACGCGACGAAAGGCGCCGGGGCGGTTCGCGCCGGTTGGCGCTACTTGGAGGACTGCAGCACGCCGAACAGCTCGTCGGCGGTGTAGAACGTGGTCTCGACGTCGCCGAAGGCGACCTTTTGCCCGGAGCGGATGTCCATCTCCTTGCGCGCCTCGAGCGGATTGCCCAGAAGGCTCGACCCGTTCTTGGAACCGGCGTCGCAGACCCGCCAGATGCCGCCCGACTGTTTGAAGTAGGCGTGAAAGCGGCTGATGGTCACGTCGTTGAGGACGACGTCGTTGTTGGCCGTACGGCCGACCGTGATCATGTCGGCGAACGGCGCGCCCGGTTTCTTCGACAGGGGATACACCTCGAGATCCGGGCCGGTCCGGCCGAGGTCGAGGTCGAGCGCAGCGCCGCCGCTGAGCACCATGGTCTCCTCGGCGTCGAGGCGAACGGTGGAGCGCGGCAGGTTCGGCTCCTTGAGCGAGTCGCTGCGGCGTCGCACGATGGCGGCGGGGGCGGAACCGTCGAGAAATGCCTCGCGTCCGCGTTTGCTCAGCTCAAGGTATCGGGTGGTGGAATCCACGACAAAATTGTTAGCACAGGTTGCGTGTGTGCGCTGAGTTCCCGGTGTTGCAGAGTGATGAACTTCTACCCACTTGCGGCCGAATCGGACGGTATTCCGGGTGTGCTACATGTGGCGGCTCCCGGCGCTGGACGTGTTGACCGTTCTGCGAGTTGCGGGGTACTAAACCAGCGACATGTACGAAACCTCGGACATTCGGAAGGGCCTGAAGGTCCTCATGGACGGCAACCCCTTCACGGTGGTCGAGTTCCAATTCGTCAAGCCCGGCAAAGGCGCGGCCTTTACGCGCACGAAGTTCAAGAACCTGCTCACCGGCTCGGTTATTGAAAAGAACATTCGCTCCGGCGAAAAGCTCGAGCCCGCCAACGTCGAGGAGCGCGACATGCAGTTCCTCTACAAGGAAGGCGACGACTTCGTCTTCATGGACCAGAGCAACTACGAGCAAGTCACCATCGTCGCGGAGATCATCGGCGACGACGCCGGCCTGCTGCTCGACAACCTGGAATGTCAGGTGCTGTTCTTCAACGACCGCGCCGTCGGCGTAAGCCTGCCGAACTTCGTCCAGGTGCGCGTTACCGAGACCGAGCCGGGGGCCAAGGGCGACACGGCGACCAACGTCACCAAGCCCGCCACCGTGGAGACCGGCGCCATCGTGCAGGTGCCGCTGTTCATCAACGAGGGCGACCTGCTCAAAGTCGATACGCGCTCCAAGGCGTACGTCGAGCGCGTCAAAGAGTGATACTTCGGCGGGCGCCCGGCCGCCGGGATTCGCGCTCGCGGCGGTGACAACACCGATGAGCGAACGCTCGCGACTGAGCGCGGCCCGGGTGGCGAACCTTCGCGCCCGGGCTGCCGTGCTTTCCGAGGTCCGGCGGTTCTTTCGGGAGCGCCGGTTTCTCGAGATCGAATCGCCGCTGCTGGTTCCGTCGCCGGGGCTCGAGGTGCATCTGGCCGCCGTCGAGGCAGGCGAGGGCGGCTACCTGATCACGTCGCCCGAATACCAGCTCAAGCGGTTGCTGGCGGGCGGGCTCGAGCGAATCTACTCGGTCTGCAAGTGCTTTCGCGCCGGCGAGTCGGGGGCCCAGCACAACGTCGAGTTCACCATGCTCGAGTGGTACCGGGCCGCGCCGTCGCTTGACGCGATTGTCGCCGATACCGAGGAGCTGGTCGCCGCCTGTGCCCGGGCTGCCCGGCCGTCGCGCGGCGCGGCCGCCGTGGTCGTTGGCGAGCGGACCATCGACGTGTCGTCGCCGTGGCCGCGCTTTGCGGTGCGCGACCTCATGCTCGAACACGCCGGCGTCGACGTGCGTGACGCGGACGCGGCCGAATTGCACCGGCGGGTAGCCGCTGCCGGCGTGGACGTGGGAAGCGCCACGTTGTGGGACGACCTGTTCTTCTGCGCCTGGCTGGAGCGCGTTGAACCCTTTCTGGCCGCGATGGATCGGCCGGCGGTGGTCGTCGATTGGCCGGTCGAGCTGGCGGCGCTTGCCCGTCGCAAGGACAACGACCCGGGGCTGGTCGAGCGTTTCGAGGTTTACATCGGCGGCATCGAGCTCGCCAACGCCTTCGGCGAGCTCACCGACGCCGCCGAGCAGCGCGCCCGCCTCGAGAGCGATCTCGACAAACGACGCGCGCGCGGCTTGCCGGAGTACCCCATCGACGAGCGGTTTTTGGCGGCGCTCGAGGAAGGTATGCCGCCCAGCGCCGGCATTGCCCTCGGCATCGACCGGCTCGTCATGCTCTGCACCGGCGCCAGCGAGATTCGCGACGTCCTGCCGTTCTCCAGCGACGAGCTGTAGGGACGCGACGGGTTCGAGCCGCCGCCCTCGGGGCCATGTCGTGGGCCTCGACTCAGGCGGCCTTTTTGCGGGCGCGCTTCTTTTTGAGAAGCGGCTTAAGGAACCGGCCCGTGTAGCTGCCCTTGACCTTGGCGACGTCTTCCGGTGTGCCGGTCGCGATGATCTCGCCACCGCGATCGCCGCCCTCGGGGCCGAGGTCGATGATCCAGTCGGCGTTCTTGATGATGTCGAGGTTGTGCTCGATGACCACCACCGTGTTCCCCGTGTCGACCAGCCGGCCGATGACCGAGAGCAGTTTGTTGACGTCCTCGAAGTGCAGGCCGGTGGTCGGCTCGTCGAGAAAGTAGAGGGTCTTGCCGGTAGACCGGCGCGCGAGCTCCTTGGACAGCTTGACGCGCTGGGCCTCGCCGCCGGACAGCGTGGTGGCCGATTGGCCCAACGAAATGTAGCCGAGGCCGACGTCCATCAGCGTCTGAAGGATCTTGTTGAGCTGCCGGTGGTTGGCAAATAGCTCGTGAGCCTCCTCGATGGGCATGTCGAGGATGTCGGCAATGGTCTTGTCTTTGTACGTGACGCGCAGGGTGGCGTCGTTGTAGCGCTTGCCTTTGCAGATTTCGCAGGTGACGTACACGTTCGGCAGAAAGTGCATTTCGACCTCACGCACTCCGGCGCCTTCGCACGCTTCGCACCGGCCGCCGCCCTGGGCGGCAGTGACGTTGAACGAAAACCGCCCGGGCTTGTAGCCGAACGTTCGCGACTGCTGGGTCTGCGAAAACAGCGTGCGGATCAGGTCGAACGCCTTGGTATAGGTCGCCGGGTTCGACCGCGGCGTGCGGCCGATGGGTTTTTGGTCGATGACGATGACCTTGTCGACCTGGTCCAGGCCGGTGAGCGACTTGTAGGGGCCGACCGGGTCGGTGGACTGGTGCAGTTTGCGGCGCAGGGCCGGGTACAGGGTGCCGTTGACCAGGGACGACTTTCCCGCCCCGGACACGCCGGTGATCGCGACCAGAGCCCCGAGCGGAATCTCGACATCGACGTTCTTGAGGTTGTTTTCGCGGGCGCCGGTGAGCTTGATCTTGCCGCGCGGCTCGCGCCGCTCACGCCGCGCCTCGATGGCCCGGGCTCCCGACATGTACAGCCCCGTGAGCGACTCCTTGCTGGCGAGAATGTCCGCGGGGCTGCCCTGGGCGACGACCTTGCCGCCGTGACGGCCGGCGCCGGGCCCGAAGTCGATGACGTGGTCGCTCTCTTCGATGGTGGCTTCGTCGTGCTCGACGACCAGTACGGTATTGCCCAGGTCGCGCAGGCGCTGCAGCGTGCCGAGCAGGCGCTCGTTGTCGCGCTGGTGCAGCCCGATCGACGGCTCGTCGAGGACGTAGAGCACGCCGGAAAGCTCGCTGCCGAGCTGCGACGCCAGGCGAATCCGCTGGGCCTCGCCGCCCGACAGGGTCGACGCGTTGCGGTTGAGGGTGAGGTACTCGAGGCCGACGTCGAGCAGGAACTTGAGCCGGGCCCGAATCTCCTTGAGCAGCTCGCCGGCAATCTTGCGCTGGGTCGCCGTGAGGGCGACGCTGTCGAACCAGGCGGCCGCATCGCCAACGGTCCAGCCGGTGACCGTGTCGATCGACTGGTCGGCGACGAACACGGCCCGGCTTTCGGCGCGCAGCCGGGTGCCGTGGCACGACACGCAGTCGGCCGAGCGAAAGAAGCCCTCGTAGTGGCGCCGCATGCGCTCTGACCGGGTTTCCTGCTGCCGCCGCTCGAGCTGCGCCAGCACGCCCTCGAAGCGCACGGCCCACGAGCCTCCGCCGTTTTTGCCCTCCCAGGTCACCTTGACCCGGCGGCCGCCCGTGCCGTTGAGCAACACATCGCGCTGGGTCTTGGTGAGCTTCTTCCAGGGCTTGTCGAGGTCGATCTTGTACTTGCCCGCCAGTGCCTTGACGACGTTGGAGGTCCAGCCCGAATCGCGCGCCATCGAGCCCGCCCACACCGCGATGGCGCCCTCGCGAATCGAGAGGTCCGGGTCGGGCACGACCAGGTCGGGGTCGACCGCCTGGCGCGCCCCGAGGCCGTTGCAGTCGACGCACATGCCCAGGGGGGAGTTGAACGAAAACGACTGGGGCGCCAGCTCGGGAAAGCCAATGCCGCACGGAATGCAGGCGCGGTCCTGCGAATACGATCGGGGGCGCTTTTCGCCGTCGACCAGGACCTGCAGCTTGCCGCGGCCCTCGCGAACCGCGGTCTCGACCGAGTCGGTGAGCCGGCCGATCGACTTCGGGTCGATGGTCAGCCGGTCGACGACAATCTCGATGCTGTGTTTCTTCTGCTTTTCGAGACCCTGAACGTCCTCGAGACGAACGATCATGCCGTCGACGCGAACTCGCACGAAGCCGGCCTTGCGGGCGTCGTCGAACAGCTCGCGAAACTCGCCCTTGCGGTTCTCGGCCTTGGGCGCCAGCAGCGTAATCTTGGTTTTCTGCGGCAGCTTCGACAGCTCGTCGACGATCTCCGCCGCCGACCGGGCGCTCACCGGTCCGCCGCATTGATGACAGCGCTGCTCGCCGACGCGCGCCCACAGCACGCGCATGTAGTCGTAGATTTCGGTGACCGTGCCGACCGTGGATCGCGGGTTCGACGACGACGCCTTCTGCTGAATCGCGATGGTCGGCGACAGGCCCTTGATGTGGTCGTACCGCGGCTTGTCCATCTGGCCGAGGAACTGGCGCGCGTACGCGGACAACGACTCGACGTAGCGGCGCTGGCCCTCGGCGTACAGCGTGTCGAAGGCCAGGGACGACTTGCCCGATCCCGAGACGCCGGTGACGACCACGAGCTGGCGCTTGGGGATCTCCAGGTAGTCGACGTCGAGGTTGTGCTCGCGCGCGCCCTTGACGACGATGGTGTCCGGCTCGGAGGCGGGCGGCTGCTTGCGGCGTTTGGCGGCGGGCATGCGAACGGGAAAGTACGGAACAGGCGTTCAGATGTCAAGGGCGGTCGGCCGACCAGATCGCTGTGGTTCTCGGCTCCTAAGAGGTGGTCAACCGTGCCGACCTTCGACACAATAGGTCGGAGTCACGCCGGGTCAAGGCTCGGTGTGGCGTCCAACCACCCCGTTGCTTTCCGGGCGCGGGCGACCAACCCAACGATTTTGGCCAACGACACGCTGCGCATTCTCATCGTCGACGACGAGGTCTCCGTGGGGAGAGCCCTGCGACGCCTGCTGCGCCGGTTTGACATGGAGTGCACCGCCGTCTCCAGCGCCGCCGCGGGCCTCGAGCAGCTCGCCGGTGACGAGGCGTTCGACGTCGTCGTGACCGATCAGCGCATGCCCCAGATGACGGGGACCGACATGCTGCGCAAGATCCGCGCCGAAAACCCCCAGATTCTGCGAATCCTCATGACCGGTTGGATGGACGAGACCGAGCTCGAGGCCGCCCAGGAAGAGGGCCTCATCGAGCTGTTGCTGGCCAAGCCCTGGGTCGATGAGGACATTCGCCGGGTCGTGGACTGGATTCGCGAGAACTTGCGATCGCGGCCGACCGCGTAGGCGGCGGAATGTTCGCCGGCGCGGCTGGCGCCCCGGTCGCCGCTGGGGCAGTCTGTGCAGCAGACCGCGGCGCGCCATCAGCCGTCGCCGTCGGGGCAGTGGCGGAATTGGTAGACGCCAGGGACTTAAAATCCCTTGGGCCTGTGCCCGTGCCGGTTCGAGCCCGGCCTGCCCCACCCACAGAGCTCTCGAACCCGATCCTGGGCTGACGTGGCGCTCGCCCGAGCCGGCTACCTGTGCCATGACCGACCTTCGAACCACCTTTGGCCGTTTCGTCGGCCTCTACGACGAAATGCGGCCGGGGTATCCGCAGAGTCTGTTTGCCGACATCGTCTCGTTAACCGGACTGCAAACCGACGGCACCGTCCTCGAGATCGGATTCGGTACCGGGCAAGCGACTAAGTTCTTTGCCGAGAACGGAAACGCGGTCGACGGCTACGACATCGACCAGAACATGACGGACTTCGCGCGGCAGAAGTTTTCCGGCGAGCCGCGCCTCAGCTTCCGGTGTGAGGCCTTCGAACACGCGCAGCTGCCAGATGAGCACTACGATCTGGTGATCTCCGCCACGGCGTTCCATTGGCTGGCGCCTGAGGAGGGGTTAGCCAAGGTCGCCGCTGCGCTCCGGCCCCACGGCTACTTCGGCCCGTTTCGCAACTACCACCAGTTCCCGACCTCGGGTTTCTTTGAGGCAGTTCAGGCCTGCTACCGCGAGCATGCGCCGGACCTGGCGCGCGAGCCCGACCCCGCCGATCCCACCGGAGTGAAGCGCACGGAGTCGAGTATCGAGCGCGTGCTCGGTGAGATCCGTGCCAGCGGCTGCTTCGGCGCGACGGAGGTCCGGCGCTACGGATGGACTGCCGAGTACACCCCGGAACAGTACGTGCGGCTGCTAAGCACCTATTCCGGGCACATAAATCTCGAGCGCCAAGCCAGGAAGCGCCTGTTCCGAAGTATCGAGCAACTCGTTCGTACGGAGTTCGGTTCAGTGAAGAAGCAATATCTCGCCGTGTTGTGGCTTTCGCAGCGTCGTTCGGCGTAGCCGGCCGCTCGAATCGCTCTGATCACGCGGCCGCGCAGGTTCTCCGTTTTTCACTGAGGAAGCTTGCGGGGATCGTCGCGAACTCTACCGACGCTTGGCTGCGCTCTCGGACGCGTATTGCTCGCGGTTCTCGTCGAGACGAAGCGTCTGTACAACCCGACGAGAAACGCTGCGGGAAAGCGTCGAGGGGCCTTTATTTGGGTTGAGCGCTGTGGTCGCCCAACGCTGCAACCTCTGGCAGCAAACGCGGAGCTTGCCGGCGAGCGTATTCTTCGTAGGACGCAAGCCAACGGTCTCGGGCGTCCATCCGGCCGTCCAGAGCTGCCGCCGCGATTAGGATTCGGTGCCGCGAAACCGGATCAGAGGTGATCCATTCTCGGTGGTTTGAACTCGCGAGGTTCGAGATCAACCAGGGGCGGGAAACGCCAGTGGCCACGGGCATCACGTCGCGTTCGATTGTGGCACCAAGAGCCGCAGCGGCGTTTTCCAGGGCCTCACTGCTCACATAGAAGCCCCCTCGAGCATCGTCGGAACTCCACAGGTTGCCGCAGTTGACGTTGATCAGCGGCAGGTCGGTCGTGAGACCGCAAGACGCAAGCACGCGGTTCTCCATCGGGAGGTCGATGTGCAGGGTTGATTCGACGAGATAGGTCCTCGGAAGTCGGCTTCCCACAAGATCGACGGAGAGCGAAACCACGACATCGTCTCCGAGTTTTCGGAACAGCGTGTCTCGACCGCGCCCACGCCGCCAAAAGCCGTGACTTGCCAATCGCGGGGCAAGGAGCTCGCGGAGCTCTCTTTCCAGTTTCCTCATGCAAGCGTCTCGCTGGTCACGCCGCGGACTTCGGTTTCGTCGTTAGCCGGCGGTGCCGGCGAGGGCTCGGCAGGTGGCGGCGGTGGCGTCGTCGGCCGGGTACCAGGTTTCGATGCGCAGCTCGTCGAGGGTGACGGACTGGGGCGCCTGAAAGGCCGTGACGGTGGTGAGAAAGCGCAGGTCGAAGGCGCCGACGCGCAGGTGCAGGATGACGGACGGCGACGAGGGCACCGACAGGTCGGCGTCTCGCCAGTCGTCGCCGACGGTGGGCAGGGCGAGCAGGTCGGCGAGCAGCCCCTGCAGGGGCCCGTCGTCGGGGTCGGCCATGACCTCGCGCTGAATGCGCCAGAGCAGCTCGCGGCCGAGCTCGTCGAAGTTGACGATGGCGGGGTGAGCGCCGTCGGGGTCGAAGGTGAGCCGGGCCAGGTTGAGGCCGTCGAGGGCGCCGTCGCCGCCCGCCGCCAGGGCCGGGTGCACGGTGGCCAGCAGCCGGCGCGCGCCGCCGTTGAGGTCGACGATGTTGTACAGCCGGTCGACCACGACCAGGGGAAACGGGTCGTGGTGGTTCTTCATCATGCGAATGGCCGTGGCGATTTCGTCGGACAGGCCGGCGTCGCGCTCGGGGTAGGTGGGCGGATGCCCGGCCGCGGCGAGCATGGCGTTGACGTGGCGCAGGGGCACGTCGAGGGCGGCGCCCAGGCGCACGACCATGGCGGCGCTGGGCACCGAGCGCGCGGTTTCGAGAAAGCTCACGTGCTTGCTCGACACGTCGGCGGCGAGAGCGAGGTCGAGCTGGGACAGGCCGCGCTTGCCGCGCCAGTGTTTGAGCAGGGCCGGAAACAGGCCGGCTGGAGGTTCGCGGGTGGGCATGGCGTGGCTTCACGGTAGACGGGCGCCCCCGACGTGTCACCTACCCGCCGGGGTAATTGCCGGGGGAGCGGCGGTCGACTCCACTGAGGACACCGGCGGCGGGGCAGGCCCGAGCGCGCCGGCAACCTTCACTGCCGAGGACAACACCATGACGACACCAGACCAACGCGCCAACGCCGAGCTGTTTCGCCAGGCTCCCCACCGCTACATCGACGTCGGCGAGGGCCAGGTTGCCTATCGCAAGGTCGGTTCCGGGCCGGACGTTTTGTTTGTGCACGGCTGGCCGGTGAGCGGCGCGACCTTTCGCCACGTGTTGCCTCACCTCGAGCCGCACGTGACCTGCCACGTCATCGACATGGTCGGCGCCGGCGACAGCCGCTTTGATCGCACCACGCGCATCGACCTGGAGCAGCACGTCACGAGCGTGCGGCGCGTTATCGACGCCCTGGGTCTCACCGACTACGCGGTGGTGGGCCACGACAGCGGCGGCATGCTGGCCCGACACGCGACGGTGGGCGATCCGCGGCTGCGCGCGGTGGCGCTGGTCAACAGCGAGCAGCCCCAGGGCCTGAGCCGCCTGTTTCGCTTGTTCATTGCGATGTCGAAGCTGCCCGCCTTCGCCAGCATTCTCGCTTGGGCGGCCAACCGCCCGGCGCTGCGCCGCAGCCGCTTTTTGCTCGGCGAGTGCTTTGCCGACCGGTCGCTGCTCGACGGCGACTTTGCCGAGCTGTTCCTGGCGCCGCTGCGAGACGACGCCAACCGGCGCTGGGCGGCCGGGGAACTCATCGGTCACTTTCACCGGCGCTTCATCGACGAGCTCGACGGCATTCACCGGCGCCTGGGCGTGCCGGTGCAGCTCGTGTGGGGTGCCGACGATCCGTTTTTTCCCCTGGCGTGGACCCGGGAGATGGCCGAGCGATACCCGCTCACCAATCTGCACGTCGTTGCCGGAACCAAGCTGTTTTGCCACGAGGAAAAGCCGGCCGAGGTCGCGGGGGCGCTGCTGCCCGCGCTCACGGCGTCGCGCTCAGCGGCATCCGCTCGAGCCGCTGCGGTCTGAGCTACCGGGCCGGGTCGGCCGCCAGCAACGCCGTCGCGCGCGCGGCGCTGTCGGCCTGGCCCACGAGGTCGGGGGCCAGGCCGCGCAGCCGAGCCGCCCGGATGTACGTGGACCACAGCTGCCCGGCGAGGTACTTGGCGCCCGGGCGGCCCCAGGCGCGGTCGCCCAGGACGAACGTGTTGAGCGTGCGCCCGGCCGGGTCGCGCTGTTCGTCGGCGCGTCGGCGATTGAGAAACCCGCGTCGGACGACGCCTTTCCACAGGAAGATGAACTCCACGGTGCCGTCGGCAACCGCGTCGACGACCACGCCCACCGTCCGGGCGCCGCGGACGCCGCCGACCCGGTCGAACACAACGAAGTCGCCCACGGTCGGCTTGGCGCTGCGGAGCGCTCGGGCCTTGCGCGCCGCGGTCAGCAGGTCGTCGGCGCCGTCGACAGCCAGGCTCGCCGGCGCCTTGCCGAGGCTGGCCGACGCGCCCAGGGCAAAGCCGACGTCGGTCGCCTGGTCATCGCGCCGGCCGACGTAGCTGCGCAGGCGGTCGGCCGGGCGGTTGCCGAGGCGGACAGGTTCGAGTCGGGCCCGGGGCACGCCGTCGGCAAAGCCGGGAGAGGCCGGTCGCGGCGGCGGCGGAAACTCGAAGCGTTCCCGGCGCGTCGGCCGCGAGCGCCGGGTGCGTCGCCGGGTCGGCTGCCGGCGCTGGGCGCGGCGGCGGCGCTCGGCTGAGCGGGGCGTGGCGCGCGGCGATTCGCCGGCGACGGACGGCGCCTCGGGAATGGAGCGCGCGGGCGCAGCACAGCCGCCGCCGACCGCGAGGGCGAGGCTGGCAAGCAGGAGCGATACCGGACGCATCCGGCAAATCGTATGGAGCATGGTGGAGTCGGGCCAGTTTCCGGCGGACGGCGACTCGTTCCAGAGTAGTGTGACGTCCGTGGACCGCAACTTCCGTGACGTACTGCGCAAACGCGTGGCCCCCCTGGCGTTTTTGGCGGCGGTGGGCCTGCTGGCGGCGGAAACCTGCCGCGTCGAAGCGGCGCGGATCACAGTTCGCGTGGAGCTCGGCGAGGCGGCGAGCCGGGTGGACCGCCTGCGCATCGACTACTTTTTCGAAGGCGACCCCATCGACGCGTTCGTCGAGCGCGAGCTGGGCGCGGCGCCGGTGACCTCGTTCGAGCACGAGCTGCAGATTCCCGCCGGCCTCTACGAAGCGCGCGTTCGCGCGCGCACCGGCGGCGAGACCCGGCAGCTGTCCCGGCGATTTCAGGCCGGCGGCGCGGCGACGGTCGTGCTCGATCTGGCGGACGACCTGCTGCCATAGCTTCAGGCGTTGCTTGCGACGTTACCGGCTACGTAGCCGAAACTGCGCAACTGTTTCGACCTGGGCGGTTGCCGGCATGAGGTCGAAGGCCCGGGCTGAGACCAGCTCGTAGTCGGCGGCGAGCTCCCGCGCGTCGCGGGCCAGGGTGTCCGGGTTGCAACTCACGTAGACCATGTCGGTGGCGGCTGCGGCGCGGACCGCCCCGCGCGTGGCCTCGTCGAGGCCCTTGCGCGGCGGGTTGACCACAAGGGCGGCCAGCGCGCCCGGGGCGACCTGGGGCAGCTGGCTCGCGTCGCCGACCTCGAAGCGGGCCCGCTCCAACAGCCCGGCCCGAGTGGCCGCGGAGCGGGCCGCGGCGATGGCGTCGGCCACGCGTTCGATGCCGACCACGTGGGCGCCGCGCCGGGCCAGGGTGAGCGCGATGCCGCCGACGCCGCAGTAGAGGTCGGCCACCGGGCGGTCGGCGGTCGCGCCCGGGCCGACCGGGGCGTGGCCGTCGACGAGCGAGTCGGCGACGAACCCGTACATGGCCAGGGCCTGGGCGCGGTTGACCTGAAAGAAGGCCGTGATCGCGAGCTCGACCGGCACGTCGCCGAGCCAATCGGTGAGCCGCGCCTGGCCCGCCAGGGGAACGGCTTCACCGGCCAGCAGGCTGCCCGAGGTGCTGTCGTTGCGAATCCACACCACGCCCGCCGCGGGGCCGCCGCGGAGCTGGCTGGCCGCCGCCTCGACCGCGTTGCGCGGGGCGTCCGGGGCGGTGACCAGGGCGACCAGAACCTCGCCGTCGCGATTGGCGCGGGCCACGACGTAGCGCGCGTGGCCGGTGCGCGAGCGTTCGTCGAAGGGCGTGAGGCCGGCGGCCTCGAGGGCATCGCGCGCCGCGCGGGCGGCCCGGTCCACGGCGGGCTCGACGAGCCGGCAGCCGAGGGTCGGCACGATGTCGTGGGTGCGCGGGGCGTAGGCGCCGAGCTCGAGCCGACCGGCGGCGTCGCGGCCGACCACGTATTTGCCGACATTGCGGTAGGCCTCGACCCGGGGCGACGGCGCCATGTCCACCGGTCCGTCGAAGCCCGCGGTCGCCAGGGCGGCCGCGACGCGGGTTCGCTTGTGCTCGAGCTGGGCGGGGTAGGCGAGGTGCTGCCAGGCGCAGCCGCCGCATCGGCCGTAGGCGGGGCAGCCGGGCTCGACCCGGTCGGGGCTCGCCGGACCCGTGCGGTTTCTAAGGGTTCCCCAGGCTTCGCGGCGGTGCGGGCTCACGTGGTCGATGCGGACCTCGCCGCGTTCCCCCGGTGCGAGGCCCCGCGCGTGGACGGTGTGGCCAGCGCACCGACCCACGCCGGCGCCGTCCGCGTCGATCTGGTCGACCGGCAGGTCGATGAGAGCGCCCGTGTGCATTGACCGAGAATCCACTATATAAGGCCTCCGGAGTTTTTCGTGAATCGCTCTGAGCCCATCGTCGTCGCCATGTCGGGCGGCGTGGACAGCGCCACCACGGCCGCCATGCTGGTCGAGGCGGGGCACCGCGTCGTCGGCATCACCATGCGCCTGTACAACGCCCAGGGCACCGCGGCCGCGTCGGGCGGCCGCTGCTGCGGTCCCCGCGACATCGAGGACGCCCGGCGGGTGTGCGCGCACCTGGGCATTCCGTTTTACGTCGCCGACTACGAAGACGACTTTCGCGAGCGCGTGGTCGAGGATTTTGTCGACACCTATCTGGCGGGCGATACGCCGAACCCGTGCGTTCGCTGCAACCAGTACATCAAGTTCACGCCGCTGCTCAAGCGCGCCCGGGCGCTCGGCGCGTCGGTCGTGGCGACCGGCCATTACGCGCGCATCGAGGACGACGGCGCCGGGGGGCGGGTGCTTCGACGCGGCGTCGATCGGGCCAAGGACCAGTCGTACTTTTTGTTTTCGATGCCGCGCGAGGCTCTCGACAACGTGTGGTTTCCCCTCGGCGGCCTGACGAAGGACGAAGTGCGCGCGGCCGCCGACCGCTTTGCCCTGCCCAACGCGCAAAAGGCCGAGTCCCAGGAAATCTGCTTCGTGCCCGACGGTGACTACGCCGGGTTCGTCGAGCGCAGCGCCCTGTCCCGGGGGCGGCCCCTCGCCGGTGGCGGCGACATCGTCAATCTCGCCGGCGACAAGGTCGGCGAGCACGCGGGCGTGCATCGGTACACCATCGGTCAGCGCCGCGGTCTGGGCGCCGTCGGCGGTGGTCAGCCCGCCTACGTTGTCGACATCGACCGCGAGGGGCAGCGGGTCGTTGTCGGCCCGAAGGAGGCGCTTGGCGCGCGTGAGGTCGCCGTCGGCGACGTGCAGTGGTTTCGCGACGTCGCCGAGCCCTTCGAGTGCGGCGTGCAGGTGCGCTATCGACAGTCGCCCCTGGCGGCCCGCGTCGAGCCCGGGCCCGGCTCGGCAACCGTGACCTTTGATGAGCCCGTGGTTGCGGCATCGGGGCAGGCGTGCGTGTTCTACGACGGCGATACCGTCGTCGGAGGCGGGTGGATCCGCCGCCGCGCGCTGGCATAATCCCGCGGTGGCTGCCGACATCGAACAGCTCGAAGAGCGCCTCGGCTATTCGTTTGCGTCGCGCGAACTGCTCGAGCAGGCGCTCACCCATCGCTCCTTCGGCCACGAGAACCCCGATCGGGGGGGCAAAGACTACGAGCGCCTGGAGTTTCTCGGCGACGCGGTTCTCGACCTGGTGATCGGCCACGTGCTGTTCGAGCGCTTTCCGTCCCTGCGCGAGGGCGACCTGAGCATGCGCCGGGCGGAGATCGTGAGTGAAGGCGGTCTCGCCGAGGTGGCGCGCCGGCTCGAGCTCGGGCGCTGGCTGTATTTGGGGCGTGGCGAAGAGCAGACCGGCGGGCGCGACAAATCGTCGATCCTCGCCGACTCGTGCGAGGCGGTGTTCGCGGCCATCTACCTGGATGGCGGCTTCGCGGCGGCCGAGAGGGCGGCGCGAGCGCTGTTCGACGTCGACGCCGAGCGGCCCGCGGAGCCCGGTTTCGTCGACTACAAGACGCGCTTGCAGGAGCTCATTCAGGCCGAGTACCGCGAGCCCCCGCGCTACTCGGTCGAGGGCGAGGAAGGCCCCGACCACGCCAAGTCGTTCGAGGTCGCGGTCAGCGTGCAGGGCCGCGAGCTAGGCCGGGCCACCGGCCGCAGCAAGAAAACCGCCGAGCAGCAGGCGGCCAAAAACGCCCTCGAGGCCCTCGAAGCCCCGGGCTAGCGCGGCCGCGCGGGCCCGGCGCTTGCGAGTGCGGCCGGGACTGCTAGTGGCGCTGCAGGCCGATGATGCGCAGCTTGCCGGACGCGCCCCGAGCCAGGTGCACGTCGGTGGGCGGCAGCTTCTTGTCGGGGCGGCGCGTGCTGATCTTGATGATCGTGTAGCCGTCCTGGGCCGCGGCGATCGAATCGGGCAGGGCTGCGCAGGCCGTGAGCCAGACCTCGTCGGCGGTACCGGGGCTCGATTCGGTCGACCAGTCGAGGCGAGCGCCGGCGTAGTCGAACGCTTCGAGCCGGTACGCGGTGGTGTTGACCGCGTCGGTCTCGAGGTCGTACTTGACCGTCAGGTCCTCGAAGCAGAGCCGGGGCTCACCTTCCACCGTGCGCAGCTCGAAGCGATCGAGGGGCGTGACCACGTTGAACCAGTACTGGCCGATCTTGCGCTGGCGCTCGATGAGGGTGCGAGTGAGGTAGTCGGCGGCGGCCGGGTCCTGGTAGCGGCCCTCTTCGACGGCGGCGCGGATTTGCTCGGGCGTGAACCGCATGACGATTTTGGCGCCCCAGAACTTGTCGAAGCGGTCGGCTCGGTCGAACGGGTCCCACGGGTACTGCGGTCGCCAGTGCGCGGGGTGGAACCGCTCCGACTCGATGCGGCCCACGCCTCGAAGCGGCGCGCCGTCGGCGCCTTCCCAGGGCCGCGGCCACAACCCGAAGGTGAAGATCGAGTACAGGCTGTACTCGAAGTCGACGTTGTAGGCGAAGCCGTCGCCGGGACGGCGCTCGATCCACCCCATGCTGCCGAGGGCCTTGCCGAAGTCGACCAGGTAGTGGACGACGAACTTTTCGTCCGGGTTTTCCGGGTCCTCGACGTACATGTCGAGGCTGTTGTCGATCTTCACGTCGGTGTGGTCGACCCAGGAAAAAATGGTGTAGGCGCCGCGCAGGTCGCGGCGCTCTTCGTGCGCGATGCGGTCGTTGGGGTCGTCTTCCCGGGTGCCGAGGTTGGTGGCTCCGCCGATGGGGCGACCCGACAGAAACTTGCTGGCCAGGCCGCGGTACTGGCCGCCCTCGCTCTCGTTGACCCGGGCGAACGCGTCGTCGAGGTCGGCCTGGGTCATGGGCCGCTTGTTGCCGAAGGTGTCCGACACCTTCGCGTCGGGCGCCAGCACCAGCTGATCGCGGGGAAAGAAGACGATGGAGTCTTCCGGCACGTTGAAGCCCGCCGCGTAGAAGATTCGCTGGACGATGACGTCGGCGGCGGTCTCCATGTCGGGAATGCCCTTCTGGTCGAACTTCAAGATGTACTTGATGCCGCGGGCGTCTTTCATGAGCAGGCCCACCGACGATCCGCCGACCTTGGTGCCCGTGATCTCCCAGGGGCCCGAGCGGTCGGGACCGTCGTCGGTGTTGGGGCCGCGGCGAACCTCGTCGACGGTCATGTCGCGCACGCCGATGCGGTTGGTGAACCAGGTCGAGTCGGGTACTTCGTCCAGGGAGTTGACGTTGGCGGCGTGGGCGTCGGCCCGCACCTCCATCTTGTTCGTCAGGCGCCGAAAGAAGAACTGGTCGAAGTAGTAGAGGATCTTGGGAAAGCCCTGTTCTTCGGGCTGCGCGATGGGCTCGCGGTCGTTGACTTTCCAGACGGGCGCTTCGTTGGCGAACCGAAGCTGACCCACGGCGGGGCCGCCGCAGCCGACCAGGCCGGCGACGATGACGACTAGAGCGGGAAGAGCGCGTTGATGGTTCGTGGGATTCATCATGGTCTCTCTGAGTGCCTCAGTCGCGCTGGGAGCGCGGGCGCGTCACGAACACGGGGTCGAAGGAAAGCGCCAGCAGCACGTCGCCGTCGAGCGACCCCGCGAGGTGCAGGCGGAACTGCGGCGCGGTCTGGCTGTGGGTTTGCAAACCGATGCCAAAGGTGTAGTCGAGGTCGTCGATCTCGAAGTCGTCCCAGCCGTCGCTCACCCGACCGATGTCGGTGAAGATGAACGCAAGGGCGTTGCGCGCCAGCGGGTATTCGTACTCGAGCGAGGCCATGGCGGCGAGGCGGTCGCGGAAGCGATCGCGGTCGTAGCCGCGCAGCAGAACCGGGCCCCCGAGGCGGGGCAGGTCGGTAAACGGAATTTCGTCGCGGGCGGCGGTCACACCTTCCACGTAGCCGCGCAACACCAGGGTTCGGTCGCCGCCGTACAGCGGAAGCAAGTACGAAAGGTCGGCGCCGTAGCGGACGTAGTCCGAGGGGTCGTCGCCGAAGCCGAGGGTGTAGCCGGCAAACAGCTCGGCTCGGTAGCCCTCGCCGGGCTGCCAGACGGACCGCCGTCTGCTTCGCCGGGTGTCGCGCGAAACATCGAACTCGACGTAGAGGTTGGAAAGGCTGCTGCCCGGGGCAAGGCCGATGAGTTTGGTGGTGTCGTACACCTGCCCGATGGCCGCGTTTTGCTGTCGACCGTTGAAGTCGGGTTCGCCGAAGTTGCGGTACCGGTAGGTGCCCGACACGCGCGTTTGAAACGGTCCGAAGTTCCGGCGCACGCCGAGCTCGGCGCGAAAAATGTCCTGGGAAAAACGCGTCTCCACCGATGTGGAGTCGGTTAGCGGGTCGATTCCGTTCGGCCCGAAGGGTGGGAATGGCGTCGACTCGTCGAGGCCGGTGTTGAGCAGGTCGCCGGCGCCCACGTCGCTTAGCCGCGTCTCCTCGGCGCTGCCAATGCCGAAGAACCGGTCCCGAGGCCGGGCTTCCCACTCTACGGTGAAGTCGATGCCGTTGTTACCGAGACTGGTACCGGAGTCGAACTGCAGCTGGTAGAGCTGCTGAAAACGGCCGCCGGCGCCGGCGCGCACGGTGAGTCGCTCGCCGCCGCCAAAGAGGTCTCGGTGGACCATGCGCGCGCCGGCGTTGAGGCCGAAGCCCGTCTCGAAAAACGCCACCGGAAAGACGCCAAAGGTCTGGGCGTCGTTGAAGAAAACCAGGCGAAATCGGGCGGCGAGGTTGTAGCGGTCGTAAACCCAGGCCAGCCCGCGCAGCGGCACGAAGGCGGCTTCGAGCGCCCAACGTGGGACGAAGAAGATGGCCCGCGGAATCCACAAAAGCGGCGACGGCGAGTCCACCCCGGCGACCGCGTTGCGAGCGGCCTGGGGCCCCGGTCGCGGCGCGCCCTCGAACGCGCTGCCCGGTGTGACGGGCTGGTGGAGCGGCGGGGCGTCGGCCTGCACCGGCGCAGCGCCCTCGGCCGGCACCGCCGGCTCAGCGGCCTGCGCCGCCTCGTCGGCCTGCACCGGCTCAGCGGCCTGCGCCGCCTCGTTGGGCTCCCCCGGCGGAGTCTCTTCTGTCGGGGCGTCGGTCGGTGGCTCGTCGGTTTGTTGAGCCGAGGCCACGGTCGTGGCTGCAAGGCTCGCGACGAGCACGCCAAACGCTGCGTACGCGCGGATTCGTGTCATCGAACCGGGCGACAGTACCCCATGCCGGGCCGGTGTGCCGCCGGCCGGCGGCAGAGACCGCAACGGCGTGCCAAGGCCGCTAGCCCTCGACCAGATCGATTTCCGTGCCGACGCCCCGCTCGCGGGCCTGGTCGTAGGCCAGTCGGGCCAGGGCGACGTCCTGTACGGCCAGGCCGGTGGAGTCGAAAACCGTGATCATCTGGCCCTCGCGGCCGGGGCGCTTGCCGGCCACGATCTCGCCCAGGGTGCCGTAGATCTGCTCGGCACTCAGGGCGCCGCTGTGGAGGGGCACGTTGATTTCACCGCTGTGGCTGGCCTGTTCGACGTCGTCGATGACGATGCGGCCGTCGGTGAGGATGCGGGTGTCGAGCTCTTGCTTGCCTTCGGCATCGGCGCCCATGGCGTTGACATGGGCGTGCGGGGTAATCCACTCGCGACGCACGACGGGCTCGCGCACGGGCGTCGCCGTGCACACGATGTCGCAGCCGGCGGCGCGTTCGATCGGCACGGCCTCGCCGCCGCTCTCGTCGGCAAAGGCCCGCGCGGCGTCGTCGGATACGTCGGCGCCGACGACGGAAAATCCGTCGCCGTAAACCACGCGAAGGGCGGCCAGCATGGTGCGGGCCTGCACGCCGCATCCAATGAAGCCGACGGTGGTCGGCTCAGGGGCTGCCAGGTACTTAGACGCGACGGCGGCCGCTGCCCCGGTGCGGGCCGCGGTGATGAACGTGGCGTCGAGAATTGCGAGAGGCGCCGCGGTGGCGGGGTCGCTGAGGATGTAGGTGCCCATCACGGCAGGCAGGCCGTGGCGGCGCGGGTTTTCCGGGTGGGAGTTGACCCACTTCACCCCCGCCGAACCGTCGGCGTAGGCGGGCATGGCGCGAAAGTCGCCGTGGTGCTGATCGAGCGTGAGGTACACCTTCGACGGCATGAGCGTTTCGCCTTTGCCGTGGGCCGCGAAGGCACGCTCCACCGCGGGCACCGCCAGATCCATCGAAATGAGCTCGCGGACCTGCTTTTGCGTGAGGATCAGCGTCTTCATGGGCCGAACCTACGCGCATTTGCCGGGCTCAAGCAATGTGGTGACGAGCCGATATTGCCCCGGGTGGGACCGGAAGGTAGCGAACTGCCGATCGAGACGGGACAGCCGGGGGTGGACCGGGAGGCCCTGATTCAGTTTCTGGCCGAGCGGCCCGACTGCGCTGCCGCGTGGCGGCGCCTGGGCGAGTGCGAGTTCCGGTTCGGCCACCGGATCGCGGGCATCGGGGCATTCGAACGAGCGGCCGTCGAGTACGCGCAGCGGGGCGCCACGTTGCGGGCGGTGGATACGCTCAAGCGCCTGGTGCTGGTCGCGCCCGATCACGCGCCGGCCTACGTGGGCCTCGGCAACAGCGTCGTGGCCCTTGGCCTCGACGAGGACGCTCAGCGCTTCTTCGAGCGGGCCGCGCGCGTCTATCTGGCCGCGGGCAACAGCGACCGGGCGGCCGACGTGCTGCGCCACGCCCTCGACTTGTGGCCGGAGTCGGCCGTGCTCAGCCAGCTGCTCGCCGGCGTGCTCGCCTCGGTGGACGCGCGCATCGACGAGATCAGCGGCGCGTTCGCGGACTCGGTTCGGTAGCCGCTTAGCCGCTTAGCCGGTTGCGCCCGGGCGCTCAATCCCGTGGCGCTTGAGGCGCGATCGGAGCGTGGCCGGCGCCAGCCCGAGCAGCTGCGCCGCGCCCCGGTGGCCCTCGATGACCCAGTCGGTCGACTCCAGGGCGGCCATGAGGTGGTCGCGAATGACGTCGTCGAGGGGCAGCACGCCGGCGTCGTCGTCCGGGCGTTCGGTTTCCGGTGCTGCGGTCGGCCCCGCGGCGATGCCGCCGAGGTGCTCAACGTCGATGGATTGGTCGCTGCCCGAACGGGCGACGGCGCGGGCGATCGTCGCTTCGAGCTCGCTGAGGTTTCCCGGCCAGTCGTAGGCGCGCAGAGCGTCGAGGGCCGCGGACGTAAAGGAAACGGTGGTGAACCCGTGGCGGCGGGCCTCCCTGCGGGCGCAGTCGTTTGCGGTCACCAGCACGTCGGTCGGCCGCTTGCGCAGCGGGGGAATCACCAGCGGAAAGACGGTGAGGCTGTAGAACAGGTCCTCGCGAAACCGGCCGGCTCGCACTTCGTCGGCCAGGCTGACTCGCGACGTCGCCAGGACGCGCACGTCCACGGCGACCGTCTGTGCCGCTCCCAGTCGCGTGAGCTGCCCGTCGCGAATGAGCGCGAGCACGCGGGTCTGGTAGTCGATCGGAAGGGCGGAGATGTCGTCGAGCAGCACCGTTCCGCCGTCGGCGAGCTCGATGCGACCGCGCCGCGCGGCCCCGGTCCCGCGCAGGCTGGCCTGCTGGTCTCCGAAGAGCTGACGGCCCAAAAAGGCTGCGTCGGGCTCGGCGCACTGGATTCGAACCAGGGGCTGGTGCGCGCGGTCGCTGCGCTGGTGCAGGTAGCGCGCGACGCGGGATTTGCCGGTGCCGGTCTCGCCGGTGAGCAGCACCGGGGCTACGGTAATGGCCACGCGCTCGACGCGGGCCATCAGTTCGCGCACCTGTTCGCTGCGGCCCGGCAGGGGGCCGACGGCGAGCTCGCGTTCGAGCTCGGAGCGCAGCAGAGCGTTATGGGCTTCCAGGCGCTCGAGCTGCGCTCGCATCGACTCGGAGGAAGACACGGGCGCGGTCCCGCCGCCGCGGCAGGTTTCGGTCGAGTACACGACCCGCGGCGGCGGGCGCTCGCTGGTTAGGCGTTGGGCAGCTCGAGCGACGGGTAGGGCGACGCGGTGGCCCGCAGGAGCTCGATGAGCTCGCCCTGGGAGTGCACGCCGAGCTTGCGGAACACGGACTTGAGGTGGCTGCGCACGGTGCTCGAGCTCAGGTACAGCGATTGAGCGATCTGCGGCACGCGGCGGCCCTGCACCAGGTTGCGCACGATCTCGATCTCGCGCGGGGTGAGCTGGCTCAGGTCCACGGGCGGGTGCTCCGGGTCCTTCACGTCCTGGTTGCCAAGCAGCATGTAAATCTCGGCGAGATCGGTCTGCAGCTGGCGAAGGCAAATGGCGATGCGATCGACCCGTGTCCGGATCATGTCATTGGGCGAACGCGGTTCTTCCTGGTCGTTGGTGTCGTCGTTGCTCATCTGCGGCACGGGCGAAACGTTCGGGTTGTCTGGGGCGTTTTGGTGAATGGCCATGGGGCGTAACCTGCTTTCTCGAACTCTTTGTAGGACAGAATGTCGTAGGTGGGGTCACAAACGAAGGTTCGCGGCCAACCCACGGTGGGTGGTTGGTGCCGCCCTGAAAAGCAACGAGTATGCCAGAAGTGTAAAATTGCACCCGTGGCGATAACTGCCCGATTTGTGGGCCCCCGGTGGCAGCCACGAATCGTCGACGGCCCACGCTATTTCGTGGGTGTCGAGAATCGCCGCCAAATATCGCGGCAGGTGTACACGATATATCGCGTCGACCCCTCAGTTGAAGAAGTAGGTTATCCCAAGACCGCCAGTCAATTGCCCGGTTAGGGAGACCCGGTCCGACACGTCGTCACCCACGACGATGGCAAGTCCGACCACACCGTGGAGGGCGACGTTGCTCGTGAGAAAGGCGCGAAGTTTCGCGCCCAGCTCCACGCCGATCGCGAGATCGTCGTCATCGTCACCGCCGCCGAAGTCGGTGTAGATCAACTGCAGACCACCGCCGAGGTGGAAGTCGGCCTGGGCCGCCTGGTGGACCGCGTACCAGCCGCGCGCGCCCGCGACGACGAAATCTGCGTCTCCTTCCGCGCTGGTAAAGCCGAGAAGTCCGTCGATGTGAAACGAGCCGGTGTCGTATACGAAGGCACCGGTTACGGCACCCGTTGTTAAAGGCGACTCGACGCCGACGCCGATGCCCTCGGGGCTGGCGACGGCGGTCGACGGTGTTGTCAGAGAGGCCGCAAAGAGGCTCCCGAGGGCTAGCGCGAAGAATCGTGGTTTGTGCATGGGGCCAGCGTACCCGCGAGGGGGGAGCGCTGGCCAATTGTCGACCGGTCAAGGCCGTCGCTGGCGCCGGCGGCGCAGCGCGTTACGTCAGCGACGGTTTATGCCCACAACGCGCAGCGCGCCGTCGGCGTCGGCGGCGACGTGGAACTCAACCGGCCGCAGGGGTGAAGCGCCGCGGCGGGTGTTCACGCGAACGACGGTGTAGGCGTCGCGCGCGGTCCCGGTCGCGATGCCGCGGGCGCACACGCGCCCATCCGCGGAGCCTTCGAGGGTGGTGGCCCAGCCCGTGGCCGCTCCATCGAAGTCGAAGCTTGCGAGCTCGTAGCGGGTACCGGCTGCCTGCTCCGGGGCCAGGTCGTAGGCGAGTAGCAGGTCCGTGAAGCACAGCTCGAGGTCGTTCGACCCACCGGACACGGTGGGAGCGTCGACCGGGTTGACCCGGGAAAACCAGTACCGGCCGGTCTTGCGCTGACGCTCGAGCAAGACGCGCGTCAGATACGGCACGGCGCGCTCGTCTTCGAACCGCCCTTGCTCCAGGGCGGCGCGAATGTGGGCCTCGGAAAACCGCATGACGATCTTCGTGCCCCAGTACATGTCGAATTCGTCCCGGTGGGCGAAGGGCGTGTAGGGCGCGTGGGCTTTCCAGCGGCCGGGATGGTAGTGCTCGGAGTCGAACGTGCCGACGCCGGTATAGCCGGGCGTCGGCGTACCTTCCCACGGGCGCTTCCACAGGCCGAAGGCCAGTAGCGACCGGAGCGTGAAGCCGAAGTCGACGTTTTCGACGTGGCCGTCGTCGGGCCGCTTGGTGATGAAGGCGCTGGTGCCGAAAGACTTGCCGAAGTCGAGCAGGTAGTGCTCGACGTAGTGGCGCTCGGGATTCGACGGGTCTTCGCGCCAGATGTCGAGGGTGTTGTCCTCTTTGACGTCGGTTTGCTGCAGCCACGAAAAGATCGGGTACAGGCCTCGGACCTCGCGGCGATGCTCGTGCGGGATGGTGTCGTTGGGGTCGTCTTCGCGAATGCCCTCCTGGGCAAATCCACCGATCGGAATGCCCGGCAGGAACTTGCTCGTCAGCGCCCGGTAGCTGCCGTCTTCGCGCCGGGACACGGCGTTGAGAATCGCTTCCAGATCGGCGGTGACCATCGGGCGCTCGTTGCCGAAGCTGTCCTTGACGACCGCGTCCTCGGCCAGCACGAGCTGGTCCCGGTTGAAGTAGACGACGTGGTTCTCGGGGACGTTGTACCCGGCCATCCACAGCAGCCGCTGCACCGCCACGTCGGTCGCGCTCTCCATGGTCGGCGACCACACCTCGTCGAACTTCACGATGTACTTGTCGCCGAGGCTGTCCTTGATGATGAAGCCCTTGCTGCCGCCGCCGGTCTTGGAGCTCTTGACCTTCCACGGGGCGCTGGTGTCGGGACCATCGGACAGGTTGGGACCGCGCTTGACTTCGTCGAGGGTGAGGTCGCGGCGACCGATGCGGTTGGTGAACCAGGTGGAGTCGGGCACTTCACCGAGGCTGTTGATGTTCATGGCCCGGCGCGGCTCGGGAAGCTCCAGATTTCGAGTGACCTGGCGGTGGAGGAACGCGTCGAAAAAGTAGAGCTTCTCGGGAAAACCGCGCGCTTCGGGCTTGGCAGGCGTGTCCAGCTGGTCGTTGACGCGCCAGACCACTGGCTGGTTGACGAACCGCACCTCGCCGACCGGTTTGGGGGCGGCGCCGCACGCGGCCGCGGCGGTTGTCGCGAGCGCGGCCATGGCAAGGCCGCGCAGGCGCCGGGTGAGAAGAGCGTTCGACGACACTAGGGGCGCTCCATGGGCGAACGGGTCTCGAAAGTGGGGGTGAAGGTCGCGTTGATGAAGATGCCCCCATCAACGCTCGTCGCTAGCAGCAGGCGGCCGATGAACGACTCGGTCGTGTGCGCGGTGACGCCACCGCCGAAACCGACCCGGAGGTCGTCGACGCTCAGGTCGTCGAGGCCGCCGAAAACCCGGCCAACGTCGGTAAAGAGAAAGCCGCTCAAGAAGCGCGAGATCGGGTAGTCGTACTCGACGGTGACGGTGGCGCCGGCTCGATCGCGAAAGCGTTCCCGGCGAAACCCGCGCAGGTGTGTCTGGCCGCCGAGGCGCACCAGATCGACGAACGGAATCTCCGGGTAGTCGCCGACCAGAGACTCGAAGTAGCCGCGCAGGATCAGCGTGCGGTCGCCGTCGTAGATGTTGAAGTACTGCTGGAGGTCGACGCCCCAGCGGGCAAAGTTCGACGGGTCGTCGCCGAATCCGGTCTGATGGCCGACGAACAGGCGCACGAGGTTCCCCTTCGACGGCTGGGCCGGCGTTTGAAAGAAGTGCCGGTTTTTCCGGGTGTCGTACGACAGTTCCAGCTCGTTGTAGAAGCTGAAGAGATCGACGCCGAAGCCGGGAACCGCCGACACGTCGTAGACGGCCGTAGTCGCCTGTTCGTCGCCGTTCAGGTCGACGTCGTCGTCGAACTCCCGGTAGCGAAACCGGCTGTAGGCGGCGATGGACCACGTCTTGGACAGGGTGAATCTGCCGCCGACGTGCACGATGACGTCGTCGTGGCGAAAGCGAGTCTCGACGGCGGTGTCGTCGACGCGCTCGCCGTTGACGATGGGCATGATGCCCTCGACTCCGTCGCCGTCGATCTCGTCGCCGTTGCCAATGCCAAAGAACCTCGACCGCGGGTACTGCTGGTAGGACGTGAAGCCCTCGAGGGCGAGACGCCCCAGGGCAGGCCCCGTGTCGATACCGGCCGAGTAGAGCTGCCGGAACTGGCCCCCGTAGCTGGCGCGCAGACCGTAGGAGATGCCGGTATCGCCGATGCTGCTGTCGACCAGGTGAAGACCCACGTTGAGGCCGAAGCCGTTTTCGAAGAAGGCGCCGGGAAAGAACTTTCGCGTGCCGTCGGCCGAGACGAGGTAGCGCTCGTAGTACTGCTGGACCTGGTATCGGTCGAAGACCCAGAGCGTGAGCCGGGGCAGGGCGAACACGGCTTCGTAGGCCCAGCGCGGCACGAAGAGCAGCGCGCGCGCGACCTGGCGCCCGGTGCTCGGGCGTTCATCGCGCATGGCCAGGTAGCCCCCCGCATCCTCGGGGCGCGGGGCGGCCGCGATGGCGGCGTCGGTCCCGGCCTCGGCGTCGGGCTCGGCTGCGTCGTCGGGCTCGGCTGCGTCGTCCGGCTCGGCCGTGGCCTCGGCGTCGGGCTCGGCCGTTGCGTCGGGCTGGGCCGTTGCGTCGGGCTGGGCCGTTGCGTCGGGCGGGCCCGGTGGCGTTTGCTGTGCTCCCGCCGCACCGGTTGCGCCCAGCATCAAGAAAGCGGCGGCGACCCCCGCCGCGAGCGAGCCGCGCGCGTACATGCCCTTTAATGAACCACGAGTGTGCGCGGTCGGTCAGCCCGCCGCGCTAGAAACGTCCGGCCACTTGAGGCGCAGAGCCGAACACAGTTTGGCAAACACGGCGACCCAGCTGCCGGCCACGGCATCCCCGGCGGCGGCCCGGGCCCGGCGGCCTTCGAGCTCGTTGCGCAACAGTCGGTAGGCCCGGTTCTGCACCGACCAGATCTCCACCTCCGAGGGCAGGCTCACGGCGATTTCGACGATCTCGGTCACACGTTCCAGGTAGTCCAGATCGGCTGAACGTGCCGCCAGGCCGACGGCGAGGCGACCCATCGTTTGCGCCCAGGCGTACGCCAGCCGTTCCTGGTCCATGTCGACGTCGACCTCGAGGGCGGCGTCGATAGCCGACCGCAGCTCCCGCGGCTCGGGCTCGTCGCGGTCGAGGGCCCGGCGCAGGCGAATGTCGAGGACGAATCGGGCCGCGGCCGACAGTGCCTCGGGCCGGGGGATGTCCTGGCTGCGCAGGTACCTCATGAGGGGCGCGTGGTGGGAGTAGAGCCGGCGAAGCGATCCCTCGGCCTCGGCCAGGGGGACTTCGAGGATGCGGTTCAAGAAGCGCTCGCGGTCCGAGCGAAAGAGCGAGCGCAACGAGAAATTCATCTCGGCGACGTGCCGGTCGAGGCGCCGCTGAACCTCGACCAGGTCGGCGCGGTCGAAGGCCTCGACGATGGCGGCTCCCATGGCGGCGGTGTCTTCGTCGTAGGCGTACGCGCGAACGCCACCCGTGACGTTGTGGTCGCCGAAGTGCAGGGCCCCGAAGGCGTAGGTTTCGCGCTCCAGGGTAATGGTGGACTCGATATCCACCGCCCCGAGCACCAGGCGCGCCTTGCCGGCCCGCTTGCTGGTAATTCCGCGCTCGGTGATCGAGTAGCAGTAGATCTGATTGTCGGCCGGATGGGCCAGAACGCTGCTAACCGCGTAGTGGGCGACCACCTGGCGCAGGTCGACCCGCGAGGGCTCGACGTAGCGCCGGTAGATGGACGCGCCGTCGCCCTGTTCTGCGAGGTTGCTGCGCGCCTCGCCAATTCGAGCGACGAACCTGGGCTCGATCGACCGGCCGCTGGCGCGCTCGGCAAGCTCGATGGCGCGCCCGGCGTATTGCAGCACCTGCACCGCTTCGACCCCCGAGATCTCGTCGAAGAACCACCCGCAGCTCGTGTACATGAGCTGCGCGTTCCGCTGCATCTCCAGGTAATCGATGGCGGTGCGGGTCTCTCGCTCGTCCAGTCGGCGCGGGGCCACCTGGGCGACGTACTCGCGCAGGCGCTCGGGAGAGCGGTCGAGCACGCAGTCGATGTAGCCATCCCGCGCGGCCCACGGATCGGTAAACAGGCGTCCGCGCGCCTGCTCGAACAGCTCGGCGCACAGGTCGCGCAGCCAGTCGAGGCTCTCCCGCAGTGGCTTGCGCCACGCCTGGTTCCAGCCCGGATTGCCGCCGGTGGCGCAGCCGCAGTTGCTGCGCCACCGCTCGATGCCGTGGGCGCAGCTCCACGAGCTGTTTTCCGCGATTTCCACCTCCCAGGTCGGTGGAAACATCTCGAGGTACTGGCCGTAGTTGGTCAGGCGAGCCAGGCCTTCGCTCTCGATGTAGTCGAGGGCGTAGGCGAGCGCCATTTCGCCGTGGCGGTGGTGGTGGCCGTAGGTCTCGCCGTCGGTCGCGATGTGGAACAGGCCGTTTTCGATGGGGGCATCGTCGGCGACGAGGCGCTGCGCAAAGCGTTTGCCGTCGTTGAGCAGGCGCTCAAAGGCCACGGCCTGGGACTTGGGCCCGTCGTAGAAAAACAGCGCAATGCGCTTACCGGACGGCAGCTTGCACAGGTAGGAGCGGCGCGGGTCGACGCGCCCACCCGACACGTCTTGCCAATCGCCGCCGCCCTCGAGCTCGCGCACGCGGGCTGCCTGGCGTGGCGCCAGCACCGTGTACTGGATGCCCTCCGCAGCCAGGGCCTCCAGCGACGGCACGTCTACCGCGGTTTCGGCCAGCCACATCCCCTCCGGGCGGCGGCCGAAGCGGCTTTCGAAATCGCGCAGGCCCCATCGCACCTGGGTCACCCGATCGCGCTCGTTGGTGAGCGGCAGGATCAGGTGGTTGTAGGCCTGGGCCATGGCCGACCCGTGGCCGCCGAAGCGCTCCATCGACTGGCGGTCCGCGTCGAGAATGGACTGATAGACGTCGGGACCGTGGTCGGCGAGCCAGCTCAACAGGGTGGGCCCGAAATTGAAACTTATACGGCTGTAATTGTTGACGATGCGGTTGATTTGCCCGTCGCGGTCGACGATCCGGGCGGCACCGTTGGTGCGATAGCACTCCGCGAGAATCCGGGCGTTCCAGTTGGGGTACGGGTACGCCGAGTCCTGGGGCTCGATTGCCTCGAGCCACGGATTTTCTCGCGGCGGTTGGTAGAAATGCCCGTGAACGCAGACGAAGGCCGTCACGGGCGCACTGTAGCGAAATCGACCCGCGCCGTGGGCCGCGGACCTTGGTCCGGGCGAGGCGAGGTTTGGCGCCCCGCCTCGCCGACTCGTCCTACAGGGCCGGCGACACTCGTTCAGTGGTGTGTGCGCTTACCCTGAAACGACTCGTATTCTCGCCGGGCGGCGCGGAAGGCATCGCGCAGGGCAACGTCGAAGTCGCAGTGCGCCTGGTGTTTCACGGGGTCGCGGTCGGCCACGATTTCGGCGCCAGGAAGCGTCAGATCGACGCGAACGTGGAAATGGTCGCCCTTGTTGTGACTGCGGTGGGGCTGCTCGACCATCACGCGGCACGACGTGATGCGCGGGGCGATCTCCTCGAGCTTGGCGACCCGGGCGCGGATCGCGTTTTCGATGTGCTCGGTGGGCTCCATGTTGCGATACGTGATCTGGAGAGGGAGATTCATGATGCGGGTTTGCCTTTCTGCTGCACGACTTGCGCGCTCTGGGCGCCGACGCGAAAACCTTGCCGTCCGGGACGCGCCTTTCGGCGCGGAAATCCCTTGAGTGGGTGATCTCGGCGGCACCGTGGGGCGACGAGGAGCAAGCCGCGGGCCAGTCTGAAAAAAAGCTGTTGCTATTCTGTGAAGCAGGCCTCATGTTAGGGGCCGACAGACGAGGTTCCTGCTCGAGCCTTGTCTGTCGCGGCGGGATGGACGGGGCGGCAGCGATGCCGCCTCAAAGCAAGGCGGGGCCTATCGGGGCTCTGCTGGTGTCGCGCGTGGGCGCGACGCAGACAACTAGACGACGACGGGACGGAGCCTCGACCACCCCGCTGGTTGGGCGTTCGTCTGCCACGAGAAACTGCGCTGTTCGTCGGAGCGCGCCGAGACTAACGAGAGCCAGAACCATGCAGACGCCTACGATGACGACATTGCGCGAGCGGCACGACCCGCTCGTTAGCTACTTCCGCGACATGGCGGGCCACGATCTCATGGCTCCGGAGGAAGAGCTGCGCCGTGCTCGTCGCATCGAATCGCTCGATGTCGACGTGTGGGCCCAGCTCCTGGCCTACGCGCCCGCGACGGCCTACGTGCTCGACGCGGTCCAGCACCGTCTGGAGAACACGCTGCCGGAGTTCGCCACGGTGCGCCGGGCGGCGACCACGGCGCGCAAACGGCGCACGAAGACGGCGCAGCAGGCCCTCGAGCAGGGCGCTGCCAAGCTGGGTGCCCAGCTGCGCTCGCTCGACCTGGACCGACAGGTGCGAGACACCGTGGTCGCGGAGATGCGGCGCATGCCGAGCCGCGGGCGCAACGGGCTCTCGTTTTCGCCGACGTGCGCGGGCTACCGAGCCTACATCGACCGCATCCGCTCGGCGGAAGAGGCGGCGCGGCGCGAGCGTGAGGCGTTCGTCAACGCGAACCTGCGCCTCGTGGTCACCATTGCGCGGCGCTACCGCAACGTCTCCGGCATGACCCTCGGCGACCTCATTCAGGAGGGCAACCTGGGCTTGCTGCGGGCGGTGGACCGCTTCGACTACCGGCGCGGCTTTCGGTTCTCGACGTACGCGACCTGGTGGATCCGCCACATGGTCGGGCGCTCGGTCGCCGACAAGGCGCGGACTGTGCGTCTACCGGTGCACGTGCTCGACGCCAAGCAGCGGGTCGGCAAGGTTCGGCGCGAGCTGTCGTCGCAGCTCGGTCGGACTCCGACCTTCCAGGAGATCGCGGAGCAGGCCGACATGACCCCGGAGCGGGTGCGCGAGCTCGAGGAAGGGCTGCCCGAGCGGGGCTTCTCGCTCGATCAGCCCATCGGCGATGACGAAGGGCGCAGCCGCGTCGACTCGTTCGTCGATCCGAATGCGGACGTGACCACGCCGCTGGACAAGCTCACGGCCGACGCGACCAAGGGCGAGCTCACCCGGCATCTGTCCAAGCTCAAGCCGATCGAGGCCGACGTCATTCGAAACCGCTTTGGATTGGGCGGAATCGAGGAGCGAACGCTTCGAGAGATCGGTGAGAAGTACAGCCTGTCGCGCGAGCGCATTCGGCAGATCCAGGAGCAGGCTCTTACGAAGCTGCGCCGGGCGCTGTCGAGCGGGGCGTAGGGGATCGACGCGAACACTGTGCGGCCGCCCGACCGGGCGGCCGCACGATTTGCGTTTCACGATCCCGTTTTCCGGGCCGTAGGTGTCCAAAAAAACGGTCCGAAGGGACCGATATCCCTGCGGCAGGAACCCGGCCCGACGAACCGACTCGGGAACGGCCTGTCGATTGCAGTCCCGGACCCCGTGCGAGTCCTTCTTGTCGATAACGACGCTCACACCCGGGATGGCCTGGGTGAGCTGCTGCGCGAAGACGGCTTCGTCGTCGACAGCGTGCGCAGCGGCGAGGCGGCCCTCGACTTGATCGGGCGAAGCAGCTTCGATGTCGTGGTGGCCGAGGTGCGGCTGCCCGGCATGAACGGGGTCGAGCTGACCCGGGCGATTCGGGCACGCCGGCCGATTCCCGTGGTCGCTATGGCGGCGAGCGACGTGTGGAGGCAGCGTCTGTCGAGCGCGGGCGCGGCGTCGTTTCACACCAAGCCGGTGTCGTACTCGGCGCTCGTAAGTTGTCTCGACCGCATCGCGGGCCCCGGGCCGGTCGTCGCCGGGTGCCTGCACGACGACTGTCCGTGTGTGGGGGCAGGTAGCACGCAGGCCGCCCATCGCGCGGTGGTGTGCGACGCCTTGCGGCAATCGCCGCCGCTCGACGACTGATCTCCTGGCAGCGCGACTGGGCTACCATCGCGGCATGGAGAGCATCCGCAGGCGTTCACCTCGGGTTGGCGTTCGTTTGGCGGGCGCGCTCGAGATCAAGGCCACAGCCCGTCGAGTGCCTGTCACCGTGTCGGGTCTATCCCTCGAGGGCGCCGGCCTGTGCTTCGAGGATCACTCGAAGGTGCTCATCGCTCGGGGCGCCGAGGTTTCCATTTCGTTCGACGTGCACGGCTTCGCCATGGAGTTGCCCGCCCGCGTCGTCTGGTACCAGCCTTCGACCGCCGAACCCGGGCGGCTGGGGGCGCGCCTCGAGCTCGAGGGCGCCGATGCCGCGGTGCGCCGCTCCTACCAGGCCTGGATCAAGCACGCGGTGTTCGAGTCCCGGCGCGACGCGTTCGCGCGGCCTCCCACGGGCGACAACTAGCGAAGCTACTCGTCGCTGGGCGGCGCCATGACGCGACCGATGGCGTCCATCAGGTCGGGGCGCGAGACGGGCTTTTCGAGCACCGGAGACTGGGTGTGCCCCAGAAAGTCCATGGTCCGGGCCGTGACGGCACCGCCGCTCACGAAGATGACCCGCGGGCAAAGGTCCGGGGCGCGCTCGGTCATGGTCGAGTACAGGGCCGCGCCGTCGAGGTCCGGCATCATCACGTCGCACAGAACCACGTCGAAGTCGCGGTCCCGCTCCAGGATGTTGAGGGCCGCAATGCCGCCGTTGGCCTCGACCACCTCGTGGCCGGCCGAGCGCAGCAGGCGGCGAAGCGACGACCGGATGAGCGCTTCGTCGTCGACCACCAGCACGCGGCACGCCACGCGGGGCGCCACCGAGGTCGGCCGACGAGGCGCCGGAGAGCTGACCGGTCGACGTTCGTGAGGCAGGCGAATAACGAAGGTGGAGCCCCGATCGGGCTCGCTCGTCACCGTGATTCGGCCGCCGTGTTGCCGAACGATGTCCGACGAAACCGTCAGTCCGAGTCCCAGGCCGTGCTCGCTGGCGCGGGTCGTAAAGAACGGAACGAAGATGCGGTCGAGCACGTCCGGATCGATGCCGCTGCCGGTGTCGGCCACGGAGATCACCACGTCGTCGCCGTCGAGGTCGGTGGCAATGGTGACCAGGTTGTCGTGGGCGGCGCCCGCCGTAATCGACTGGCCGGCGTTGACCAGGACGTTGAGGACCGCCTGGAACAGTTTGCCGCGCACGCCGCGCACCGGGGGGACCTCGCCGAGCTCGAGCTCGATGCGGGTTCGGTGACGCAGGTCGTTGCTCGCCAGGTGCACGGCCATGCGGGCGAGCTCGTTGACGTCGACCCGAACGAGCTCTTCCTCGGGCGCGCTCGACAGGGCCTTGACGTCGCGCACGCAGGCCTGAATGCGATCGACGCCGACCGCGTTGTCGCCGTTCATGATGCGCATCTCCGAAAGGAGCTCGGCGACGCCGTGCTTCTCCAGGAGCGCCTCACCTGCCTCGCCAGCGGCCGTCGCGAGTTCTCCGATCGCCGCGCTAACGTCCTCGAGCATGTCCCCGATGACGGTCGAGTTGGCGAGAATGACGGCGGCGGGGTTGTTGATCCCGTGGGCGACGCTGGCGGTCAGCTTGCCAATGGACGACAGCTTGTCGACCTGCATGAGGCGCAGCTCGAGCTCGTTGGTTCGCACCCGGTTTCGCCAGCGAGTGTGAATGACGTCGAGGCGTCGCGCGATGTTGCCGGACGCGAGCGTTTGCCGGTCGACGAAGTCGTCGGCGCCAGCCGCGATGGCGGCGAGGGACGCGTCATCGTCCAAAGCGTCCACCACGACGATGAGCGGCTGCCGCGCGCCCGCGTCGCACAGCTCGGCGATGCGCGGGGCCGGGCTGTGCAGGTCGAGCATTACCAGATCCGGCTTTGGCGCCCGGGTAACGTCGCGCGCCTGGCTCGCCTTGAGCACCTGCACCCGATAGCCGGCGTCGCCAATCCGACGGGCGTACGCGGGTGTTGGGTCCGCGTCGTCCGAGACGATGATGGCGAGCACCCGGGTCGCGGACTCCGCGCCCGGTTCACCCAGGCTCGTCTCAGGCACCCCCATAGCGCAAAATGAGTATACCGCGAACCCGCGGCCCTGCGGGGCGCGCTACGAAGCCGCGACCGGGCGTCGCACCTTCGCGGGGCGACGGCGTTGCGGTCGTCACACCAACGCAGCCCCTGCGTCCGCGGGTCGGGACACGTAACCTTATGGAACTGCCCGGCTTCGAGGACGCTGAAGCAAGCGTCGCCGGCTGCTGCGGGCCGCCCAGCGGCGCGATGTAGGCAACTCGGTGGCGGCGTGGGCCTGTCGTCGACGCTGGAAGGCCCTTGGGCTATGTTTCGAGCCAATGTCCGGGCAGCAACAAGGACTTAGCAAGATCGCCGACATCATCGCCGCCGTTTCGCGCGGCGAGCCGGTGGTCATCGTGGACGATGAGAACCGCGAAAACGAAGGCGATATCATCATCGCCGGAGAGAAAGTCACGGAGCAGAACATCGCCTTTACGATCCGCCACACGGGCGGGGTGATCTGCCTGGCGATGCCGGACTCGCACGCCGACCACCTGGAGCTGCCGCCGATGGTGAGTCACAACACCGCGCGGCGCGGCACGGCGTACACCGTTTCCATCGAAGCCCGCGAGGGGGTCACGACCGGCATCTCGGCTCTGGACCGGGCGACCACCATTCGCGCGGCCGTCCGGCCGGGCGTGACCGCCGCCGATCTGGCCCGCCCGGGCCACGTGTTTCCGCTCCGCGCGCGGGAGGGCGGCGTCCTGCGGCGAGCCGGGCACACCGAGGCGGCCGTCGACCTGGCGCGGCTGGCGGGCCTGTTTCCCAGCGGCATCGTCAGCGAGCTCATGCACGACAACGGCACCATGATGCGGCTGCCCGCCATTCTCGAGTTCGCCAAGGAGCACGGCTTGCTCGTGGGCACGATCGCGGACCTCATCGCCTACCGTCTCGAATCGGACGGGTTCGTGAGCCACGTCGCCCAGGCGGCGCTGCCGACGGAGGGCGCCGAGTTCACGATTCACGGCTTTAAGGATGAGCTCAACGACAACGAACACGTCGCCGTCACCCTCGGCGACATCGATGGCGACGAGCCCGTGCTGGTACGCATGCACTCGGAGTGTCTCACCGGCGACGCGCTGCACTCGTTGCGCTGCGACTGCGGCGCCCAGCGCGACGCGGCGTTGGCCAAGATCGTCGAAGAGGGCCGGGGCGTGCTGGTGTACCTGCGCCAGGAGGGCCGAGGCATTGGTCTTCTAAACAAGATCTCGGCGTACGCGCTGCAAGACAAGGGCGCCGATACGGTCGAGGCCAACGAGCAGCTTGGCTTGCCCGCGGATCTGCGCGACTACGGCATCGGCGCGCAGATGCTGCATCACCTTGGCGTCAAGAAGATGCGGCTCATGACCAACAACCCGCGCAAGATCGCCGCGCTCGATGGGTACGGCCTGCAAGTCGTGGATCGCGTGCCCATCGAGGCCGGGCGCAACAAGTACAACGAAGACTACCTGCGCACCAAGGCCCAGAAGATGGGGCACCTCCTGTCGTAGGGCGCTTGTGCCCGGCCTGGCATCGCCTTTGGGCTCTGTCTGCCTTCGGATCGTCCGGCTCCGGCCTCGTGTCTGAACACTCGTGAACCGGCGCGTCCTCGATAAATACGTAGCCCGCAACGCGTTGACCGAATCGGTCTCTGCCGCCGACGCCGTGGGCGGGGCGTTCAGTCGCGCCGTCGTGGTGCCGGCCTGTGGCGAGGCCGCCGACTTCGTGGCGCCCCTGGAGCGCGCGGCGGTCGAGGCCGGCGGCCGCACACTCCTGGTACTCGTGGTCAACGCCCGGGATGCGGCGTCGCCCCGGGTCCACGAGCTCAACGAAGCCTTGCTGGACGTCGCCGAGGCCCACCGCCACGAGGCCCTCGAGCTTGTCCCCGTGGATCGCGCTCGGCCGGGCCGCCGCATGGGCGAGGGGGAGGGCGTCGGCACGGCGCGGCGCATCGGGCTCGACCTGGCGGCGACGCTGCGCCAGCGCGGCCAGGTCGACAGTCCGTGGCTGTTCAATACCGACGGCGACGCGGCAGTTCCCGCCGACTACTTTGCGGCGGTAGACGGCATACGCCGGGATGCCGTGGCGGTCGTGCTGCCGTTCGTCCACACGGCCAGTGGAGATGCGGCGGTGGATCGCGCCCACCGGCTGTACGAGATGTCGCTTCGCTACTACTGCCTCGGACTTGCCCACGCCGGTTCGTCGTACGTGCACCATTCCATGGGGAGCGCGATGGTGTTTCGGGCCGACGCCTACGCGGCGGCGCGCGGCATGCCTCGAAGGGAGGCGGCCGAAGACTTCTACATGCTCGACAAGCTCGCAAAGCTGGGGCCGGTCGCCCAGCCGCGCTGCACGGCCCTCGAGATCGCGTCGCGCCGATCGGACCGGGTGCCCTTCGGTACCGGCCGGGCCGTGTCGACCATTGCCGACGACGCGGCCGCAGGCGGTGAGTTTCGGCTCTACGACCCGCGTTGCTTCGAGGTCCTTGGCCTGGTGCAGGAGGCCATCGCCGACGGCGATGCCGAGGCGATCGCGGCCGTCGTTCGCCACCCGGACGCGGGCCCGGCTCTCGCCGCGATCGGAGCCGCGCGCGCCCTCGAGGACGCCGCCAATCGCGAACGCCAGCGCGACCGGCGGGTGCGGCGAATGCGCGAGTGGTTCGATGGCTTTCGCACCATGCGCTTCGTGCACGAGTTGCGCGACCGACGCTTTCCGTTGCTGCCCTGGCGCGAGGCCATCGCGCGCGCGCCTTTCGTTGCGTCGACTGTCGACGATTCCAAAGTGGATCCGATCGTCGAGACCAGCGACCTTTTGTGTCGGCTCGAGTGGGAGCGCCTGCGCGCCTAGCTGTGGGGCGGTTGCGCAGCCCGAGGGCCGGTCGCAGCAAACCATTGTTCGTAGGCGATGACCGGGAGTCGCAACCGCTGCGAGCGGTTCTCACTCATCGGGGCCTTTTCCCTCGATAGGTAAACATCGCACCTTCGGCGAAGTGCTTGATTCGACGACGGCGCCACGAAGTGAGCTCGTTGGCATCTTGCTTGCGATGACACGCGCGCATGAAGCGTCTGGGTTTGCTGCTGGTTCTCGCCCTGGTCGTGGGTTGCGATGGCTCCATCACCAACGTCAGCTCGGGCACGGGTGGCGATCCCGGCGACGACCTGCCGGATGACCCGGCGGACCCGACGCCGCCCGGAGACCCGACCGATCCGGGCAACCCCGATGGTCCTGGCGAACCCGACCCGCCCGGAGACCCCGATGACCCGGGCGACCCCGGCGACGACCCGGACGACCCGCCGCCGCCCCCTCCGCCGCCGCCCGCGAACGGCCTGGCCGCCGGGGCGTCGATCCGCGACGTCGTCGTCTACCAGACCGTCGCCATTTCCGTGGTCTCGCGCGGCCAGCTGGTGCCGACGTCGCAGCGCAACGCCACCGTCATTGCCGGGGCCGATGCGATCATCGGCATTGGTGTGGACGTCGAGGCCGGCTTTACCGCGCGCCAGGTCGAGGCCGTTATCACCATGGGCGGGCAGGAGTTCACCGAGACTCTGAACCTGTCGCGCAGCACGGGAAGTCTTCCTTCGGACGGATACACCATTCAGGTCGACGGCAGCGCGTTCACCGCCGGCGGCCAGTTCGCCGTCGAGCTGCGCGAGGTCAGCGACACGGCCTATCCGGGCTCCACCGACGGCGCCGAGCTCGAGGCGCAGCCGCTGGGCATCGAGAGCTCGAACGGTCCGCTGCAGCTCGTGCTGGTCCCGTTTCGCTACAACGCCGACGGCTCAGGGCGTCTGCCACCCATCGACGCGGCGACCGTCGAGGCCTACCGGGAGGATTTTCTCGCGATGTTCCCGGTGGCCGAGGTCAACGTCACGGTGCGCGATCCGGTCAACTACAACAGCGTCATCAACGGCTCCGCGGGCTGGAACGACTGGCTCGACGCCCTCACCGACCTGCGTCGGGCGGATGGTGTCGCGAGCAACGTCTACTACTACGGCATCGCCGCTCCGGCGCCGGACTTTCGCTCGTTCTGCAGTCGCAGCTGCATCCTCGGCCTCGGCTGGGTGCCGGGAGCGACCAACTCGTTCCTGTTCGCCTCGGTGGGTGCATCGTTCCCCGGTTCGCCCAACGTCGGCACCGGCCTTCACGAGGTTGGCCACACCATGGGACGACAGCACAGCCCGTGCGGCGGCGTCTCCGGCGCCGATCCGGGGTACCCGTACGCCGGCGGTCGCATCGGCGTCTGGGGCTACAACTCCGCCGACAATCAGCTGATCGACCCGTCGGTGGGCACCGACATCATGGGCTACTGCCGCGACCAGTGGATCAGCGATTACGTCTATGAGTCGCTGTTTCAGCGGGTGTCGCGAGTCAATACCCTGCGGGCCGCGCTGGCCAGCGAGGCGCGTAGCTACCGGGTTGGCCTGGTGGATGAGACCGGGGCCGTCACCTGGAAGCGCACGACCACCCTGGAGCGTGCCGCCGTGGGCAACGAGCGGGCGGTCGAGATGCTGGATGGCGCGGGGTTCTCGATGGGCTCGGTCCAGGGCCATTTCTTCGGCTACGACCACCTGCCGGGCGGCATGCTGCTCGTGCCCATCGACGTGAGCTTTGCCGGGCCCGCGGCGGTGAACGTCGAGGGACTTGGACAAATTAGCTGGTAGTCCGGCGCCGGCGGGCGTCAACTGCCCGTCTGACTCGACATAGGGCCTCCAGGCGACGTAACCACTCCGGTGGGGTGGCGTAGTTTCGCCAACAAAGGAGAGCACTGCATGTCGATGAAGAAGAGTCTTTTCGTAGGATTGGCCGCGTTGGCGCTGAGCGCGTGCGGCGGAAGTCAGCAGGGAGCCGCTGGCGGCGATCCCTGCGGCGGCGCCGATCCGTGCGGCGGCGACCCGTGCTCCGCCGACCCCTGCGGTGGCGACCCCTGCGGCGCCGCAGCGGAAGGCGTCGGTCCCCTCGGAGTGGGCGCCGGCTACGAAAGCTGGACCGCGCTGGCCACCGACAAGTGGAAGTCGAAGACCCACGGCGGTCGCATGGTGCTCACCTACGTCAACGACGTGGGCGCCGAGGCGTACAAGACCGAAGACGCGGAGATTCCCGTCGGCACCGTGATCGTCAAGCCCTCGTGGGAAAGCGACGGCGCCGCCGGGCCGGTGTTCGTGATGGAGAAGCGGGCCGACGACTACGACCCCGACAACGAGAACTGGTACTACTCGCTGTACTGGCCCGAAGTGGCCCCGAAGTGGCAGAAGCGCCTGGGCAAGGCCGTCTACTGGGAGTCGCCCTCGGACAAGGTCAACTACTGCATCAACTGCCACGAAAACTACGACCGCTACCTCGGCGGCATCCCCGACGAGGTCAAGGCCTACTAGGCCACGAAGCGCCAGCTACTGGAGGCCGAGTTCTCGACGAAGGACATCGCGCCAATAGGTAGTCAGCGGTGATTCACCTGCCGAGGCATCCAGGAGCGTCCTGGCTGCCTCGGCATGTTGTTTTCGGGCAGGGTCGCGCGGCGCGAGCGTCTGGCTGAGGCTCAAGTGGGCGCGTGCTCTTTGCCGCGCCACATAGCTGATGCCTTCGGGGAGCTGGTCGAGTGAATCTCGCGCGTAGGTTGCTGCTTCTTTGGTTTTGCCTAGACGCAGTGATGCTTCGGACATCCCAGCGAGGGCCGAACCTCGCAAGGCGGTGTCCTCGCCAGCGCCCGTGCGGGCGATCTCGAACCGATGAAATGCCGCACCGGCGTTGTTGCTCATCAGCAGGGTGTCGCCGTAGCGGAGGTTCGTCTCGGCGTAGGCGTACGTGTCGATGGCCGACTTCGGGGCCGAGGCCAGGATGGCTTCAAGCAACCCTTTGGCACGCTGCCACTCGCCGGTCTCCACGAGGTAGCGACTCCTGGCGTTTAGGCACGCGACATCGATCGTCGATAGCGTTGCGTCGAGGGCCGGCGAGGTGCCGCAGCTGCGTTCCAGGATTTTTCCGGCGCCCGCGTGGTCCCTTGAGTCCATCAACACGGTAGCCAGATCGGTGAGAGCTCCCTTGACGTCCGGGTGATCGGGTCCGAGGGCGAATTCGCGAATGCGCACCGACTCGCTGAAATGCTCGGCCGCCTTGGACGAGGCTCCTTGAATTCCGGCGATTGCGCCCAGATTCTGATGTGCGACAGCGAGCAGAGGGTGTGCTGGACCCAGGCTCTCGGTGATTGTCGTCAGCGCTTTGCCCTGGAGCGATGCGGCTTCGTCCAGATCGCCTAGCTGCATGTTGATGAAACCAAGATTGATGAGCGATTTGAGCTGGTCCGGGTGGGATGGGTTCAGCTGCGACTGTCGGATCTTCATCGCCTTGCGCATCGATTCACGGGCCGCGTCGTATTCGCCCAACCCGCTGCTCACAATGCCGACGTGGTCCCAATAGGATGCCGCCAGGCGCGGAATCTCAGGCCGCAACGCAGCTGCTTTCGCCAGCTTCCCCAGTTCGGCGGCGCGGACGGCGTCCCCTTGCAGGTAGACGGCGTGAAACAAGCGGTCCCACGCCCATCCGGCTACTGGATCATGCTTGGCTTGGCCCGCGCTCTCAAGCGCCCTGCGGTAGCCCGCGATGGCCCCGTCGAAGTCGCCAGAAACCTCCAACAACATAGCCTCTTCGAACGCGACTTCGGCGATGAGGGCACGGTCGCCGAATTGCTCGGCGTCTTTGCGAAGGCTGGCGATTCTGGCGGTTGCCCGCTCGAGGTCCGGTAGCTGGATAAGAAGTCGGGCCTCCGCAAGCCGGGCCTGCAGGGCTTGGAATTGAGTCTCTCTTTCCGGGGACATCGGAGGGCGAGCTGGCCAGGCCCGCAGAGACTTTGGATCGCGACATGAAGAGGGCGACGGAATCGTACCGAAGTTCTTCGGAGCGTTGACGACGGCACTTGCCTTCGTGCTGTCGGAGTACTCAGCCACGTAGGCCCCGAAGTCGATGTGGGCCTGTTGCAGGCAGCGAAGTCGAAGCGCCAGGTCCCCCGCGGGCTGGTCTCCCTCGTAGGTGTCGGCACAGGCGCTGGCGTGCTCCCGCAGCCAGCTGTCCGCGTATGACGAGAGGCGAGGCTGTAGCAGCTCTACGGTTGGTTGTGCGAGAGGACTTCCCGAGGCAAGCATCGAGTCGCGCCATGCGCTTTCGGTGGAAGGATTCCACGTGGCCGCGATGCGCTTCTGCGCGTTCTTGCACAGCGGTTCGACGGCTTGGTGCCGCCTTGCCGCGGTGAGCGCGGTGGCAAAGCCCGCCGCGACCGCGACGGCACCGACCCAGGCCCGTTTCCTCCATAACCACCGCGTGGCCAGCTCTAGTGGCGTGTATCGCCTGGCCCTTACGAGCTGGCCGTCTTGGAATCGGCGTACCTCCCGCGCTAGGTCCCCTGCATCCCGATAGCGATCCGATGGCTCGGGGCTGAGGGCTCGCAGCGCGATGGCGGCCAGATCCTTGGGCACACCGGGATCGGTGTCGAGAGGACTGCGCGGAGAGACGGCGTCGCCACGCCGCCTGCGTTCAAACGAGTCCGCGTCGAACGGCGGCGATCCACTTAGCAACTCGTAGAGAATGGCGCCGAGGGCGAATACGTCGCTGCGCTGATCGACGGTGCCGCCTCGTGCTTGCTCGGGAGCCATGTACGCCGGTGTTCCTACGACTGCTCCGTCGATGGTCACGTCGCCTGCAATGCTCGTGGAGGTATCGCGGGTCTCGTCTGCGGTTTCATCGATGCTCTTGGCCAGTCCCCAGTCGACGATCATGACCTCACCGAAGCCGCCGACAACGATGTTTGAAGGCTTCAAGTCACGATGGACAATGCCTCGATCGTGGGCGTACGCCATAGCGTCGGCGACCGAGACGAAGCCAGACAGATAGGACAGGCGTTCGCGGACGCCGGCGCTCTCCCGGAGCAGGTCGCGCAGAGATGAGCCATCGATGAACTTCATCTCGTAGAACAGTTCGCCGTTTGGCCAGACGCCGGCGTCGTAGACGGGAACGATACCGGGGTGCTCTAGCTGACACGTGATCGTGGCTTCGCGGATGAACCGTTCGCGCGAGACCGCGTCGTCGCGAATGAGCTCCTTTAGCGCAACCGTTCGCCCCAGTTCGACGTCGACTGCGCGCAGTACGCGGCCGATTCCTCCGCGCGCGTGTTCCGCGATGATCCGATACCTCTCCGGAGACCGGACTCGCCAGGCGTGCGGCGCGCCTGCGCGGCCAGAGGCTTCGGGGGTGGCCGTCTCGGTGGTGGTCTTCGGGGCGTTTTCAGGCGGTTCGGCAGGCATCCGGACGTGGCTACGCTAGCATCGCGCCGGTCTCGTGGAGGGACAGTAGTCACGCGCCCCGCCTAACTCCTACAATGCGGGCATGATCGCGGGGCTTGGGATCGACCTGACGGAGGTAGCTCGGATTGCGGCCATGGTCGACAAGTGGGGCGATCGCTTCACGAAAAAGATCTTTACGGCGGCGGAGCGGGCGTACGCGGCGGAGCGCGCGCACCCGGAGCAGCATCTGGCGGCCCGCTTCGCGGTGAAGGAGGCGGCCCTGAAGGCGCTGGGCGTACCGAGCGGTCTTCGCTGGCACGAGCTCGAGGTGGCCAGCCGCGACGGGGCGCCGTCTCTGCAGCTGTCGGGTGAGGCGCAAAAGGCGGCGCGCGCGCGCGGCATCGACCGGCTGCACGTGTCGATTACCCACACGGCCGATACGGCGTGCGCGGTGGTGGTCGCCGAGAGCGATGGGGGCCCGCGGTGAGGTACGCGGTCACGGCGGAGCAGATGCGCGCCTTCGACGCCGCGACCATCGGCGAGCTCGGGCTTCCCGGCGCCGTGCTCATGGAGACGGCGGGGCGCGCGGTCGTCGACGTGGTGTCGGATCTGGTGGCGCCGGGAGGGAGCGTCGCGGTCTGCTGCGGCGCCGGCAACAACGGCGGCGATGGCTACGTCATTGCCCGGGTGCTGCGCGAGCACGGGGTTGACGCGACGGTGTATCTGGCGGGCCCGCGCGACCGCGTGTCCTCAGATGCGGCATTGCATCTGGGCGCCTACGAGCGCTGCGGGGGCGTGTGCCGGACCGCGGACACCGCCGGCGCCGTCGCCGGGCTTGCGTCCGCGATCGAGCGCGCCGACGTGGTGGTCGACGCGCTCTTCGGCACGGGACTCGGACGCCCGCTCGAAGGCCACTACGCCGACCTGGTTGAAATCATCAACCGGTCCGCCGGTCTGCGGGTGGCGGTGGATGTGCCGTCGGGCCTGCACTCGGACACGGGCGCGGTGCTGGGCACCGCCGTGCGCGCGGACGCGACGGTCACCATGGCGTTCGCCAAGGTTGGCCTGGTGACGGGGCGCGGGGCTGCGTTCGCCGGTCGTCTGCACGTCGCCGAGATCGGCATTCCGCAAGCGCTGGCGCGCGACGCGGGCGTTGACGTCCGGGTGGTGGAGCGCACCGACGCCGCCCTGCATCTGCCGAGCCCGTCGGTGGCCGACTACAAAACGCGGCGCGGCGTGGTGCTGGTGGTGGCCGGCAGCCCGGGAAAACAGGGCGCCGGTCGTCTGGCGGCGCTGGCTGCGCTTCGCGCCGGCGCGGGGCTGGTGACGCTGGCCGGCGCCGACGTCGATGTCGGCGCCCCGGATCCCTTGATGACGACCACGGTCGAGACGGCCGACCAGCTGGTCGCCGCCGCCACGGGCAAGGACGTGGTTGCCATTGGGCCCGGAATGGCGACCGGGCCCGGGGGCGCCGCCCTGGTGGAGAGGGCCCTGGAGCTGGACGTCCCCCTGGTGATCGACGCCGATGGCCTCAACCACCTCGCCGCCCTGTCGACGCCGACGCTGGCGGGCGGGGCGCCGCGGGTCCTCACGCCGCATCCGGGAGAAGCCGCCCGTCTTCTCCAAACCACATCGCGCGACGTAGAGGCCGACCGGGTTGCCGCCGTTCGCGAGCTCGCGCGTCGCACCGGCGCGGTGGTGCTTCTCAAGGGAGCGGGCACCCTGGTCTGCGACGGGCCCGGCGGCGCCGTGACCGTGAACCCGACCGGCGGACCCGCGCTCGCCACCGCGGGCTCGGGCGACGTGCTCACCGGAGTGATCGCGGGCCTGCTGGGCCAGGGGGTCCCCGCCGCCGAGGCGGCGTGGGTGGGCGCCTACCTGCACGGCCTGGCCGGCGACGACTGCGCGGCGAGGCTGGGCACCGCCGGCACGATTGCCAGTGACGTGGTCGACGCCCTGCCGGCCGCATGGACGTCCCTCAGCGCGTGAGGGATCGCCGCGTCAGACTGGCAACAACGCGCGTGTCAGGGCCGCCACACTGACATTGGCGGCTCAGGAACGCTCAACGAATTCAGGCGCTTGTGAGGCAGTGCGCCTCTGGCATTGCGGTTGCTCAATACCGTGGCCATGCACGCCCACGCCGCCCCGCAGCCCGACCTGACTCCTGCCGCCGGCCGTTTCGAAGACGAGATTCTGCCGCTTCGCGACGACCTGTTCGCCTGCGCCATGCGCTACACGCGCAACCCCGCGGCGGCCGAGGACCTGGTGCAGGACACGCTCATGCGCGCGTATGGCGCGTGGCACCGGTTCGAACCCGGGTCCAACGCCCGGGCGTGGGCGTTTCGGATCCTGACGAACAGTTTCATCAACGGCTACCGGCGCACCCGCCGCCACCGCCGGTTCGAGCGCGAAAACCCCGACGACGCAGTGCGCGCGCTGTATGGCTGCTCCAGGCCGCGGGCGGCAGCGGATCCGGCCGAGGCCCTCCTGGGAGACACCTTGTCGGATGAGGTGACCAGCGCCCTCGAATCGCTGCCGTCGGACTACCGAACGGTCGTGGCGATGACCGACCTCGGCGGCGCGCGGTACCGCGACGCGGCGGAAACGCTGGGCGTTCCCATCGGCACGGTGATGTCGCGGCTGTTTCGCGCGCGGCGCATGCTCGAGAGCCGCCTGCGCGAGTTCGCGGCGTCGAACTACGGCATCGCTCGCGCGTGATGCGCCGGCACAGGCGCCCTTGCACGGCGCAAACGACCGCCGGGCAGGCGGTCAGAGTCGCGAGCCCGGAGCCCTAGTAGCGGTCGGCGGCGGCGCGCGCGAAGAACTCCGCGCTCTCGCCGACAACGAAGCGCTCTTCGATGGCTTCGCCGTTTTCGTCGGTGAACAGGGCGCGCACGATACCGTCGGCACCGGCGAAGAAGTAGGGCTCGTCGGCGACCGGCGTGTCCCCATCAACGGGGTCCACGACGAAGAACGTGCGCCACTCCAGTTCGCCGGGAGGCTCGAAGGCCTTGTTCTGGCCCCGCGTCGCGGCCTCGCGGACGCGGGGATGCGGATCGCGCGCGGCTTTTTCCAACGCCTCGGTCGCCCCGCCGGTGCGACTGAGGGCGCGGGCTGCAGCGACCCGAACGGCCGGGCTCGGGTCGCGTCCCAGCACGATGGCCAGGGGGCCGCGGGCGCTTTGTGCGCGCACGCGGCCCAGGGCGTAGGCGATGTTCAGTCGCACCAAACGGTTCTTGTGGTGCAGCAGCGGCAACATGGCGTCTACGTCGGCGGGGCGCGCCCGGTGGGCGAGGGCGGCCGCGGCGTTGACGGGGGTTGCCCACGACCGTCGGCGAACCGCGGCGACGAGCGCTTCGATGGTTTCGTTGGCGGTCGATGAATCGCTGTCGAGGGCGTGCTTGCCCAACGACCAGGCCGCCGCCGCCGCAAGACCATCGTCGGTTTCGTCGAGCAGGTCGATGAGTACGTCGTGTTGCGCGTCGCCGGCGTCGCCGAGGGCGATGGTAGCGGCTCGCCGACGGTACACATCGGTGAGTTCAGAGCTTGCCAGCCGCGCGAGCAGTTCGCCGCTGTCATCGTCTCCCAGGGCGCCAAGGCCGCGCACGGCCGCGATGCGGCCGGGTCCGGGCGCCGTCGAAAGGGCCGAGAAGTGGTCGCGCAGGTTTTCGCGCTCGCCGTCGGTTGTGAGGCTGCGCGCGAGTCCGGCGAGCGCCCGGGCCGCGTGCAGGGAAACGTCTCGCGGGGCGTCGGAGCCCGGCGCCGAGAGTTTCGTCAAGCCCGCCAACGGGGCCGTTGAGCCGATGTATACCAGGGCGTCGGCAAGGGCGCGTCGAAGCGCCGGCTCGGCGGTCGACAGCAGGGCCAAAAGAGGCATCGCGGCCCGTTCGTCGCCAATTCGCCCGAGGGACTCGATGGCGGCGCGGCGCAGCCGCAACCGCTCCTGGCTGCCGGCCAGCGCCACGAGCTTGTCGAGGGCCGATCGAGCTCGGAGATCGCCGAGGTACTCGACGGCGAGGACTCGCGTCTCGGGCTCTTCGTCGTCGACAACGCGAAGCAGTACGTCCGCGGCCCTCGGCTGAAGAAGCGGCCGCAAGGCGCGGATGGCGTGCAGGCGCACGCTGCGGTCGGGAGCGTCGAGCAGACTTAGAACCGGCACCAGGGCCTGTGAGTCGCCGCTCGCGCCGAGGGCGGCCAGCACCAGTTCCCGGCTGACGCGGCCGCGGTCGAGTTCGGCGACGAGGGTGGCGGTGGCGCGGGCCGCGCCGAAGTCGCGCAGCAGCTCCACCGCGGTGGCGGGATGGCCGTCAAGACGGCCGTCGAGGTGGCCGATCAGCGCGTCCACGGCGGCGTCGCCAATGGCCGTGAGCGCTTCGCGCGCCGCCGGTCGCAGCTTGTTGTCCGCGAGCGCGACCACCAGGGGCTCGATGGCGGCCGGGTGGCCGGCCGCGCCGATCTGGCCGAGGGCAAAGGCGACCCGAGCACGGCCTTCGCGCGAGCGACTGCGCTGCAGCTCTTCGACCAGAAGCGACGTGCTGTCCGCGGCGCGCAGCGCGCCGAGAGCGGCGACCGCGGCGAGCCTCACCTGCTCGCTGGGATCGCGCAGCAGGCGAATCAGAGCCGGGACCGCCGCGGCGTCGCCGAGGGCACCCACGGCGTTTACCGCCGCGACCTTGACCTCGACGGACGACGCGTTGAACGCGCCCACGAGGGGAATGACGGCCCGCACGTCGCCGAGCTCCGCGAGTTGCTCGATGGCGGCGCGCTTGACGTTGGCCTTGTCGTCTTCCAGGCGGCCGAGCAGCGGCACGACCACCGACGGCTCTCCGATTTTGCCCAGAGCGACGACCACGGCGTGGCGAACGTCGGGATCCTGGTCGCCGAGAGAGCGAACGAGCGGCCCCACCGCCGACCCGTCGCCCAGGTCGCCGAGAATGCGGGCGGCGTCCTGTTTGACCTTCGGGTCGGGGTCGACCAGCCAGTCGATGACCACCGGGACCGCCGCTTCGACCCGGTGGTGAGCCAGGATGCGCGCCGCGGTGACGCGCACGCGTGGATCGGGGTCGCGAAGGGCCTCGAGCAGGTGCGCTCGGGTTTGTTCGATGTCGTAGCTCGCCAGCTGGGCGAGGGCGTCGACGCGGGTCTGCGGGTCGGCATCGTCGAGGCGTTCGGCGTCGCGCGCGACTTTGCCGTACCAGTCGAAGGCGCGTGCGCTGGTCGGCGGCGCGAGGAGCGCTGCGACGAGGAGGAGCAGGGCGGGGAGGCGCTGCATGGGGGTGATTATAGCTGTCGGGGGGCGGATGGGCTTGTGTTGGTTTGCTTGGCTTGGGGGGGCGGCTGGGGCGGGGAATTCGGGGTCGGGGGCGGACTCGGACTCGGACTCGGTCTCGGACTCGGACTCGGACTCGGACTCGGACTCGGACTCGGACTCGGTCTCGGGCTCGGGTTCGGGTTCGGGCTTGGATTCGCTCTCGGGCTTGTGGCTCGGGGGCGGAGGCGTGCACGAGGCGTATTCTTCATGGGAAGAAGGACGCGTTTTTGGATCGGGTCTACGCGATGGGGGCTGGCCGTGCTCAAGCATACGGTCCGCTGATCGCTGGCGTTTGGCGCAGGGCTTCGTGCCGAGCATGGACATTCTCCCGTGCGGTCCGAACTGCGCGCGGCCAGCCCCCATCGCTTCGCCCCTTTGCTTGGTGGGCGGCGCGTGCTGCCGGGGTGGGGATTGGGGGTTACTG